>Ga0209518_1005175_pt1 | contig 10043 bp, 10 predicted proteins | sample RifGroB1_FD_183993 | JGI IMG/M metagenome (GOLD analysis project Ga0209518, IMG submission 183993) | Groundwater microbial communities from Rifle, Colorado, USA - Groundwater B1 (SPAdes) (version 2) | ecosystem: Environmental > Aquatic > Deep subsurface > Groundwater | place: Rifle, Colorado... | reverse complement strand
AAAATTGGAAATTAATTGGTGGAGACTTGAAAATATTCCCGAGGGAACGAAGTTCGGCGATTTTGCAGTTGCACATCTAAAAGAGCAGTTTGGTTTGTCAAAATCATTAGCCAAAGAAGCAGCAAAACATATGGCTGAGGCGGTTTTGCAGGGCAAGAAAAATAAATGGGGAAAGTCAAAGTCGGCGATGCTTAAGTTTTACCAACTGCTGAAAGATGAAATCAAGCTTGCTTTTGAACCGTCGCTTGCTGCATCTTTACAGATTAAACTATGGCGGGATATCAATGGAACGGAAAATATAAATAGTGCAATTGAGGTTGAAGACACGGCTAAAAATTTATATTCTGAAGTTTATAGGATATCTTCTTTTCAAGCCGCAAAGGCAGCGCATTTAAGAGTTTTAGCTACGATAGAAAAAAATTTAGCGGAGAGAGGACATGGTGAGCACCATTGGCAACTAGCTGAGGATTATCTGCAAAAGTTTTATAGTGCTTTGAAAGAAAGGGTAGCCTAACATTTTACGGTAGTACTTATTTGTATTACCCTCCCACAAATGGTAGTTGGTTCGAGTCAGGATCTTTCCCGCCTGGCTTGTCAGTAGTTGGGACAAGATTAGAAGTAGGAGTTGGGGAAGCGGTAAACGTAGGGGATACGGAACCATCACTAGGTTCTTGAAAAGTTGAAGGTTGAGCTATCTCATTATCCCTGGGTTTTGAGCTGATAGTAGGGATCTGAGAAGGTGAGACTGAACGTTGTTTTTCTGAGGAATCTTTATCAATTTGATTCTCTTCTCGTTTTTTTTCTAAACCCGCTTTTTCTAAGAGTATATCTTTATTTATTGTAATTTTTTTTGAGGCTATTAAAAAACTAAGGGCTGACAATGTTCCGAAAATGATAAGTAAGATAATTGTAGAAGAACCGAGCTTAGTCATTTATTTTCCCCTGAAACATTAAGAGGGTGTGTTAGTCCAGAATCATTTTTCCCAACCAGACTTACTTTAATAGTTCTGACAAGCATAGTCCCAATTTGAGCAATTTTAAAACCAATTGATGCCAAAAAACCCATTAATAAAAGATGGGCCATTAAGTTCATTGGCTTATTTAACATTTCCCCTTCAAGTAGAGTCTGATTAAAATCTTTATCCGGGGTATTAGGGAGAGGTTGACTGGCAAGTTTGCCCAAATCAATCGAGATTGAATTGAAGATGAATAAATTGAAAGGCCGTTCCTTTCCTGTAAAAACATTAATGACATTTAAAGTTGAATAGACAATAATAAAAAGTCCGGCAAGTATAAGGAAGTACCCTATTATTTTTTCTGAATTTACTTTTTGCATATGTCATTAGTTTAATACAGGCTAAGCTTTTTTTCAAAATTAAAAATTCTTAGCTTCAGTTTAGATAACACATTTGATAAAATATAAGTATTCTGCTTTGCAAAACGGGGTGTAGTTTAGCGGTAGAATAGGCGCATGGGGTGCGTCTGGTCCCAGTCCGACTCTGGGCACCCCGACCAAAAGAGAAAAAGAGTCCGTGGAACTGGAGGCGCTCCGATTGGATAAAAAGAAGTTCGAGCCGACACGTTTTGCGAAGAATGCTAATTCTTCGCAATTATTTTTTGCGCGCGCGATTTTTTGCGCCTGCAAGGCGCAATTTACGAATTCTCTCATAGGTTCGAGCCAACTCGAACCAGTCTCCTCAACTTTGACGATTTCTTCCTGTAGTTTGAGTTTTGCTTCAAACATTTCGTTTTTCTTCTGTTTGTAGGTTTCAGGATCAACAACACTATCGAGATAACTGTCCAAAAGGGTGTTTTGTTTTCGGTCCACATTTTGAATATCAGTTTTGAGATTTTGGATAGTTGTTTCTGATGATTGTTTTTCTGATAACTCATCTCTTTCTAAAAATTTCAACCACTGGTCTGCCCAAGACTGCGGCAATACCACATCAGAAACAACCTTTCTTAATTGTTCTTCCATCTCAAAACTAGTTATAGGTATTTGGGAACACTGACCCATTTTTTTGGTGCAGCGATAATAAACGTAGGTTACTTTGCGGTTAGTTGTTTTATAAAACTTTATGTGCTGCTCAGCCGTAATCGCCGCGCCACATTCGCTGCACCTTGCCAGTTCCAAAAACGGAAAACGATTTGACTTTTTGAAGTGTTTGCTTCTGCGCTGGATTTCTTCCTGCGTTTTCTGGAACAATTCTTTGGAGATAAAACACTTATGAGTTCCATCATGATATTCTCCGTTGTAAGACATAATCCCAATGTAAAATTTGTTTGAAAGTATCTGACGGATCTCGTTGATATGCAGGGATTTTCCGTTTTTGCGTTTCAGATCAAATTTGTGAAGATATTTGGCAATATCCGTAAAAGTGTGATTTCCCTCCGCAAACATTTCAAATGCCCGCTTGATTGCTTTTGACTTTTCTGAATCAACATCAATTCCTCTGGTTTTGGGGTTATTAATATAACCATAAGGAGCTTTTGCCGGCCAAACACCATTACGGAGTTTTTGGCGAAGTCCCCGCTTTACATTCTCAGAAAGATTGTCCACATAATATTTCGACTGGCCAAAGGCGATCGAGAGCATAAATTTTCCCTGCGGCGTGTTTTCAAACCAAGACGTTGGAAATTTCAGGTCAAGCAGTTTGCCGGTATCAAGAAGATAAATAATTTTTCCGCCATCAATTGAGTTTCTGGCTAAACGATCGGGATGCCATGCAATAATCCCACTTGCGTATCCCTTCTCGATTTTCTTTAGGACTTCGGCAAACTGCTCTCTACCCGGCATTTTGGCGGTTTTGGCTTCCGTGATAAATTCCACAATTTCCAAATGCTCACGCTTGGCAAATTCTTTTAACTCGGCAATCTGGGCTTCAATAGACAAAACTTGTTTGTCAGCCTCGTCTCTGGATTTTCTGCAATAAGCTATGTATTTGTTCATATTTTTGTTTTTCCTTAAATTTTTGCGTTTTCTTTCCTTCTTTTTTCCGGCAGCTCTCGGCAGAATATAAGCAAGCTTGTTTTTCGCTAATTGCTCAAAATAAAAAGGGCTTCTCGGCGCTCCGTGCGGGCGGCGGCGCACGGAGCGCCTCCAGTTCCACGGACTCTTTTTCTCTTTTGGTCGAGATTTACGAAAAAGCTTGTCCTGAGCAAAGTCGAAGGATTAGAACCGAATTTCAAAGCTGTTAGCTCGGCCGCTTCGCGGCCTCGCAATGTGGCGCGGCGCCCCCACCCGCCGCGCTTCCGAACGTGTCGGCTCGAATGGTTTTTGAAATTCAAAACCCAAAAGAAAACGCAAAAATTTTTAAAGAACTTTTCAAACTTAAATGGCGCATCCGGTGGACTCAGTTAGGAATGTGTTCCAACTGTCCGAATGCGCCATTAAAAAACACATTCCGCTAAAAACTGAGTCCATCTTAAATATACCAACAAAATAGAACCATTGACAACACCTAGTATTGTGATACAATGTATACATTGTGATTGAAGGGAGGTGAATTTTTATGCAAGACAAAAAACAAGAAAAAGTATTACACACTCGTGTTTCAAGGGAACTTTTCGAGAAAGTATCTACCAAAGCGAGAAAACATCGTGTTAGTACATCAAATCTCATAAGAAATCTCGTGGAGGATTATCTGGAGATTCATGGAGATGTTTGGGATGCGATCGATAACAAACTCAGAAATTATCTCGATAAAGGTGAAGATTCAATAATCGGGTATCAGTCGCTAATTCTGAATAAAGATACTACTTGTGACCTTTGTAACAAAAAACTAAAAGCTGGTGCACAAGCGTCTATTGGGTTTTTTGAAAAGTCTTCTCAAAAAATTATTGTTTGTGAAGATTGCAAAAATGAAAAGCCCGAGCAGAAAGATAACCCAAAGGTATAAAATTAGACTATGAAAAACATAATCAGCCGTTTTATTCGGCTTGGAGAGATTTTTTCTGTCTCCTTGCCCTTGGGTTGGGCTATCTTCGTACGGCTTAGAAAAAATGGTAACACTTCCAAGAAAACGGTCCTTCTGCGAGAATCGTTAGAAAAACTTGGATCGGTGTTTATTAAACTGGGTCAAATGTTGGCTCTTAGGCCCGATGTTATTCCTGATATTTACTGTAATGAACTCTATAAACTGCTTGACGAGGTACCATCATTCCCTAAATCCCAAGTCGAGGACGTTATCCGTCAAGAGCTGGGATCTAATACTGACGAGTTGTTCAATGAATTCGATTCAACTCCTGTTGCCTCCGCCTCTTTTGCTCAAGTTCATAAAGCAACACTGAAAAATGGAACTTTAGTCGCAGTAAAAGTGCAAAGGCCAAATGCAAAAAAACTTGTCGAGTCTGATTTATCAATTCTTCGAAAAATAGCATGGTTGGTTGATATCTTATTTAGACCTTCCAACAAACTCAGTAATATTGTAGAAGAGTTTGCTTCGTGGACAAAAGACGAGCTTAACTACGAATTAGAGGCCGCAAATATCGAAAAGTTTAACGAGGTAGAAAAACTTGTTAAAGATGGCATACGAGGGCCAAAAGTATATCGAAGGTTTTCAACTCCCAAAGTGCTGACAATGGAATATATTGATGGATTTAATCTCAGTCATATTATTCGATCCAAGAAAGAGAAAAATTCGGCAATTTTAAAAGACCTGGAACTGTTAGGGTTTAATGGAAAAGAGATTGTCGGACACTTGATTAGAAATACATTGGAAATGTCTCACATTCATGGATTTTTTCATGCTGATCCTCATCCGGCAAACATAATTTTTACCAGAGACAAGGAGTTGGTGTTTATTGACTTTGGAATAATGGGGACACTCTCAAAGAGAGAAAGGGTTTTGATATTAAAATATTTGCGTTCTATGATGACTGGAAATTCCACTGAATCTTTTAATACACTTATCACTTTATGTGGTGTTTTTTCTTCAGACAACCTAAACGCAGTTAAAAGTGAATATGATTTGTTAGTCAAAAAGATTACAGACACTTTTGGCGCTAAGACCTATTTAGAGCAACAAAAAGAATCCGGCCCAATATTGGTTGAGTCATTAAACCTACTTCAGAGGAATGGTTTCAAAGTTCCTGTAAGTATTGTTAGGTACTTTAAAGGTTTTGAAACTATCGAGGGTCTAATTTTTGCTTTATATCCAGAGTTGCAAATTAAAAATATGGTAAAAGAGTTTAGAAGAGTTTCAATAATGAATATTATCGATTCTTTACCTGAGTCTCTGGAAGAAAAAGGATTAAATGAAATAGTGCTCAAGATTATAGGTTCGATCGAAGATGGGCTACTTCTGAAAAACTAAATTTAAAGAAACTCCTCATATTTACTACGATAAGGGAGATAAAATCGTTTTCCGCGCACGGGCGGGTGGGGCAAGGAAAACTATAAAATATTTCCCTACTCGCCCGAAGGGCGAGAAAATTGCGCGCGCAAAAAATAACGGAGGCGCGGCGGGTGGGGGCGCCGCGCTGACAAAAGCGAGCGGAGTGGGGCGAGCTAAAATTGTCGAAATTCGGTTCTAATCCTTCGACTTTGCTCAGGACAAGCTTTTTCGTATATCTCGACCAAGTACAACTTGGCAATCTTTGCGTAGGGATTTTTCCATTTTTATCATTTTTAGAGATTGTCTTGAGAGTTTGAAATTTATCTCTTGGACAATCTCAAATCCTAATTTCTGGTAAAATCCTACTGCGTTTAAGGTTGAATTCAGGTTAATTTTTCCAATCTCGTTATTCTTGAAGCCATTCTCAATATATTCATACAATCTTTTCCCTATATTCTGATTAAGATATTTTGGATCAACATTAATTTGATAAATTTGTCTATCTTTTACCGAATATTGTCCAAACCCAATTATCTTGCTGTCAATTTCAGCAACTATCCAAACTGAATTCTGAAACTGGTGATTTACATTTCCTTCTGATATTTTATTTAGCCATTCTTTTATTACTTCGGGACTATAAAATGCAGAATTTACCTCACTTACGATTTTTTTATGTAATTTGGTAATAGCCCGAATATCTTTTGTTTTTGCTTTTCTTATTTGTATATTGTTTTTCATAATACTTTTTATATTATAATTAAAGCATGGCTCGTTTTTTAGTAGAAATATTCCTAATTTGAGTTATAATGAAAATGTCAAAACTAACTAAAGTCGCGATCCTTATTGCAATATCTTTCGTCCAACTCTTTGTCTTTATTCTAATTCAAGCGAACATAATCTTCCTAACCGATGTGCAGTTTGAACTTTCCGAGAACCCGCTATCTGGATTTCTTATTTCGATCGTTACAGCCTATGTACTTTCGTCTTTAGTAACATTTACTTTAGAGAGTCTCGCTAGGTTTCACAAAAAAATAATAATTGCTCATCAAATCTTATTTATTTTAACCGTCTTATCGGTATTTTATTACCTGTCTAATTCCTATTGGAGTTAATTCTTTAAAAATCCCAAAAATAAAAAATTTACTCGATTTACCCCTTGCAAAATATTTTCACTACTTGTTATCATTAGCTATAACACATACCTGCCCAATGGAAGACGAATCCTACATTAATGTTTTGTCTGGAACTTTACTAATTTTTTTGGTAGCGGTTTTTGTTCCCAACTTTAACTTCCTACCCTCCCTTAACCACACGGTTGCAAAAGCTCTTAAGATATCATCTTCTGACCTGCTCCCCTTTTAATGACTCATAATAGTTTGCAAATTGGAGCCATGTTACGATACAAATACCGTTCTATAGATTTAAGAATAAAGATAAGAAAGCAGCTCTGAATCAAATTGGGGAATGTTGCTTCCACATCATTAGAATATCCAAAGAATTGCTTGCAGTATCGTAATCTACTCTTCTTTAGCTGTCTTTTTATCCAAAACCAAGACGTAAAAGAGTGGTATCTTGAAAAAATCCAAAATCCATACTGATTGAAAAGTCTCAGGAACAAAGTTAACCCCATAAGCGAAGGTGTCTTCTTTAATCACATTCCATCTGAGAGTTCTCGCCATATCCGTCAGTTTTTGCTCCTTTTCAACTTTAGGAGTGATCCATATGATTTTTATGAGCCAGTTTTTTGGTAATTGCTCCCCGAATTCATGGAGAAACAAACCCTCAATAATTTTCTTAACAATTCTATCTATTCTGCTCCTATCCGAATTACTTACGTGATACATGGTTTTCCGGCCCAAATAGATCCCTGCCCTCGTATAAGCGTGAACCATCTTCATCTGACCGAACATTTGAAGTCCGAGTGCGGGGGTTCTGGTTATCGATCGCGAGATTTCGTTATTCATAAGCTGCATAGCTTGAGGAGATCTATCTAGCAGCATAGAAACATAGAATTGTCGGAAGAAATCTTCATCCTTCTGGAAACCTTTGTTACACGCACTACAGGATGGAACAGTGATGAGGTTTTTATCTGGAACCCCCTTAAAAAATTGCTTTGCTGGAATATGTTCTCGAGTATCGGCAATTCCACCACAAAAAGTACATGTAGTCATCTTCATGGGCTCTATTATATCAAACTGTATCATTAGGTTTTTGAGACACTTCTTATATAGTGTCTCATTTGTCTCATTTAGCCTCGGGGTGAGACATCAGTTATAATGATAGAAAGGGTTGAAACCTGTACGCTCAGCCAGTAAGAGGAAGAAAAAGTGGAAGGTGTGAAGCTAGTTCACCCGTAGGGTGTAAGGTAAGAGTGTAAGACAGATAAGTGTGTTATAACCTGAGAGACTAAAACAATAGTGTTTTATAATAAGTGTATGTTTACTAACCTGGATGAGGCTAAAAAACTTCTGCAAAATATTTGTGACAAGCATTGGCAATACGACAAATACATTATGCAGGGTGTTGATGGAGAGAAAGCTCATGCCCTTGATGTTCTCGCATGGGTTGAAAAATTAAATAATAAAGCTACTCTTGCTTTACAACTTGCTGCTTTATTTCATGATATTGACCGCGTAGTTACCCCAAAAAAAGGGGGAGGTTTTAAAGGTGACAGAAAAAGTAAAGCTTACCTTCAGCACAAAAAAGATCATGCTAAACGTAGTGTCAACTACATAATCCCATGTTTAAATGAAATAGAAATCAATAATGAAACACTTGGGCGCGTAGAGTTTCTGATTCTGCATCACGATGACACAGGTAAAGAAGTAGAAGAACTCAATGATCCAGAACTTAATTACTTGGTTGCAGCAGATACCTTTGCTTTTTTTACTTCAATTTGGCCCAAACTTCTTGCCACAGAGGGAATGGACAGATTAAAAGATAAAGTTAGATTTATGATTGATAAAATTCCAGATTTTCTCCGCGTCCAGTTGTTCAAATTGCAGTTAGAAGACAAATATGTAAATGAGGTTAAAAATGAGACAATTCAAGAATATTATCGTTACAATAATCCCAAGCAATCAGTGACTTTTTCGAAAAAAAAAGATAAATAACACGAATTTTACCACTCTTCTTACTAACCATCTCGGATGGAGCACTTCTTTGTAGCATTGTCTCTATAGCACCTGTTCTCGGTCTTATGTTCTCTGGTGCTTTTGTCATAACAAGATATCGCTTTCCCGCTTAATCTCCATTCCCTAGAGTTCTATGTTTTTCTATGTTTTTGTACACCGATAGATCCATTGTCCACTCGTATCTCGACCTTTCTTCCCATTTTTTAAAGGCTTCACTTTTGTGTTTTTCAAATGTTGTCCGGTCGCAGTCATTTACCTTCATAAAATGCTTAACTAGTTTTTCAAAACTTAATCTTTCTTGGCTGGTGTGAATTCCAGCAAGGCCGATGTGTTTTATCCAATGGCATTTCGTACAAAGGGCAACTAAATCAACTAATTTTTGTATATGTTTTTTATCGTTATATTTCCAAATTTCATGGCAGTGAAGTTTTCCCTTGGAGTTACATATCGCGCACTTATAGTTGCACTTAGCGTAAACAGTTTTTCTCAGATTATCCCACATTTCTTTTTTTAATAAACTTCTTAAATTGTTATACCAAGAAGAAGCTGGTACCAGTTCTATCGTCAATTTTAGTTTTTCGGTCACCTTTGAAATTATACAACATGATTTTCTTATTGTATTTTGGTTAATGGTGTGATAATAATTGCACAAATGCCGAAGAAGAAGAAGGAACTTGTAAAACCCCAAGTACATAAGGACTCTTCACAAAAACTTCAAGCAATAAAATTGGCAATGGAGCAGATCGAAAAGCAATATGGACATGGTTCAATAATGCGTCTGGGTGAGAAAATTGATGAGAAATTTAAGGTCGAAGTTATTCCCACAGGATCAATTGCTCTTGATCTTGCCCTGGGTGTTGGTGGCCTTCCTCGGGGTCGGATTGTCGAAATTTACGGGCCTGAAGCATCTGGAAAAACAACTTTGGCTCTTCATATTATTGCAGAGGCGCAGAAAAAAGGTGGTCAATGCGCTTTCGTTGATGCAGAGCATGCGCTTGATCCTGAAAGAGCAGGGATAATTGGAGTCAATTTGGATGATCTTTTACTATCTCAACCAGACACAGGCGAGCAGGCTTTAGAAATTACGGAGACCTTGATTCGGTCAGGAGCAATTGATGTTATTGTTGTTGATTCGGTTGCAGCACTTGTTCCCAGAGCTGAACTTGAAGGAGAAATGGGTGATGCGGTTATTGGTCTGCAGGCGCGTCTAATGAGCCAGGCGTTAAGAAAACTAACAGGTGCAATTTCTAAATCAAAAACCATTCTTATTTTTACCAACCAGATGAGGCAAAAAATTGGAGTAATGTTTGGTAATCCGGAAACAACTCCAGGAGGATTGGCTTTAAAATTCTATGCCTCAGTAAGAATCGATGTTCGACGAATCGAAGTACTTAAAGATGGTGATTTAGTAATTGGTTCAAGGCACAGGGCTCGTGTTGTTAAGAATAAAGTTGCTCCCCCTTTGCGGGTTGCTGAATTTGATATTATGAATGAGGAAGGGATTAGTAAATTTGGGGGGCTTTTGGACGTTGCTGTTGATCTTTCACTAATTATTAAAAAGGGATCCTTTTTT
>Ga0209518_1005174_pt1 | contig 10044 bp, 12 predicted proteins | sample RifGroB1_FD_183993 | JGI IMG/M metagenome (GOLD analysis project Ga0209518, IMG submission 183993) | Groundwater microbial communities from Rifle, Colorado, USA - Groundwater B1 (SPAdes) (version 2) | ecosystem: Environmental > Aquatic > Deep subsurface > Groundwater | place: Rifle, Colorado... | reverse complement strand
ACCCACATTTAGTTTGTACGTTTGAGTAAACGCTCATTTGATTAAAACCCTCATAGTGATAATGCCAAGGCCCCGGCGTGTGTTTTTGGTTAGTCATTTTTCACCTCCTTTTTAGCTTCGTCCCTTTTTGCTGCACACTTTTTGCATATGATCATTACATCGATCGTGTAATATCCTGACGGCTCTTTATAGCCACAATCTTTACAGATTAGATAGGTCATGGTGTCCTCCCTTCGGCTTTGGTGATTGCCTGTCTAAGCAGATCCGCGACATGGTGGGACGGGCACCCCTCTTTACAATCTGGCAAATAATGCGAATGTATTTGGTGAATTTCTATCAAGGCCTCCTTGCACGCATCCAACAAATCCGGGCTAGCGGCGATTAGGTGTGCGTTTGTTTTTGCAACATCCTCATTTTCTGTATTATAATTTTTAGTGAAAGTCGCGATGGCAACAGGCAATAATTGGGGGTTCGACGGGTAGAGTTGGCGAACGATCGAGAAACCGTCTCCTAATTCATGCCCTAATATCCAAGGCCCCGGCGTGTGTTTTTGTTTAGTCATTGGCTACCTCTTTCCCGTCTTTCCTGATGATTAGCGCGGCGTGGGGTGTGATGTTCATCGTTTGGATCTTTCGGCAATCCTTACACAACCCCCCGGCATAGCTTTTTTGGATGTCTTCCGTTTTTCGGATCACTTTCTTGCAATCGTCACATTTTATATTGTACATTTCTGACTCCTTTCGAGATATCTATGAAACCAAGTCACAAAAATCCCCTACAGATCTACCGACTAATGGATTATGGATTATGATTTTAAAATCATGACGCAATGTGGCTCGTAGGTTCTCCTCATCACGGGATACTTCGATTCGATGGAGATACGTATCAGAGAGATCGTCAATAGAGGGCACTCTGATGATGCAATTATGTTCCAATCTCTCGATGATTGTCGATTCATTTTTTGTTTCGAGATATGAGGTCATGATTCATATGTACTCTATTGGTTTATAAAGGTCAACAAAAAAAGAATAATAAATGATTAATAATTATAAATGTAGTAAAATCAATGGCTTGTAGGTCATGTGAAACTGAATAGCAGATCATGTTAAACTGAATGAGGGTTCTTCTTTTAAATGTCTCGCCGAAAAGAAAGGAGAACCCTCTCTCGAGGCCTACACACGAGGGGAGGAGAGAAGGGAACATCGTTAGGCCTACCGAGAGGAACACAATCAATAGGGAAGATGAATCAATAGAAGATGAATCAATAGGCCTACCGACGAGAGAAATGTTTATCAGACAAACGTATCAAGTAACAATCTCATGGGTCTATGTGTTTAAGTCATTGATATCATTGGCCAAGGATTGAACAACCCCAAGTGGCACAACAGGGACAGCCCCACAGATGTAATACATTTAGTCAATGATAATCCATAGTTAAATCATGTTCTATGAGATTGACATGCCATGTCCTGTGACGTGGTGGGTTGGGTGGGTTGGGTGGGTTGGGTGGGTGGGGGGGGTGGGTGTGGACGGTGGCTGGCGTATATCGGTGATCCTACCGATCTGAGGAATTTGGGGTTTTTTGTAATAAACGAGAATAGGGTTATGGATCTGAGGAGAGCCGATGTTTTTGTAATGGAGTTAGGTGAGACAGTTTATCATTTTAAAAAATTGATTGAAAGTGTAATAAAATGGGTTTAATTTATATAAGATGGAGGTGAGTTATGGGTAAGAAGGAGGAGATAAGTGTATTGATGAGTGGGATAGTGGATGGATTAGGAGAGGAGGTTGGGGTGGAGGATGTGATTGATGGGGGACTGGAGGAGAAGTTCAATTTAATGAAGGAGAATCAGAGGAGGGTTCGTGGTGTGAGGTCGAGGATGGAGAGGGTGAGGAGTACTGGGGACGTATTTGGGGAGTTTAGTAGGGATGCGGCGGAGGGGAAGGTGATGGAGATGTTAATGGCGGGGAGTTCATCGGATCGTCAGAGGGCTCAGGAGACGATATTGGACAGGTCGATGGGGAAGGTTGTGGACAGGGTGATGAGTTTGAATGTGGAGGTGAGCAGTTTAAGTGATGAGGAATTGGATCGTAGGATAAAGGAGTTAAGTTATGAGCTTGGATATGCGGGTGGAGAGGGAGCGTCTTGTTCGATCCTTATTGGAGAGGAAGCGGTTGGTGGAGGTAGGGAGGTTAAGGGGGTTCAAGGTGAATCCGGGGTTTCAGGAGAGGTTTGTGAGGTCGAGGGCGCGGACGAGGTTAGTGACGGTGGGGAATAAGGGTGGGAAGACATTTATTGCGGCTTACGAGGCTGCTTGTTATGCATTGGGGGAGCATCCTTATAAGAGGGTACGAGTTCCGAATGTGGGAGTGATTGTCACCGCGTTGGCGTTTGACGAGGGGATGGAGAAGGTTATTATTCCGACCTTAGAGAAGGTGGTGGGGTCTAGGGACATTGTGAGGATAAAGAAATCGACTCAGGGTCGTGCGCAGAAGATTGAGTGGAGGGGTGGGAGTGTGACGCATTTAATGAGTGCGGAGCAGAAGGACAAGGAGTTTGAGGGTTCGGTTTTGGACTGGGCTTGGATTGACGAGCCTTTGAGGAGGAATATTTTTGTGGCGTTGAAGAGGGGGATGTTGACGACGGGGGGTCACATTTGGATGACGTGCACGCCATTGGATGAGCCGTGGATTTACGAGGATTTGTATATGAAGGGTGTGTCGGGAAAGCATTCTGAGATAGAGGTGTTTGAGGGGTCATCGGATGAAAACATATATATTTCGGAGACGGAGAAGAAGGAGTTTTTAAGTCATCTCACCGAGGACGAGGTTGAGACGAGGTGGTATGGGAAGTTCAAGCATTTAGCCGGTCGTGTATTTAAGGAGTATAAACCGGAGAGACATCGGATCCCACCTTTTGATATTCCCCCGCACTGGCCCGTCTGGGTTGCGATCGACCCTCATAGGAATAAACCTCACGCCGTATTATTTATGACCGTGGCACCTTCCGGCCACAAGTATGTCTGCAACGAGATTTGCTTGAAGTGTTCTATTTACGAGCTTGCCGACCACATCTTGGAGATTTCAGAGCAGTACAATATTGTGAACATGTTGATTGATACCTCCGCCCAGGAGGATGGGTGGGTGAGGATGTCGGCGAGACAGATGTTGGAGGAGAAGGGTGTGAGGACGAAACTCGCCCAGAAGAGGAATTTAAAGGCGTCCGGGATTACTTTAATCAATCAACTTTTTCATGATGATGAGTTATTCATTTTTGAGGGTTGCGTGAGGACGCAACGTGAATTGACGCTTCAAGTTTATCGGACGAACAAGATGGACACCCAAAAAATCTTGGAGGAGCCGGAGAAGAAATACGATGATATGTGCGATTGTATGAGGTATGTATTGGTCGAGAATCCGGAATTTTCCGGTATCGCTGAAATCAAGGAAGGTCCGGAAATGGGTCGCTTTGCATGAAGAGATTTTACAGTGCCTTAAGAAAACTTCGGGGGATAAAATGCCGAAAAATGAATATAAAAAAGCCCATTTGGTGGATCGGTTGAAAATTGAATTAACCGAGGAGCAGGAAGCGAGACTCAATCATTGGTTGGATGAGAAGAAGAGATCGATGGAGGAAGATAGGGAGCCGTTCCTATCGAGACACCAGAAATATTTATTTAACTGGGATGATTTCGTAACGTTTACCCGCAAGGGCCCCTGGGAGGGGAGTTCGAATCTGCACATGCCTCTCATCTCGATCATGGTGAAATCCTACCATTCCCGCCTATATAATATTTTCTCCCACGAAGACACGACGCAGTTAATACCACGCGAGGGAACCGATGAGACCTATGTCGAGATCGCCAAGAAACTCCGCACTTGGTATTTGTGGGACTACATCAACGGATATAAAGGGATTAGAGGTTTTACGAGGGAGATCACTTACGATACCGTGACAACGGGTTTCGGCTTAGGGATGAAGGATTGGATGAGTCAGCAAAGAAAGACGATCGTCATCGAACCGAAAGAATTGAAGAGGGAAATGGCCGATCTCGCTCCCCGGATTCAACCAAGAGAAGAGATCGAAACCGAAGAAGAGATGTCCGCCGGGGTTGACGTGACCCCTTATAAGGAAGTCTCCAAGATTATCACCGTTTACGAAGGATCGAGGGTAAGAAGCATACCTTTCGAAAATGCCTATTTCCCGAATGACATACCGGAATCGAACGATTTGGATTTCCCGCCGTGCGTTATCATAGAATCCGAGATGTCCGCCTCCGAACTTCTTTTAAGATCCAAACAACAGGAATGGCCTTCCACTAAAGCTCGGAAGATTATCGATGAGGGGATGAGACATTATAATGATACCCGCGCTCAGAATGTTAAGGAACAAAGAGGGGATCTCACGGGATATAACGATACGAACTCAACTTATGATACCGCCAAGAGAGTCGTTCAATATTGTTTCTGTACCTACGATATCGATGATGACGGGATCGATGAGGAAATCGTCGTGACACGCTCCGAATCCGGCGCGATTCTTAAGGTGACTTGGTTGGATCGAATATCCCGTCTAGGTTTAAGACCCCTTTTCAAATTTGATTGTTTCTCAAAACCAAGACAGGCTTATTCCAGGGGTATCCCGGAATTCATGTATCCGCTGAATGAGGAAATGGATGAACAGCATAACATGAGAATGAACGCCTTGGCTCTTCAAACATGTCCTTTTGGAACCTATCGATCTTCTTCCAGTCTTAAAAATCAACCCATCCGAATCGCCCCCGGCAAATTCATACCCGTGGACGAAGTCAACGATTTGAAGGCGTTCAACTTCCAAGTGAATGCCCATGTGCTCGCCGGAGAGGAAGACCGTTTATGGAATTATGCGGAGAGGATGGCGTCGGTTTCTTCTTTGACACAGGGCATCGTCCCTCAAACAGTCGGCCCCACAAGGTCAACATCCGGAGTGATAGCCCTCCTCCAACAAATGGATAAAGAATTTAAAGTGACCATCGATCAATGCGCCTCCCAGTGGAAGAAATTAGAGAAGATGTTGATGGACGACCTCGATTATAGGATCGATTCGCAAGTAAAAATGAGGGTTCTCGGAGCCTCCATTGAGGACTTTGTAAATCCATCGGATCAAAACGCGATGAGCGTCGTGAATGAGGCTCTTCGCATCAACGCCGCATTCGATATGAAAATAGATGTGGCGAGTGTTGTTAACTCCGATGAGATTAAAAGAAACGAAGCCTCCATTATTCTCGATAAAATCTCTCTTCCGTCCGTTGCCCATCAATTCGGAGTTCTTACCCCCAAAGCCTTATATCGGGCGTGGGCGGAGTATTTAAGAGCGTTCGGCAAAGAAGTGGATCAGTATTTGGACAAACCCGAATTTGTAACGAAACCATTGACCTTATATCAAGAGGTCCAGATTTGTGGTCAGGGGGAAATGCCTCCCATGTCCATGCAAGACAACCACCCGGAAAAAGCCCAGATGCTCCAAAATTATCTCATGGAACCGGAATATATCGAGGCGAAAGAGCGTGGTTTATTCGTTGCGAATGTCGATGAGGTCATGCTCGCGACGATGAGAAAACATCTTGTCCTGGCTCAAATGATGCAGCCGAAAGGTCTGCCGAATCCAACCGGTGAGAATAATCAAGACATGAACGAAGTCTTGGCCGGACAAGCACCCCAACAGGAGGAGAATTATGGACGACCTGCCGGAGGATCTGAAGATCGGTCTGGAACTCAAAACAATGAAGAAGCAAAAGGAATGGAGAAGTCTCGTCCGCCTGAAAGAGAGACTGCTTGATACGTGGAAAGATAAACTCGCTGGAATTTCTCTAAATCAAACAATGGAAAAGATTGCCCAGGAAACTTTGAGTTGGGCAAGCATGTGTTTTGCATTGGAAACATTCTTTAAAGATGTGGAAGCGTATTCCGAACTCTTGAAAAAACATGAAAAGGAGGATTTATGACGGAAGAAAATACAGATAAAGGAAAAGAAGTGACGAGGGATTCATTTGATGAGGCCATCAAAAATATCAATAGAAATTTGGAGGAAAAATTCAAACCGTTGAAAGACGGGTTGGACCAATTCTCATCAAAATTGGACTCAATAAAGAAAGAGGAAAAGGACAATGATTTGGATTTTGGGGATGACGATGGGTCGTACATCACAAAAAAAGACCTGAAAGAGTTCGGAAAATCCATCGGTAACACAATTTTAACCGAGGCGAAAAAGACATCACAAGAAACCGTAAAGACGACATTTGAATCGAAAATGAATAAATCCTCGCGTGATGTGGAGGCCCTGAAAGATTTTGCTTTGTTGAATCAATCCTCTCAGGATTATGACGAGGCTTTTTATAAGGATGTGGACGGTGAGATTTTAAGGCGTGTCGGTTCGGGAGCGACACAGGACGAGAAGAGAAAAATAGCGGAAGACCCGAACTTATTGTATGACGCGGCGAGCAATGTTTATTCGAAATGGGTAAGAGGTGGACGACATATTCCCATCTCCGCCGCCGAGAGAGAGACGAGGAATTTAAATAATATGGAAGATAGTTTCGAGGTCAAGGGACGACGCTCCGGTGATTCCTGGCGACCGAATGAACGTCAAGTTGAATTTGGATTGAGGTTAGGAATGAGTAAAGAGAAGTTGACACAACACTTTGAAAAGACTAGGAAAAATAGATAAAATTTTCTTGACAATTTTTTAATCTTCCTCAAAATGAGACGAAAAGGAGATGTCTCATGAAAGGAAGAACTCAAGAGGTCAGGACAAAACAACCCGAAAAATTCTCTCCGCTTTCCATTTCAAATAAAGATCCGGACTGCGATTATTCCTTTCAACGCCGAAAGGATGTTGAAGACGGTGGCGGTGCCACCTACACCCAATGGGAACCCGTCTCTGCACATAATTACAAGGGTGAGACGTGGGGCGGACCGTCGTGTTTCAAACACCGCCAAGGTGTAAAGCAGTTCATCAATCAAGACACCATCCTTTGTAAACGCTCCAAGGAAATCTCCCAATACTTCAAACGCGAAGAAAACGAAAAAAGAAATCATCAAATCAGATTTATAAAAAGCGTCGCGAGAAACGCACGCGAGCGCTTGCGCGAAATTGATCCCGGTTCAGTTGTTGTCGATTCCTCGAAGGGGATTGAATATACGCAACAAACCGGACCGACAGAGGAGGAATAATCATGGCTAATAGAAATAATCCTTCAGGCTTTCTTCCCGTTAACCTTCCCACCGGAGGCGGTGGCCAGCCAGTTGTCGAGGAGTTCGACCTTGCCTCGGCAAATTCGGAGATCGGAGTCGGGACCCCCGTCACCTGGGCCAGCGGAGTTATTGATCGGGCCGCTGCGACGAATGCCCTTGCCGGAATAGCAGCGGAATATAAAGCGGCCAGCGCAGGTGGAAAGATCGCCGTATGGTCCGATCCCAATCAAAGATTTGTTGCTCAGACAGATGATGGAACCGGAGTCCTCACCGCTCTTGCAGGGATCGGTTTAAACGCAAGCTTTATCGGCACCGGAGTAACGAATCGACGTTCTACAGCGGAGATCGATGAATCTAGCGGACTCGACACGGCGACTTTGGAACTTAAGGTTTTGAAACTCTCTCCCGAATATTCTGGTTCACGTGGTGCGAAAAATGCCTATGGGGAATTCAATAGATTGATCGTTAAAATCAATAACCATCAGTTCGGGAGTTCTACCGGTACGGCTGGAACGTAAGTCTGAAGACAAAGGTAAAAGGAGTCGATTATGGCAAAGCGAAGTAATTTTCAAGATCAGCAGCTCTCCGACGCGCTTCCGGTTTTGGATGCGCTCATTATGGAAGAGTACGATAGATATCCCGATTATATTGGGGCAATCTTTCGTATTTATTCTTCCAATACATGGGGTGAGCAGACGACAACCGTCGCAGGTGTGAAGGCCGCTGTTGAAAAACCGGAAAGTGAGGCGGTGACGTTTGATGATCCCATCGAGGGATTTGACAAGACGTATACGCATACCACCTACGCCATTGCGACCTCCTTTTCCGAGGAATTGATCGAGGATGATCGATTGAATCTCGTTGAAGACACCTATCGTTCTCTCGGACTTGCCATGTATCAAACACGTCAAGTCCAGGCCTTCGGTGTGTTAAATGATGGATTCGGCGATACGGGACCGGATGGCCAGAATCTTTTCGATACAGGTCATACCATGATCGACGGCGGTTCGGTGGCGAACCGTCCGTCTGCGGATATAGCCCTCTCTGTTGCCGGTATGAGGCAGATGGAAATTGACTTGATGAAACAGGTCAACCACAGAAACATCAATATCCATGTCATGCCTGAGACAGTTATCGTGCCGCCTGACGTAGCTCAAATTGCAAAAGAACTTATTGGATCTCCGGATCGTCCGGATACGGCAAACAGAGCGATCAATACATTCTTCGGTCAAAATTATAAATTAATTGTCTCTCCGTTTCTAACTTCCACCACGGCCTGGTTTGCTATCGCAAGCAAGACTCAACATCAACTGAGATTTTATGACCGTGTAAGTCCTACAACCAAGACATGGGAAGACGAGAAGACGGGCGATGTGAATACAAGAATTAGAAGCAGATTCTCTACCGGATATTCGGACTTTATCGGAACCTGGGGAACCTCTCCTTAAAGTTAAAGTGAAGGAGTAATACATGGCTAACGATCCTCACAGCTCAACCAATTTTACGGTTTTAAGGGCGGACACTTATTTGAACCTGCCTTCTCTTGGAGGTGGTGGTGGAGGAGAAGGAACGGAAGAAACAACCGGCCAGACTTTTTATGTCTGCAATTCGACAACGTTGCCTCCCGGCGGAGTCGCTGGGGCAGATAACGCTAATGTCGGTAAATCCCCTCTAACGCCTTTTGCCACGCTTGATTATGCCATTGGGCAAACCACGGCCTCACGTGGGGATAAGATCATCGTCATGCCCAACCATGCGGAGTCAACCGCTGCCGTCATCACCGTCGATATGGCCGGGATTAATATTGTCGGGCAGGGCCAAGGGACCACAAAGCCGCGAATAACAGTAAATTATGCCGGGGATGGAATCACCGTTACCGCAGCGAATGTCGAGATTTCCGGCATCAGATTCCCGGCATCCACCGCCGTTGCAACCGCAAGAGTCAATATTGCCGCTGCAAACTGCCGAGTGCATGATTGTTACTTTGCCTGTGGAGCCAATGATGCCGAGACGATTACAATTACTGCCGATGGCGATGAGGCCGAAGTTTTTCAAAATGAATTCGATGTGACCGCCAATGGACCGACATCGGCGGTTCGAATCGAAGCCGCCGGAACGGATGGAACAAAAATTTATGGAAATATCTTCAATGGCGGAAGTCAAACGAACACTTGGGATAACGCCGCTGTTGAATCCACAGTTGCACATACCAATTGTCTCATCGACGCGAACTATTTCATTTATGGTCCCTCATTGGTTGTGGCGACCTCTGTTTCTACCACGGTAGGGCCGAACAATATTTATTCACTAGGCACTTCCACGGCGGCGGCACCCCAGGTGTGGTACTGTGACCTTGGGACGACGATTCGGGACGGCAAATCTCCGGATACCCCAACCACTTTAAACGATGCCCTTGTGACGAAGGCGACCGCGGGTGATACGGTCTTTGTCCTTGCTGGATCGACTTCTTCGCCCACTACCTCACAAGCCATGAGTGTCGCGGGCGTTAAATTGGTGGGATTGGGAAATCGGCGAAATCGACCCGTGATTACCCCAAATGGGACAGTAGACATCATTGACATGACGGGTGCGAACTGCGTGGTTGATAATATCGCTTTCGCTGCTGCAACCGCTGTTGTTACGGCGGATATTAACATCGGTGCGGCGGATTGCGTTATTAGGAACTGTGAGTTTGTAGCCGGGGCCTCGAATACCAATGCCGTGATTACCGTCCCTGACGCAGGGGATCGATCCGTCATTGAAGGTAATGAATTTCTTGTGAGTGCAAATGGACCCACGATTGCGATCAGC
>Ga0209518_1005173_pt1 | contig 10045 bp, 12 predicted proteins | sample RifGroB1_FD_183993 | JGI IMG/M metagenome (GOLD analysis project Ga0209518, IMG submission 183993) | Groundwater microbial communities from Rifle, Colorado, USA - Groundwater B1 (SPAdes) (version 2) | ecosystem: Environmental > Aquatic > Deep subsurface > Groundwater | place: Rifle, Colorado... | reverse complement strand
ATCCAAAACAACCTTGGCAAAAGTATTTTGTCCATTAAAATTTACATTTCTTCCGGAATTTTCCGGAATGAAATATTCTTCAATTCCGTACGAAACAAAAACTTCATCAAGTGAATCACCTTTCTGCCTAATATCGTTCACTGTGCCTTTTATAAACATGCCCGTATCTGGTTTGTTTTTGCTAATGCGGTTGGCGGCGACATGATAATTTTTTCGTTTTAATAAAGGGATGTAAATTTTATCCCCGTACTTAATCTTTTCTGACGAATCAAAAAAACTTCCCTTTATTCGAGAAATGTCGTATTGAAATGTTATATAGTCGCCCCTAAACGGATCTCGAGGATCAACCGGCCTAATTTTTAGAAAAACTTCCTCACCGCCGCTCAAAATCAGCAATTTAAACAGAATGATGAAAAAAAGAATAGCCGTTTGGATGGCAATTGCGATTATGAATTTGTTCCTTTTTGAATTAATCATAAAATATTAAACGGCGATCTTACTTGAAGAAAGCATATACCTTCTTCCTTTCTCCATAAACCAGCCTAAAACGAGAAGCAATATTCCCGCGCTGATAAAGAAAACGCTTTTGTCCAAAAAATCAAAAGCCCAATCAAAATATTTGACAATAATAAAAACAAAGAGAGAAAGAGATCCTAAATTAATGAACCAGTCTTTTTTCTTCAGATAACCGGCAAAAAGCAGGGCAACTAAATGAATCAGCAAAAAAATATTTAAAAATGCCGCTAAATAAAGACTTTTGCTAATGTCCGGCAAAAATACAGAGAGGCCGAAAACAGCTCCATATATGAATAACACCGCCCCTTCAACAGGTCTGGCAATATTTTTCCCCAGAGAATAAAAAATACCACCCGCAAAAATCGCCCCTCCTAAAATGTAAGAAAGTAACAATTGCCATGAATTAAAAATATCCGCCCCCACTGTCATTTCCTCTAAAGCTTCTATACCCAACTCCGTAGAGACGAAAAACAAAGCAACTGTGATGGCAATAACGGGCAAGACATTATAAACCGCCGCGTATCTTTCAAATTTTCTATTTTGTCCGTGAATTAAGCCTATAATGTAAAGAAACAAACTAAAAAGCAAAGGCAAGGAAAACAATGACAAATCTTTTATGTCCATATCTATCGAACTTTCAAAACTGATCCATTCTGAAGCTTTTAAAAACCACCAAGAAAATAGCCCAATCAAACCAACAGGAAGAAGCAACACTCCTTTAAATCGATAGGAAAGAAAAATACTGATAAAAGAAGATGAGAGGATTACAAGAGGCCATTCTATAACATTCCCCAAATTGCGGCTAAAAGACATGGCGGTAATGGCTAGAAAAAAGACAGATAAAAGAAAAAATAGCTGGCTTAATGTTTCTTCTGAAGAAAAACTGATCCTGAGATTGGAAGCGGATGATGCGGATGATATTGTTTTTCTTCTAAAAATATGCCATACAAGCATACCAAAACCCGCAATGACGCCTAGCGCGATAATTATTGCTATGATTATTAAAATTTCAATATCCATATCTTTAATTGTTTGACTACGATAGGTTGTTAAGAGTAATATCTTAACAATTATGTTGCAAAAACTTCACAAAAACGCCAAAACAAATTACAGCATCAGAAAGGAAATCAAAGAAAGCGATTTGTCCGTTTCCGCTTTGGCGGAAAAATTCAACATATCTTGGATAACCGCCAAAAAATGGAAAGAAAGAGCGTCGTTGGAAGACAAAACATCTCGTCCGGACAAAATCAGAACCACCTTGTCCGAAAAGGAAGAAGACCTGATTCTGTTTGAAAGAAAGAAATTCAAGAAAACGGTCGATGAAATATATCTGACTTTGGAAAAAGATATTCCCAACTTGTATCCGCAGAAAGTCTACCGTTGCGTCAGAAGATACGGATTGTCGTCTTTGCCGGAAGAGTTTGTCCTGGCGGAAAGAAAAATCAGAAAATTCAGAAAATACACCATCGGTTATCTGCACCTAGACACCCTGTTTTCGCCTAAAATAGCCAAGAAACGCTACTACATCTTTACCGCCATAGACCGAGTGTCCAAGGTCGGCTTTCTTTGGATATCCACCAAAAAGACCAAAGAAATGGGAGCGATGTTTCTGAAAAAAGTTTTGAGATTTTATCCTTATGCTATACACTACATACTAACGGACAACGGCTTTGAGTTTTCATATAAAGCGTTGCCCAAAGGAAAGAAAACGAAGAAAGTTCATCCGTTTGACATCATTTGCCAAAAGAACAAAATAGAACACCGAACCATAAAGTTCAAACATCCTTGGACTAACGGAATGGTGGAGAGATTCAACGGCAAGATCAAAAGCAAAGTTTTCAAAAGATACCTGCTGGCGGACAGGCAAGATTTGGAAACCAAGCTGATTGAATATTTAAACCGCTACAACTTTGAAGTTCGCCTGAAACAAATTGATTACATGACACCGGCCGATTATTTAAAAAAGAAGTTTAATAAGTCTATACAACCTATCGTCTGCTAACAAATAACCAATATCAAATTATAATAAGAATGTTAAATGTGATATAATAAAACAATGGAAATGAAAGAAGAAACAAATTTAAAAACAATTTATAAAAAATTTAGCTGAATAATTATGACTTTCGATCAATCTGAAAAAGGCAGGATATTCCATTTAGAAAGTATGAGACAAAATATTGCCGAAATTAAGAAGTTATATTTTTCAATTAACGATAATGAGTGGAGGTATTATTGGTTTCACTTTGCCGGTATTTGATTCAAGTTCTTTTATAAAAAATAGTTTTTTCTTAATCGCTGGACTATTTTTGCTTTGGGGTGAGATTGTTTTGGGGTTTTGGTATTTAAAAATGCGGCTAGAGAAAGAAAATAATGGACTTGATAATCAGTGGGAAGAAATGAATAAAAATAACAAAATTAAACCACAAACGAAGAACTGCCATGTCTTAATTTTTTTAGATAAGCACATTTTGGATGTTTTGTATGGTATTTTTATTCTCGCTACATTGGCAATAATTTTTTCTATGACTGGTTTATCGTAAATCAAATAATAACCCCACTTGGACATTGAATGTCCAAGTGGAGAATTTTAAAAACACTTTAACTATCACATAAATTTGCGATAGGAATTATGTGTGATACTTGTCTCTTGAAAGTGGAGGATGTGTGCGACACCGAGTGTCAAACAGCACCCACACCGAGTGTCCAACATTTAGAGTGTTGACAAAAAAGGGCGATAGTTTATAGTGGAAATAATTAAATAGTCGCAGAAATTAGGCGTTCGCGAGATATAAGTCCTAACGAGACACCAAGTTCAATTTTTCTGCGGCTTTACGGCCGTATTTTTTATTAGGAATTAGGAATTAGGAATTAGCTTTTTAGAAATTTTATCCAATCCCTACAAGCTAAATCCTACAAGCTAAATAAGCTAATTTATGATTACAAAACAGCAAAAATCGGAAATAATAGACAGCATCAAAAAAGATGTTAAAAAATCAAGCATCGTGATGTTTGCCAATTTTCACGGCTTGAACGTAAAACTTGTCAGCGAGTTGAGAAAATTGTTGAGACAAACCGGGGCTAAATATTTCGTTACCAGAAAAACTTTGGTTAAGAAAGCCTTAGAAGCGTCTTCGTTTGAAGGCGAGATGCCCGTCATGGAAGGCGAGACGGCGATGGTGTATACGGACGGAGATCCGCTTTCTTCCGCCGGCGCGCTAAACAATTTCGCCAAGAAAAATAAATTTTTGAAAATTTTGGGAGGTATTTTTGAAAGCCGATATATCGGAGCGGATAGAGTGATAGCGCTGGCCAGCATACCATCAAGAGAAGTCTTGTTAAGCCAGATATTGAATATTATAAGTTCGCCGAAAAGAGGATTGGTCGTGGCCTTGGCGGAAATAGCGAAGAAGAAACAGTCGGTTCAATAAAAATTATTAGATTTTATTTTTTAGATTTTAGATTGAATTATATGGAAATATCAGCAAAATTCAAAGACATTATAGAAAAAGTGGAAGCCATGAGCGTTTTGGAATTATCCGACCTTGTGAAAGTTTTGGAAGAGAAATTTGGAGTTTCGGCTCAAGCAGTAGCTGTGGCGGCCGTTCCGGCAGCCGGAGGCGCGGCAGTGGAGGAGAAGAGCTCGTTCAATATCGAGCTTAAAGAAGCCGGAGCCCAGAAAATCCAAGTCATCAAAGTTTTAAGAGAAGCGCTAGGTTTGGGGCTTAAAGACGCCAAAGATATGACCGATAAAGCGCCGATAATGGTCAAAGAGGGCGCGGACAAGAAAACCGCCGATGAGTTGAAGGCCAAACTTGAGGCCGCCGGAGCCGTTGTAACACTCAAATAGGAGTGATAATATGGGAATATGAACACCGCCTTGGAAAAACTTTTTGGCTCGTCGGCCAGAGTTAAAATGGTCCGATTGTTTCTGTCCAATCCGGAAAATGTATTCTCGCTGGAAGATGTTTCCCGCCGAGCGAAGGTGCCGACGCCTGTCGCTAAGCGGGAGATTTCTCTTTTCAAAGGAATAGGCTTGATAAAGCAAAAAGACGAGATAATGGAAGAACCTTGTTTGTCGCGAGGCGAGACGGTAAAACTCAAAGACGGAACGATTAAAACAAAAAAGAAAAAATTTAACGGCTATTTTTTAAACGTCCTGTTTCCTTTCGTCCACGCTTTGCGGAACTTGGTTCTTAAAGCCGCTCCGGTGGACAAAGAGGCGATGATAAAAGAAATCAACACCATCGGCCGGATAAAGCTCGTCGTGTTTTCCGGCATCTTCACCAATCACGAAAATTCGCGGGTGGACTTGCTTCTGGTCGGCGACTCTATGAAAGAAACAAAATTGGACAAAGTTCTCAAAAATATAGAAGCCGACATAGGCAAAGAAATAGTTTACGCCGTTTTCAAAACGGACGACTTTATGTACCGCTTGGGAATGTATGACCGCTTCATCCGCGACATCCTGGAATACCCGCACGAAAAAGCGGTCAATAAATTAAATATATAAACGGGCGCATAGCTCAGTTGGTTAGAGCGTACGCTTCACACGCGTAAGGCCTCTGGTTCGAATCCAGATGCGCCCAAAAGCAAAGAGGCTGTTTAAGTTCACATGCATATTGCAATATGCGGGTATTTATGTATTATAAATACATATTATCAATACATCAAAAAATATGAAATCTGTAATATTCACAAATAACATATCTTCCGACCTTATGCAATGGATGAAAAAGTATTCTGCCAGCCGGCGATTAACAAAAAGGGCTGTTTTAGAAAAAGCTCTCACTGAATTTCGCAAATCGGCGCGCAGGAAAGAATATGAGGATTCTTTCAAAAAAGCATCTTCGGATTCTGATATAAAAAAAATGGCGGAAGACGGCTTGGGGGATTATTTTCAACAGCTGATTTATCTTGAAAAATAAACATGTTTCAGAGAGACATTTATTTGGCCAATCTTAATCCGACAAAAGGCAAAGAGCAAAAAGGCAAAAGACCAGTGGTTGTTATCTCCGGAAATACGATGAATAAGAATTTAGGCGTTTTTATTATTTGCCCCATTTCAAGCAAAATAAAAAATTATGCCGGCTGTGTCAATCTTGAGAAGAATAAAATCAATAAATTAAACGAGGATTCTCAAATCATAACTTTTCAAATACGCACCATAGCCAAAGAAAGAATGATTAAAAAAATAGGCGAAATCACAAATGAGCAACTGAAAGAAATTTTCTATTCGTTAAATGAAGTATTTTATTATTAGCGTTGACGATTTGATCAAATAAAATAAAAAAACATGTCAATTATTATTTCACAAGACGGGAAAAATGCGCAAAAAATAGATAAATCTGACTTTGAAAAAGAAGGGTATCTGCAAAACTATATCCACGAAAACCCAGAATCAATTCCCGTTTATGAAATAGAAGAAGATAAAAAGCTTTTTGTTGTAGCAAGAGAATTTCCGACCGAATCCGGTCCGATTGACGCTTTGGCAATAGATAAAGACGGTGATATTTATGTTGTTGAGACTAAATTATATAAAAACCCTGATAAAAGGACGGTGGTTGCTCAAGCTCTTGATTATGGCGCTTCGCTTTGGCGACATAGCAATTATGGCGAATTTATAAATAAAATTAACAACGAAATCAATAATAAATTTAAAATTAGTTTTGAGGAAAAAACTAAAGATTTCTTTAATGTTGATGAGGAACAAGTTAATGTAATTCTCGAGGCAATAAAAAGAAATCTTCAAAAAGGCAATATTAAGTTTGTAATTTTAATGGACGCAATAGAAGATAGGCTAAAAGATTTAATTGTTTATATCAACCAAAACAGTCAATTTGATATTTATGCTGTCCAAATGGAATATTATAAATTTGAAAAGTACGAAATAATGATTCCAAAATTATTTGGCGTTGAAGTAAAGAAAGATATTTCGGTTAATTCTTCTTCAAACAGGCAAAAATGGACGGAATCAATGCTTTTGGAAGATGCCAAAAAGAATTATTCTGGGGATGAAATTAAGGCATTTGAAAAAATTTATAATTTTTCAAAGCAATATGCTGATGAAGTAAGATTTGGAACTGGTTCATATGGTTCATTTAGCCCGATATTCAATAAAATATCAAACAAATCCTTATTTACATTAGGAACTAATGATAGGCTGAGTTTGAATTTTGAATGGATTGAAAATAAAGAGTTTGTGAAAAAATACAAAGAAGCTTTAACGAGTATTGGTTTTACTATTCCTGATGATTATATGGGAATACGACCAAGTGTGCGTTCCGACGAATGGTCACCAAGAAAGGATGATTTTATTAAGATGATGGGAAACTTAATATCTAAATAATCTAATATCAAGGTTCAACCTTGATATTTTACGATTAGAGTTGTCCCTAAACACAGAAAAGAAACATCTCGGTTATCATGTGTGCAACACTCGGTGTTGCACAATAGTTGTATAAATACAAAAATCATTTTCATTGAATTTTTTCTCTTAAAGCGTATAATGCAATTGGTCATCACGGTAAACTTTCTAGATTAAATTTTATTCTAGGGAGTCCGATATTTTGCCAGGCCTTGGTCTGGCAGTGAGGACACCCACCTGGCTTACGCCTGGTAAGTTTACCGCCGATGGCCAATCTCGTCGCCCGCTTTGCTATGAGGCAAGAGTCTAGGCGGGCAATTCTTTTTAGGGAACAATATGATTTTCGGGAAAAATTTCAATAAAATACTGACGGCTTTTTTGGTTCTTCTTTTTATCTCGCAAATAATCGGGATAATTTTTTCTTTGTACTGGAGGTTTCCATGGCTGGACAATATTATGCATTTTTGGGGCGGCGGAGCCGCCGCCATGGGTATGATTTGGTGGACATTTTATTCCGCCAAAGTTTCGGCCTCAACCAAAAATCTGCCCAAATTTTATACTGCCGTAATAATACTGGGCTTTACGGCGCTGGTGGGAGTTTTTTGGGAATTTTACGAGTTGGTTGTTGACCAGCTTATTACAAAAAATAATTACATATCGCTTCTCCAGCAAGGCGGCTTGCTGGATACGCTGAAAGATTTATTTATTGATCTTTTGGGTGGAATGGCGGCGGTTTGGCGATTTTTTTATGAAAGAAAAAAACAATAATAAAAAAATAAAAATATCGTTTTTCGGCGGAACGGAGGAAGTGACCGGTTCCAATTACCTTTTGGAGATAGACGGGGATGACGGCCCGCCTAGACTCTCGCCTCGCAGCGAAGCAGGCGGCGAGGCTGGTCCGCCTGGAATCGGCGAGGCTGGCAAAACCAGAATTTTGGTGGATTGCGGATTATTCCAGGGCTCAAGGGTGGCCGAAGAAAAAAACAGCGAATCGTTTCCTTACAAGCCGTCTTCCATTGACGCTTTGCTGGTTACCCATGCCCATTTGGACCATGTGGGAAGAATTCCCAGGCTGGTAAAAGAAGGATTCAAGGGGAAAATTTATTCCACTTACCCGACTAAAGATTTTGCCAAACTTATGCTGATTGACAGCATGGGTGTTTTGAGTAAAGAGGCGAAAAGGCACGGGGACACGCATCCTATTTACCAGGAAGAAGATGTGGAAAAGGCTATGAGCCTTTGGGAGGCCAAAAATTACAGAGAAAGTTTTGAGATAGGCGGAGTGAATGTTTTGTTCAAAGACGCCGGCCATATACTTGGTTCGGCGATAGTAGAAATTGCCAATTCTGAAAATCCGCCATCCGAAGTTTTAGTTCCCGAATTTGTCCAGGTGAACGAAATGAAAAATGCGATCAAAGATCAGTTGGGCATGACTCTGCCTTTTGAGGTAGGAGAACAATCTGCAGATAAGGCAGTAGAAAAAGATCAATTATCAGTAAATGTCCTTGTTGGAAAGCAGTCGTCGACGGTGGAAATATTCGGACCGGACTCGAAAGTTGTACAGAGAGAGGGGTCAAACATTATTCAGGGAAACATATTCGACTTTACAGATAATGACAATGACGGACAAAAAGAAATATCACCTCTTCCCGCATCCGGAGCAGGAGGATCACAGGAAGTGGTAGCTGTGAATGGATGCAGTCCCGATGCTGTTTCAGTCTCAATGGGCAAAGTGACGGCAATTTATGATGAAACGGCAAAACAATGGATTAAGTCAACGTCCGATGAAACTCCTTCTCTCACGCCGACCCCTGAAGGCGTAGAACTTCGGGGAGACACACTGGTCAAGATTGATAAAGACAGCGGAAAGATCCTCGAATATGTCGACCCAAAAACCGGAGAGTGGACGAGCGCTTCTTTTGAATTCACAAAAACAATCACACTTGGTTTTAAGGAAAACTATGTAGCAAATGTGGAAGGGATGGAGATTCCGATTGGATTAGGGCTTGAACATTGGGTGACCAAGCGTTCCGAACAGCAGATTAAGGAGGTTCATATCGCGCCTGATATCGTCGACATTCTTGGTGATATTTTTATGCACGCCTGTTTTCTTCGCTACACCAATCTGATGGGGAACAATGTGACGTATGAAGAATATGTTGAATTGGTAAAGCAGGGAAAGGGACAGGTCGAAATTGCGGCATTCGATGAAATAACAGGCAATAACGAGGAACTTCCCAAACTGATGCAGGTCGATCCCAGAGAAGGTTTTGCACTTACGCTATCAGAACAAAAACAACCGGTTGTTTACAACAAAGACTTGTGGTCATTTTATGTGGGTGTTGATGGAAGAGGCAGATTTTTGGTTACCGACGATCTTTTTACAACGAAGTATTTGAATACATATGATCCGATGACGGAGAAATACTCCGGAGAATTGGTGGACTCGATAATTCTTAGAGACCAATTCAATAAGCCTTTAATAATAATGGCTGATATTGATAACAGATGTATGTTGGGAGGAAATATGAGGGGAGCAGAAGCGATCCTCTTTTTTCAATCGTACGGTAAAAAATACTTCTGTTTAAATCTGATATTCACTTCGTCACAGGATGTATCTTGTTTTTTTAAGATGACTGCAGTTGATAGACTCTTGTAGGTGTATAGCATTTTATACTAGTATTAAGTAATGAAGTTTAAGTTTTGGTTGGCGGTATTTGGGTTAATGGAGACGCTTGTGTTTTTATATCTGCTTATATCTCTTTCGGTTGTTAGGATAAATATTGGAAGCGAGTATTCCGGTAAAAGCTTTAAGCCATCAAAGCTATTGACCTACCTTTATATTTATAAATTTGGTTATTCTAAGAAATTAGAGACTCTTGATATTGTTTATACCGATCAACCGCAAAGCAGAATGGTGTTGACCGAAGGACTTAGCAATGAAGTTGTCCAGAATGTCGGGATTTCTCTTAACGGCAAGAGTCTGGAAATTAAGCCTTACTATAATCCTGAAAAGATAGACCGGATATTCTCGTCAAAGGGGTGGATAGACAGAGACATCCTTGCTTATATCTGCGGTGCTTTTGACAATCAGAAACTTGGACGGGACGGCTGTTACGAACAGGCGGGTAATTTTTATGAATCGGTCCACAGTACAAAATTTCT
>Ga0209518_1005172_pt1 | contig 10047 bp, 8 predicted proteins | sample RifGroB1_FD_183993 | JGI IMG/M metagenome (GOLD analysis project Ga0209518, IMG submission 183993) | Groundwater microbial communities from Rifle, Colorado, USA - Groundwater B1 (SPAdes) (version 2) | ecosystem: Environmental > Aquatic > Deep subsurface > Groundwater | place: Rifle, Colorado... | reverse complement strand
CCATTCAAGCGTCCGATAATGGGCAGATTGGGAGCCAGTTTGTCTGATATTGCTATTTTTACCTCTGATAATCCAAGGAGCGAGGATTCGGAAAAGATTATTGAGCAGATGAAAAGTAATTTAGCTCCTGAAGATTTGAAAAAAGTAAAGACAATAGTAAACAGGCACGAGGCAATTTTGGAAGGAGGAAAGATGGCAAAAAGGGGAGACATAATTCTTTGCGCAGGCAAAGGGCATGAAAATTATCAGGAAATCAAAGGTGTGAAGTCTCATTTTGACGATATGGAGGAATTACAAAAATCCTTCCGGCAAAAATAGTCTCTAAAATACCCGCATAATTTTCTGCTGAAAATTTACTTAGACTACGGCTCGTCAGCCTCCGTATGATATTTTATAGACTATTTTTGCCTCTAGGCTTGTGTTAATATGGTTTTATGGTTAATTTTCGACAATTTTTCAAAGGGAAAAAAATTACGGTCATGGGGCTCGGGATTTTGGGGCGGGGACTGGGATATACGAAATTTTTGGCAGAATGCGGAGCGGATTTGATTGTGACGGATTTGAAGACAAATGAACAATTAAAGACATCAATAAGGCCTCTCTTAAAATTTAAGAATATCAAGTTTGTTCTAGGTGAACACCGGCTGGAAGATTTTAGAAAAAGGGACATGATTATCAAGGCGGCTGGTGTGCCACTTGATTCTATTTATATTAAAGAAGCTAAAAAGAATAATATTCCAGTTGAAATGGATGTATCACTTTTTTCAAAATGCGCACCAGAAGTAATGCTTGTTGGAATTACTGGTACCAGAGGAAAATCGATGGTAACTGCGCTTATTTATGAAATTCTTAAACAAAACGAAAAATTTTTGAAAAGAAAGATTTATATCGGTGGAAATGTTCGCGGTGTGGCAACCTTGCCTTTATTGGAGAAAGTAAAAACAGGCCTGCCTGCGCAGGCAGGAGATATTTTAGTTTGCGAGCTAGATTCCTGGCAATTGCAGGGATTTGGCGAGGCAAAGATTTCACCACATATTTCTGTTTTCACTTCTTTCATGCCCGACCATATGAATTATTATAAAAATGATCTAAAAAAATATTTTAATGACAAAGCAAATATCTTTAAATATCAAAAAAGAGGAGATGTATTGATTGTTCGGCCCCATGTTAGGAAAATAATAAAAGAAAAATTAAAAAGCCTGCCTGCGCAGGCAGGTAAATTAGTTGTAGCAGATGTAAAGAACATTGCCAATTATAAATTTATTGTGCCTGGAGAACACCAAAGAGAAAATCTGGCTTGCGCAGTGTCTGTGGCAAGAGTATTCGGCATACCGGAAAAGGATATTATTAAAACAGTGGCGAAATTCAAGGGGGTTGAGGGGAGGTTGCAGTTTGTAAAAAATTATAAGGGAATTAAAATTTATAATGACAATAACGCTACGACACCGGAAGCGACGATTGCCGGCGTCCGGGCGTTGGCTGAAGAAAAAAAAGAAGGAAGGATTATTCTAATTTCGGGAGGGGCAGATAAGAACCTTGATCTCGATTTATACGTAAATGTTTTAAATACTTTTTGTAAAGCAGTTGTTTTGATCCCAGGTACTGGAACCAATAAATTATTAAAAAATTATAAAATAAAAATTCCAAATGAAATTGGGAAAAATCTGAAAGATATTGTGCAAAAAGCATTCAAATACGCACAAAAAGGTGACATTCTTCTCTTCTCTCCCGCCTTTGCCTCTTTCGGGATGTTTAATAATGAATATGAAAGAAATGATCAGTTTCTTGATATTATTAAGAAACTGAATTGATTTGTTTACCTGTCCCGTACTAAATTTTTGATTAGTAAAAAATTAGGAAGTATGTAATATATATAATATAAGGTTAGATAAAGTAAGGATTAGTATTAAAATTTTAGTACTGGGATGAAAATAGTTAAAGGATTAAAATAAATGGAAAAATTTGCAATTAAAAACAGAAAAGGCTTGAAAATAGTAGGAGAAATATTAAAACCAGAAAATTCGATAGGCTTATCTTTTGTTTTGCATGGTTTAGGAGGATTCAAAGGACAGTCACACATTAAGGTTCTAGCTGATACTTTATTCGAACATAACTATACCGTGATTAATTTTGATGCAACAAATTCGATTGGGGAAAGTGGAGGAAAATATGAAGATGCAACCATGCAAAACCACTATGAAGACTTAGTTGATACAATAAATTGGTCAAAAACACAAAATTGGTATAAAGAACCTTTTGTTTTGACCGGACATAGCTTGGGCGGACATGCAGTTGCTAGATATGCAGAAGATTACCCCAAAGAAGTCAAAGTTGTATTTCCTTTTGCGGCTGTTTTTTCTGGACAGGATAACCTTGAAGCTTCTTACAGGTTTAGCCCAGAAGAAACTAAAGAATGGAAAGAAGCTGGCTGGAGAACAAGGGTTAGTAATTCAAAGGTTGGCACAACACTTCGTTTGCCATGGTCGCACATGGAAGAAAGACTGAAGCACGATTTAAAACCAAATGTTGGGCATATTACCATGCCCATATTATTTGTGGTTGGAGAAAATGATACTGCCTGCCCGCCAGATCATCAAAAGAAATTTTATGATTTATTACCCAAAAATACAGAGAAAGAATTCCACATTATAAAAGAAGCGCCACATACATTTCACGAGCTTGAACACCTAAATCAACTGAAGGAGATTTTTAATAATTGGTTAAGAAAATATGAGTAATTTGGATTTATCAAAAATTAAAAAGATATTTTTTATCGGAATCGGGGGAATAGGTATTTCCGCCTTGGCGAAAATGGCTATTTCGCGGGGAATAGAGGTTTCGGGGGTTAATGACGAAGAGAGCCCAAAAACCCTTAATTCACTCCGAGAGGCTGGTGCAGAAATATTTTTCCTGCCTGCGCAGGCAGGTCAAAAAGATTTGAAAGAATTGCCACAGGCTGATCTATATGTTTACAGCGATGCTTGGCTTCATCGCGGTCCAGAAATTATCGAAAATGCAAAAAAAGGGGGCAAGCCGGTAATAAATTATTTTGAAGCATTAGGAGAATTCGCAAAAGATTATAAAGTAATAGCGATTGCTGGCACACATGGAAAGACGACGACGACGGCGATGGTGGCAGAAATTCTTATTGAGGCTGGTTTGGATCCTATGGTTATTGTCGGTTCTTTTGTAAAAAAACTCGGAAGTAATTTTAAAAAAGGGGACAGTAAATATCTCGTAGTAGAAGCAGACGAATACAACCGACATTTTTTGAGCTTAAATCCTTTTTTGTCTGTTGTCTTGAATATTGAAGCAGATCATTTGGATTATTATAAAGATTTGAAAGATATACAAGATGCATTTAATAAATTTTTATCACAAAGTCAGAATAAAATTTTAGATTATCAAAAATATTTAGAAAAAGTTCCGAAACTTTTAGTTCCCGGGATACACAACAGGATGGACGCAGCGGCAGCACTTGCTGTAGTTGATTTCTTGCATGTTAAAGAAGAAGTCGCCGTGAAAACTCTGGCCGAATTTTCCGGAACATGGCGAAGATTAGAAAAAAGAGGAGAAACGGCGCAAGGAACAATAATTTATGACGACTATGCTCATCACCCGACCGAGATTAGAGCAAGCCTACAGGGCTTAAGGGAGCTTTATCCGAAAGGGAAGAAAAGGGTTATTATCTTATTTCAACCTCATTTATATAGTCGCACCCGAGCTTTGTTTAACGATTTTACGAAGTGTTTCGAGGATGCCGACCAAATATTACTTTTACCCATATATTTTGCCAGAGAAGACAAGGATATAAGTATCTCAAGTGAAAAATTAGCCGAGGCCATTGATAAAACTGGTAAAAACACTAGGCCCTTTTCTAGTTTTGAGGAAGCGGAAACTCATATTAAGGCCCTAAATCTTGGACCAAATGACATATTTGTTACGATGGGCGCAGGTGAGGCATACAAAGTAGCTGACAAAGTCTTTAGCTTTACTTAATAGTTGTCCACAAGACCAATATTGTTCTATTTCTAGCCATATATGTCAATGGGCACCTTGTAAAATACCCTTATTTTGCAAGGTATTTTGAGTTTGACATACGAGAAAAATATGGCATAACTATTGACTTTTGAATCTGAATATGCTACTATATAGGGGTATCCTTGTTGCATAGGCGTAAAGCTTATGATATAAGGGTTTTTAGTTAAAGACGAAGTTGTAGCGCAGAAGTTGGCGGAGCATATACCGCTCAAATATGAAAAACAACAATCTAATACGTTTTGTTCAATCCTTGATTCTCTTGCCTGTTATGACGTTTTCCATAGGAAATACTCATAGCATAGAGATTCCCCAAAATGTATTAGTCCAAAAACTAAATAGCACAGTATCCGGAGCATTGGCCTTTAACCAAGCCCTTGATTCGGAGACTAAGGATCAAAAAGCTAAAGCAGAAGCCATTGATGCGTATTTTAGAGAACGCAAGATGCCCTTAGAGGGTACTGGGGCAAAAATGGTGGAAGAGGCGGCAAGGAACGAACTTGATTGGCGTCTATTGCCGGCTATTGCCGTGCGCGAATCAACCGGTGGAAAATTTGAATGCAAAAAAGTCTCCAACAACGCTTTTGGCTGGGGTTCTTGTAAGATTGGGTTTGAATCAAATGAAAAAGCCATTGAGGTGGTAGCAAAAAACTTGGGTGGAAATAATCCTAAGACTGCCAGACACTATGATGACAAAACCACTAAAGAAATTCTGCGTGCTTATAACCCTCCTTCTATCGTTCCAAAGTATGTTGATCAGGTTATATCTATAATGGACACTATCGGTGATGCAGATATGAATCCAACTCTGGCTATTGCTAGCGCCTAATTAAAATCCCGCTTCTGGCGGGATTTTAATTAGTGTGGTAAGATATTTTTATGACTCCCGTTAGAGATCAATTAGTTTAATGGGGGTTTAGAGTTAAATATTAAATAAGATTTATTTAGTCAATAAATTATAATCAAAATACGGAAATCTAAAGATTTCCTATCTCTAACGGGATGAAAAACAATAAAGCCTGCCTGCGCAGGCAGGGTTTTACTCCAGTTTTAATTATAATAATAGTGCTTGCGGTTTTGGCAGTCGGTGGCATTGCTTATTATGCAGGCAAGAGTTCAACTAATATTTCTGTTATTACGAATTTTGAAGAGTGCGTGAAAGCCGGCAATGGAGTTATGGAAAGTTTCCCTCGGAAATGTCGAACGGCAAATGGAGAGCTTTTTGTGGAAGTAATTGAGAATCCCGTTCCGCAAAATACACAGGAAAATAATTATCAACCACCTACGATTTAGAACCAAAATTCTTCAACTACAACATCAAAAAATCCCCTGAACTAGGGGATTTTTTGATGAAATTATTTCTCTAAATAAATCAATGTCATTTTTTGGTCTTTTGGTTCAAAGAGGGTGATTTGGAAATTGTATTTCTTTCCAAGTTCTAATTTTTCGCGAAGTTTTGCTTCAGAAGGGAAGGTGGAATTGTGCACAAGTCCAGCCATGCCTTCTTTGATAGAGACAAGAGCGCCGTGCTTGTTATGCTTGATTACTACTCCTTCAATGATGTCTCCTTTCTTTAATTTGCCTTCAAATTCTTTCCAAGGATTTTCTTTGAGGGCTTTGATGGAAAGGGAAATTTTTCCGTCTTTTATTTCTATAACTTTCGCTTTTACTTTTTCCCCTACCTTAAACATGTTGCGCGGGTCTTCTACGAGCCCCCAATCAAGTTCGGAAATGTGGACCAGCCCTTCTAAGCCGTCTTCCAGCTTCAAGAATACGCCGAAGTCCACAATGCCGGCGACGGTGCAATCCAAATTGTCCCCGATATTGTATTTGCTTAATATTTCTTTTTTTTCTTCCGGATTGTTGTCTTTTTCCGAAAAGATTAATTTCCCTTCTTTTGGAAGAGTAGAAATAATCATTACAGAAATTTTCTCTCCGATAAGTTTTTTCAATTCTTTTAATATTTTATCTTTATCTGAATCAAGAACCCGAGGATAATGATCAGCTTTGAGTTGGGAAGCGGGCAAAAAGCCCTGGATGCCCTGCCATTCCAAAATGAGTCCGCCCTTATTCGCGTCTTTTACCTCCAAATTAAGGATGGTCTTCGCCTTGATCGCTTTTTCCGCCTCGCTCCAAGCGAGAGCCTGCTTGGCTTCTTTTAAGGAAAGTTCTATATAGCCGTCCTCGTTTTCCGTCTCAACAATTTTTGCCTTGATGATGTCGCCCAAACTGATTTTATTGATGACGTCCTTGGCGTTGATAAATTCTCGTCCGTAAATAATACCGGTGCCGAAAGGCGCCAAATCCACATAGACGGAAGACTTTTCCACTAAAATTACTGGACCCTCTACCAGAGATTCAATTGCCGGCTTATTAGCACTGCGGTCAACGATGGAGCTCAAAATTAAATTTTCCTTTGCTATTTCTTCTTTTTCCATAAAAATAATTTTCCGCCGGTGGGCGGATCAGCCTGCTGGCTGAAAATAAAATATCCGCCTGCCTGCGCAGGCAGGCCTAAAGCGGATCTTAAGGTTTAGGTTCCAATTTAGCTTTACGCTTTATTAGTGTTACCCCAAATCCTGCTTTTAAATATATAAATCTATACTACTACAAAAATATGATTTATGCAACACCTCACCCCTGGCCCCTCTCCATAGTAATGGAGAGGGGAAAATTTATACAATTAAAAGTTTTTCTATTTCTTTTTTAATTTTATTTAGTGTATTTTCTAAATTATTTTCTATTTCAGAATTCCAGAATCTTAATATTGTTATGTCTTTAGATTTTAAATATTCTGTTCTTCCATTGTCATATTCTTTAGTTTCTTTTTCTTTATGAACAGACTGCCATAAAGATGGTTTAAAGATAATAAACCCTAAAGGAGCAATAGAATCAGTAAAAAGTAATATTTAGCATTTTTCCCCTCGCCAGTACTCTGGAGAGGGGTAGGGGTGAGGTGTTTTAAACTTTATTTTCTTTAAAAATTTGATATAATATAAATAATGATAATAACATATTTCGGAAAACAGTTTTTTAAGATAGGGCAGGGTGACATGGTCCTCGCTTTTAACCCTGTTAGTAAAAGCTCTAAAACTGGCATTTCTGCCCATTTCGGTACAGACATCGCTCTTCAAACCACGAACCATCCTGATTACAACGGCATCGAACAGCTTTCGCATGGAGAACGAGAACCTTTTGTAATTACCGGACCGGGGGATTATGAAATAAAAGAAATTTTTATCAAAGGAGTATTGTCAGAGGCAAACATTGCCGACCCCGCCAGGGACGGGATAAAGAAAAAATATATCAATACCATTTATTTATTTACTTTGGATAATATTAGTATTGCTTTTTTGGGAGCGTTGGGGGATGCTGAACTTTCCAAAGATTCGCGCGAAGCCGTAAATAGTCCAGACATTCTTTTTATCCCGATCGGAGGCAAAGGTCTGCTCGACGCCAAAAATGCGGCTAAGCTCGCTTCATCATTTGAATCAAAATTAATAATTCCGATGGATTATGATGAGAGTGCCCTTAAAGCGTTTTTAAAAGAAATGGGGGAAGAAAAAGCGGAAGTGGTAGATAAACTTACGCTTAAAAAAAAGGATTTAGACGAAAAAGAAGGGGAAGTGGTCGTCTTGAAGACAAGTTAAAAGTCGAAAGTTTATAAAGTAATATAAAACAATATGGAAAAAATAATTCATCATTTTAAAAAAATAAGACAACAGCCGGAGCATATTCGCAGGCATGTTCTGCACATCCTCATTATGGTATTTGCCGTTATTTTGGGTTTCCTTTGGATTTATTCTTTAGGAACAACCGTAACGAATCCGGACACCCAAGCGAAAATGGGCCAAAATTTAAAACCGCTTTCCGCGTTAAAAAATAACATAATAGGAGGATATAACAGCATGTCAGAGTCGCAATAATTTTTACCATGAAAAAATCTTCAACGGAACCAAGAGAGAAAATGCGTTCAGATGCGATTCTGCCAGTTGATGTCGTGGCGGAAATGAAAGAATCTTATTTGGCCTACGCTATGTCGGTCATCACTTCGCGCGCCTTGCCGGATGTCCGGGACGGACTAAAGCCCGTGCATCGCCGGATTTTGTTTGCCATGAACGAAATGGGGCTCACTTCGTCCGCGCGTTTTAGAAAATCGGCGGCTATTGTGGGAGACGTGCTCGGAAAATATCATCCGCACGGCGATACGGCTGTTTACGACTCTATGGTTGGGATGGCGCAAGAATTTTCTTATCGCTATCCGCTTGTTTTAGGGCAGGGAAATTTCGGCTCTATTGACGGGGATAACGCCGCCGCCATGCGTTATACCGAAGCCAAAATGTCCAGAATTTCAGGCGAGCTTTTGCGGGATTTGGAAAAAGAAACGGTTGATTTTCGCCCGAACTACGACCAGACGCGCAAAGAACCAATCGTTCTTCCTTCTTCCGTGCCGGCGCTTCTTTTAAACGGCACTCTCGGCATCGCTGTCGGCATGGCAACCAATATTCCTTCGCACAATTTAGCGGAAGTGTTGGACGCCACAAATTATTTAATTGAAAACGAAGATGCCACGACGGAAGACTTGATGCAATTTATCAAAGGGCCGGATTTTCCGACCGGCGGAATTGCTTATGGTTCTAAAGATATGTTGCATGCGTATTCTTCCGGGCGAGGCGGAGTAGTATGCCGGGGAGAAGCGGAGATAGTTGAGCAAAAACCTGCCCGCACAGGTTCGGCAGGCGGGGACGGAAATTATTCCATTGTCATCACTTCTATTCCTTTTCGAGTAAATAAATCCAATTTAATAGTGAGCATTGCGGAACTGGTTCAAGAAAAAAAATTAGAAGGCGTCAAAGGGCTTCGCGATGAATCCGCCAAGGACATTAGGATTGTCATTGATTTGAAGCCAAGCGCGCATCCGGAAAAAGTTCTGAATTATATTTACAAAAATACCCAGCTTGAATCCAATTTTAATTTTAATATGGTTGCTTTGGTTGATGGCGTGCCTCAAACCCTGTCGCTCAAATCAATTCTCTCCGAATTTATCGCGCACAGGAAGGAAGTGGTAAAGCGCAGGTCCGCTTATGATTTAAGAAAAGCGGAAGAGCGCGAGCATATCTTATTGGGACTGAAAAAAGCGCTGGATAAAATAGATCGCGTAATTGCCGTTATTCGCGGATCAAAAAATTCCCAGATTGCCAAGCTAAATCTAATGAAAGAATTTAAATTTTCGGATCTGCAGGCGGCGGCCATTTTGGAAATGAAATTGGCGAAACTCGTCGGGCTTGAGCGAAAAGCGGTGGAAGACGAGCTTGCGGAAAAACAGAAATTTATCGCGGAGATGAAAGATTTATTAGCAAGCCCTAAAAAAATATTAAAAACAATTGCCGAAGGATTAAAAGAAATTCGCGAGAAATATACTGATGAGCGAAGAACAAAAATAGTCAAAGGCGGGGTGAAAGAGATTTCCGACGAAGATTTAGTTCCGGAAAAAGAGACGATGCTCGTGCTTACGGCCGGCGGATATGTAAAATGCACAGACCCCTCTGAATATCGCGCCCAGAAAAGGGGCGGGGTCGGCGTGATTGATTTGGAAACCAAAGAAGAAGACTTTGTGACAATGCTTGTCTCCGGCTCTACGCACAGCAATTTGCTTTTCTTTACGAATCTCGGCAAGGTTTATCAAATGAAGATGTACGATATTCCGGAAGGGCGCCGAGCGACCCGTGGAAAATCCATCATGAATTTTTTGGCGCTTTCTGGAGAAGAAAAAGTGACTTCAATCTTGGCGATGCCCAAAGATCTTGCGAAGACGGGATCTTCGCTTATGTTGGTTACCAAGCGCGGCACGGCCAAGAAAATGTCCTCGGAGAGCTTTAAGGATGTGCGGAGAAGCGGTATCATAGCCATTCGCCTGGATAAGAACGACCAGCTTATTTCCGCGCTGGAAACGGAAAAAGGCGATGAAATTATGATTGCCACCGCCGAAGGCCAGTCCATCAGATTCAA
>Ga0209518_1005169_pt1 | contig 10057 bp, 6 predicted proteins | sample RifGroB1_FD_183993 | JGI IMG/M metagenome (GOLD analysis project Ga0209518, IMG submission 183993) | Groundwater microbial communities from Rifle, Colorado, USA - Groundwater B1 (SPAdes) (version 2) | ecosystem: Environmental > Aquatic > Deep subsurface > Groundwater | place: Rifle, Colorado... | reverse complement strand
ATTCGGCTGTTTGATCCGTCGTAGACATAAATTCGATTAGGTCGTACTGAACGGTCAACCGTTACTCCTCCGGGGTTCATCAATTTAAAAGGAACAATTTCTCCTGGTTGCCCCTCACCAAAACCGTCCTTTCCCAATACAATGTCAGCCAGAAGATCATTTGGCGAACCCCGACTGATGCCGGCTGGTTTAAAAAGCGTAGATCGAACTAATGCTAAAATTAAAACCAAAAGGAAAACAATCGGAATTACTCTTGATACTACTAACTTTCTCGATCTGTCGTTACTCTCTTTTCTGGTTTTATTCAAGGAGAGAAAACCCTTCATCTTTGAATTTAATTCTTTCACGAACTTAACTCTTTCCCAAACAAATGCCATCTCATTTATTTATCGGTTAAAAAGAAAGTTCAAAATTCGACTGACTAAATTTCCTTCGTCCCTTGCCCCCAAAACTCCATTAGGGTTTGGGGAATAGCCCCCCGGTCCGGAAGCGCCCGGTGCATTAAACGGTGAACAAATGGCTTTTACCTGATTGGTATATGGATCTCTTAGTCGCCAGTACAGAGTTTGTCCGGCGTTAAAAGTCCAACAGACACTGCCGTTGCAGAAGTTCCAGGTACCAGATGAATACCCGGATTGTGGTGGATAGATAACCGAAGCATTGACCCAAGTATTGTTCGGAGTATCAGATCCGGCGAACTGGTTGGTCGAAGTATCCACACTGAGAGCCTTACACCCGGAGGTATTTATCCCAAAGCTGACATAGGGCAGGGGATTGAATCGTTGATCGGTTGTTTTACAGGGAGAACCTTGTAAACAATTACCCGAAACATATACCTGATAGCAGCTGGCGGTACAGGCAGGTGGAGTAGGAGTAGGTGTGGGTGTAGAAGTCACTCTCGGTGTTGGTGTTGGTGTTGCCCGGGGTGTAGGAGTAGCCGTAATTGGAGTGGGGGTTGCTGTTGGGGATGGCTTTGCTGTCGGCGAAGCCGTAGGGCTAAGTGATGGCGATGGAGATTGAATAGCGATACTGACGAATGGGATTTTATCAAAGTTGACTACATTGGAGTCGCTCCCCAGGGCCGCAATGGCAACATCTTTAGGGTTAAGCGTTATCGTCCCCGTCTTCCGACCACTACTTGGGAGAGCGGTGAATCTTAGTGTTGCCGCTACCCCCGTATTTTGGGCGGTAAAACACTGCCATGGAGCAGCGGTGGTACATAGTGTGCCCATCGCAATCTTGACCGTACCGGCAGGATTATTGATCTCGAGTTTCTTAAGAGAGATGGCTCCCGGATCGCCTTTCAGCTGTTTTTGGAAAATATCACCATACTCTGCCGAAGCAAGAGACAGCATATCAGCCGGGTATGTAATAGACGTATCGAAAGCGCTCACTCGGTACTGCTCCAGTCCCTCAAGCGTAGGATTAAGATACAAGGTGAGGGTAAAAGTTTCCCCGGGCTTAACCGAGATTGAATCAGGAGAGAAAAAGAAAGTTGCTAACCCTCCCGCCCCTCGGCTCCGGCGGACTTCTTGTATCTCGCTAATCATCCGGGCGCTCAGCAACACCAATGAAAAAATTACCAAAGCTAAAGCGGTGACTGAAATGATTCTTTTTCGATTATTCATGGTTTGGGACTAACGGAAGTACCGTAATTACCGACTACTCGGTTGTAGTCAAAAATGTCTATAAATCTGTCTAACAACAACAACTTTATGTCTCCCACATCAACTTTTCCATCGCCATTAAAATCGCCATTCGGAGGAGTGGCCGTCGGTGAAGGAAGGGGTGCTGTAGTAGAGGACGGGCAAGGATACGTCTTGCCGCAAACAGGGACAGAAGGTGAGGGTAAGGGACTTGGAGACGGAGGAGGGGTGGCGGCCGGATGAGCGCTTGTAACCGTAGCCAATGCATCCACCAAACCTGCACCTTGAGCGTTTTTATCAACGCCAAGGTCAATGGCATACTTAATCAAAGCATCTTTTACTTGTTGAGGTGTCCAGACAATATGATTTTGCAAAACCAGAGCGACAACCCCGGCGATGTGTGGCGCCGACATACTGGTACCGCTTAAAAGAATATGGGTATCGTCAAAGCATCGCGGCCGACTTCCAAGCATGCCGGTGGTACTTCTAGCTGCACAAATATCTACCCCGGGGGCGGTAATATCCGGTTTATTAAAATTTTTACCGGCCCAAATCACCGGACCCCTCGAACTAAAATCAGCGATCTGCTTGGCTTTTGTTGCTGCCGCCACAGTAATTGCTGTTCTGGCTGTTCCCGGAGAGCCGATAGTGCTCGCTGCACTTCCGGAATTACCTCCGGATATAACCATTACAATACCAGCCGTAGAGGCACGATCAACTGATTGAGATACCGGATCGTTTGGCCCGCAGTCGTTATCGTAAAATCCCCAGCAGTTTGCACCCAAACTCATGTTGACCACTTGGACCTGATACTGATAAAGAAGACCTTGTGTCTTAACTGCCGCGTCAATTGCTGCCATTACGTTAGCAAAAGTGCCCGACCCTCCGCTATCAAGTACTTTATAAGGAATAATCCTCGCCCCGGGAGCAACGCCCTTTAGACTGCCGGAAGAAGCAATTGTTGAAGCCACATGGGTTCCATGACCGTTATCATCAAGAGGATCCCTATCCTGATTGGCAAAGTCATATCCCGCCAGCACCTTAGAGCATTGATTTGCCATAACTTGGTCGGCGGTACACCCACCCAAATCCGGGTGAGTATAATCTACACCCGTGTCGATCACCGCGACATTAATGCCATCGCCCGTGACCCCCTTTCCATAAGGACCCTTAAGCTGCCAAACTTTATCTGCATTGATAAGGGGAACGGAATCCATCAGGGTTGCGGTAACCTCATAATTGGGCGAGATTCTTTTTACGGTCGGCTCTTTTCTTATTTCTTCTACCTGGGCACTGGTGATGTCGAGCGCTATTCCGTTAAAGGCATCGGTGTATTCGCCCAAAAGGGAAACTGTCTCAGCTTGTTGTGAAGCTTGGGGATCGGTCGTGCCGAGTACCTGTCGTTTTTGGGAGAACGATTCTTTACCAAGTCTTCTAAGGATATTTTTCTTAGCTTCATTGTGAGCGGTCGTTAGTCTCATTCTACGCCTCGAAGTTTCGTCTCGGAGAACCGATTTAGTGTCGGCACTTATCGCTAGGGCCGGGGGGTCTTTAAACTCAATGATGTAACCCCTGCTTTTGCGCTGCTGATCCACGGGAAATTTCGCTGCCCTGGGAAAGAAATTTACCCTGTTTAGGACGAGGTACATCCCAACCGGAAGCCCTAAGAGGAGAACAAAAAGAATAAGTAGTGAAAGAATGAAGGATTTTCTTGATCTAAAAGACCTTATCAACGATTTAATTTTGGGCACTATGTATCATAGTACGCGCGATTTTCACAAGAAGTCAAGAGCACTGTTTATCCGTCATCTAGATAAAAGTCTTAATCCGAACCTTGTGTTAATTTAGCGATAAAATTCAAGGCGTCTTTACCCGAAAGCGGCGATCGTCCCTCGACTTGCAGCCAATCAATAACTAGCCGTCGATCTTCTAAATGACCTTTTAATATTTTAATTCTGCTTTCCTCTTTGGTGGCTTTGCCCCGACCACTCTGGTTCAGGGTCCAAACTCCAGGCCAAGGATCAAACGCTCTAAGCATCCTCTCAATCAGTATTGCAAGGCTCTGATCTGTAATGTCCTTAATCTGTCCGATCTCTTTAAACAAGGAGACCCTTTGTAAGGTCTCCCCTTGTAGGGGGTCTCCTTTAACGGCGGTGATTAGGATGTCCCAAGGAATGAATCCGTCGTCTCTGGTTATTTGCCTGGCATATTTATGGGGGCGCTCTAAGTCTTGGGAAATTGGTTTTATCTTTCCTTCTGCAAATATTGGTAAAGTTTCCACGGCCAGATCTCCCCCCAAATCATAGAGCTTTTTATAAAGTGTTTCTCGAGTTTCTAGATCGGCGATGGTTATTTCCCTTTGGGTCAGTATTTCTCCCTGGTCAAACTTCGTCGACATTGTAATTATGGTTACGCCCGTTTTTGTTTCACCCGTCAAAAGTGCCCATTCCGCCGGAAACCTCCCGGGGTAATCAGGCAGAAGTGAAAAGTGAACGTTAATAGGAGCGATTTTAGGAAACCGCAACCAGTGTTCAGGAATTAACTTTCCGTAACCGGCCACAACGATAAAATCCGGCACTTCTTCAAGCTTACCTAGGTTAATAAGTTCTCCAGGTGACCTATCTAAATTTTCCAACGGCAAAACCGCGAGCTGTTTTTTTTGGGCAAAAGTCTGGACCTCGGTTTGCTTCAATAGCTGCTCTCGTCCAGCCGGCCTTGGAGGTGTCGTGATTACTCCGACAACCTTAATTGTGTTCTTGGCCGCAAGTAACTTCTCCAACACTTGCACCGAGTAATTCTGAAACGAACCAAAAAATAGTACCTTGAACATTAAATTTTGACTTTCTACGACGTTTTTCCCAGCTCTATCTGTTCCCACTTATCCCCGGTTAGTTTTAATAAGTTACTTTTTTGCTCGAGGACCAAGTCGATAAAAAGCCTTCCCTTTAAGTGATCCATTTCGTGTTGAATAATTTGGGCTGGGAAGCCATTAAATGTTTGTGTTAGTTCCTTGGTTTGTAAATGATCATAGCCATTGCCACCACGTGCTTTATTTAGGTCAAATGTGGTATAGCGGATGGTAATAGTAGGGCGACGTGAGACATCGCTGTAGTAGTTTGGGAGTGACAGACATCCTTCCAATAACCCTCTTTTCTTTGTCAGCTTTTCTTTGTCGCCACTGGTATTGTCGGGGTTGGTGTGTTTGTCATTTGGGATCTCTAGGGGATTAATAAATGCGCCGATGTTTGACCGAGGTGTGGGTTTGGTTAGGAAGAGTGAAAGTAAGAAACCAACCTGCGGTGCCGCTAAACCGACTCCCTGGGGGTCGACTTGTGCGTTTAAGGTGTCGGCCATATCAAAGATGAGCTTGATGATTTTTTTATCAATTTCTCCAATCGGCTTAACTGCTTGCCGCAGAACCGGGTTGGGTGTTTTTACGATCGGGAGAATGGCCATGGAGTCAATTTTACTCCAAAATAGCAGGCTTCCAAAAACCTATGGCTTAACCGCCAAGGACACTTAACATCGGCTGAGGTTTTACTACAGAGTACTCCATCGGCCAAATATCCCGGTAGATAAAAGCCGGCCGGAGCCTTTTTCGGCCAGGGCAATTTCTCCGGCTTCCGTGGTACCGCCGAGGTCTTTTGTTACATCATTTAATAGGTTTTCCAACATTAAGGACGAAGCGGAAATAGCGTAGGCGTTTATTATAAGGAAGAGAGGATTTTTTGAGAGTAGCTGTTGGCAGATTTTAATCAGTTTGGGAAAACTTTCATTAAACTTCCAAATTTCGCTTTTGGCACCATGTCCATAAACTGGTGGGTCCATGACAATCCCATCATAATGGTTACCTCTTTTGAGTTCTCGGTTGGTGAATTTTAAAACGTCATCAAGGATCCATCTAATTGGTCTGGTGCTTAAGCCCGAGGCGGCTTGGTTTTCCTTAGCCCAAGCAACACTCGGTTTAGAGGCGTCGACGTGCGTCACACTTGCTCCGGCGGAGGCGGCGATTAAGGAGGCGGCGCCGGTGTAGCCAAATAAGTTAAGTATTTTTATTTCTGGTTTTGCCTCATTGGGTGTCTGTCTGGCGGATTGGTTTTGCAGTTTAGCCAGCATCCATTCCCATTGCAGGGACTGTTCGGGAAAGATGCCGGTATGCTTAAAGGGGGTGAGCTTTGCCCACAATTTTAGTCGGATCTCTTGTCCTGTTCCGATGCCGTGGTGATAGTAGGTCAAGAGCCACTTTTCGGGAATTTGGGTGTGTAAATTCCATCGATCATGGCTAAAAGTAGCGTCCGCGTGCTCCCATATATCTTTGTCCAGTTGTCGGTCCCAAATTGCCTGGGGGTCAGGTCGGGCTAGGGTGTAGCTTCCGAACCGTTCTAAGCGGTAACCACCGCCGCTGTCTAAAAGTTCGTAATCGGTCCAACCGGAAGTCGTTAAGACAATCATTTGTTTTGTAACTTAGGGCGTCAAGAAAGAGGACCAGCTCGCTCTCAAATCACTTAGGTCAGCATCGTTTGGATCGATATTGTTAAGGATATAGTCTATCTGGCTGATGGCTTCCTTATAGTCTTTGTCGCCGGCGGAAATAAGCGCCAGGGCGTACCGAGGTTCTTTATAATTTGGTTTCAACTGAATTGATTTGGTAAAGGATGCTTTTGCATCGTCCACTTTGCCGACCTGCAAAAGGGTTAACCCGAGGTTATAAAAGGTTTTCGGATGTGAAGGAGCGAGTTTGGTCGCTTTGGTAACGGCGGTTAACGATTCGTTCACAAATTCATTTTGATTAATATTATCCGCTTGGGCCAAGGTATAAAAGATTTTTGTTCGGCTGTTCCAAAATTGTAGGTTGTACGGGCTGGCTGTCACCGCCAGATTAGATTGAGTAATAGCGACGTTTTCGAGATCTGTTATCAATTTGATGTCATTTTCTTTTTTGTAGGCACTGACTAAGCTTGTGGAAATCTGTGCCAGCAGGTCGCGATATACCGGCTCGCTACCATTGAGTCCGATGGCTTCTTTTACGGATAGTAAGGCGCGGTTTGCATCGCCGGCTTGGTATAATTTATTTGCGTTCGCATAATGGGTGTCGGCTCTCCACATTTGGACTACCTGCCAAAGTAAAAATGCAGCAACTAGAGTAAGTATTCCAAGTTGGGCCTTCTGGATATCTGACAGCGGGTGTTCGTCTTTGGTCTCGAGATTAGCCGTCTCCTGTTTATTGCTTGCTATTGTCGCCATCGCCGGGAAAAGAAAAAACAAAAGCTGGACGGTTACGACAGAAAAGCCAAAGAAATTGGTAATTAAGATGGAAATATAACCGGCAAGAAAAGCCGTCTGCCAGAAGGCTTTATCTTCGGTTAGTTCCGATTGGAAGATTCGTCTGGTAATCGAGATAAGTACGACCAGAATCAAAAACAGATAGCTTCCCAGACCGACAATTCCGGTAGTTGCCCAAAAGTTGAGGTATTCGTTGTGGGCTTTGTTATATAAAAAGTCCCACTCGGAAACATCGTTGTGTTCCCTTGGTCGGAACTGATAATAACTTTGAGCAAAGGTTTCTACTCCCGAGCCAAAGATTGGATAGGCCAGCCCGATGTTTATCGCCCCTTCCCAAACGATTTTTCTTATGGCACCGGTTTCGGTTCCGCCACCTTCCAGGGCGGGTGAGGTGGAAAGTGTTACCGCGGGGGACGATTCTTTGCGGTCAATTAGATCCAAAACTGATTTTGTCCAAGGGGTTCCGCTTAGAGCGATGATAACTGCAAATAGGGAATTAAGTATAAAAAATGGTTTAGCTATTTTTGATAACCCCTTCACTCCCAGATGCTTTATCAGCACGATACCCGATATTCCCCAGAAAACTACATTGGAGATGGCAAAGGCCAGGAACCCTGAGCGTGATTTTGTATAAATAGTCGTCAAAAAGAGCAGCCCAGAGAGAACAGCCCAGAATACCCAAAAACGACTTTTAACGGGGACTGTGTTGTGTGTACTTACCCAGGCAAGCGGTGCCAATCCGACAAGCCAAGCCGCTAGCCAATTCGGTTGCCCCAAGGTAGCAAAGACCCGATTTTGTACATCTTGGACCCAACAACTATCGTTGAATTGTCGGTAGATGAGGATACAACTTGGGCTGACGCCGAAATGTTCGAATATTCCATAAAGAGAAATGATCAAGCCCGAAACAAGAAGATACTTCAGATGTTTCTTAACGCTTGCCAGATCGGGCACATTAGACACATACGCCCAGTAAAGCAGAATATAACTGATCGTCGAAATTAAGCCGCCGTTAAAACGGCTATAGTAGCCCCAGAGTGAGACGTGACGATCGATGGAGAAGATAGTGCTTAATATCTGACTTGCCAAGAAAGCAAGCAGCGGGATATCCAAAAAGGTGCGAGTAAAGATGATCTTTTTTAAAGCAATCATTCGCCAAATCCAGAGAGCGACGATAACGATCGTTAGCGCATATACCGCTATCATCTTGTTAAATTCGAAAAGCTCGTAGTTACCGGCGTAAAAAAGGAAGGGGACGAGTGCCAAAAGAAGCTTAAAGGACCAATCTAATAGACGCGTGGGTAGCATATGGTAGGGTAACTATACCATAAGCAAACCTATGATATCGTAAAAGGCCCATAGTGTGTTTTACGCAATATAGCTTGACAATCTCGGTTTTTCATGCTACAATTCTGTCATAATTTAAAAATTAAGTAGGTATCTCAACAACGCCTTGGTGTGAACCATTTAAGGTTTACACAATCATAACCGGCCAGAGAAAAGGGGCCGGTTTTTTAGTGCTTTTCAAAGGGTGAAAAGGGCTGGCTCTAAAGCTTAAAAGTTATTTTTTAGCTTTAGGGTTTGCCTGAAAAAGGCAGAGTACCAAAGACCGTTGTCGGTCGGTACGCGACTGATAGGTATTTTGGCACTCGCACTTTAACAAATTGGTTTTTGCACTAATCTTACTCTGATTTACAGCTCGAAAAGCGAAAAATCAGATTAGATTCGTTATACTCAAGAACTCAAATTTGAGTTTTTGATGTATGTGTTCCAGGAAGGATGCACAGGGAGCGGGGACTTTGTATATGCAGGCCATGCTTCGTGCGCATCCTTTCTGGGGAGGGATGCGAATCAGAAAGATAATAAAGGAGAAAGAAGGCCAAAATGGCCACGAAAATTCGCATCATCATTAGCGTAGTCCTGGTTGGGGTCTACGCTGTATTCGGAGCAATCTGGCAACGGATGCTCCCCCAACTGCAGGGAATCAGCGCCGCGCGTGTTCTCAATGACGACAGCGTGATAGGAAACGCCTTATCCCAATGGTTTCGCTCCGGCGACATCGTGGGTTGGGTGGTGACGCTCCTATTTGTGGTGCTGTTTGTCATCATCTGGTGGCCGTTAATCAAAAAAATGCTGATCGGCGGATCGTCTCTGGCTCTCATCGTCGTTATGGCGCTCGTTGTTGTGTCAGGCACTGCCTGCAGCTCCGAGCGAGCGACTACCCAGAGTGAGAAGTATGGCTCTCAAGACGTTATCGCGGTCCAGCCGAACCAGACAGCGTTTGTTATACCGGCGACCGGTGGTAGTTTTTCGGATCAAGCGAAATTTGACTCCGTTGATTACCTCGAAAGTAGGAAAGTTGCCAGCAAGCGTGTCACGATTGACAAGGAAAACGTGGGGCAGAAGTATGTCCCGAAGGTGTTTGTCATCCTTGTTGATCGCACGCCGGTGGCGAGACAATGGACAGCGGAAGCTGGTACAGGGACAAATTCGTCCAACGAGTCTCTCTGTGCCGAAAGTAACGAATCCATCCAGGTCTGCTTCCAGATCTCGATGGCGGCTGCGGTTCGGGAAGAAGAAGCCTCAACGTACCTGTACAACTTTCCGACGACTCGGCTGCAAGACCAACAGGTCAGTGGGGTATATCTGGCTACGGCGCTGGACACAGTGGTGGACAATCAAGTTCGCCAATATCTGCAAAAGATCATTGGCAACGAGACAGCCAGCCGCAATCTGCGCCAAATCATCGCCGACAAAGCTCAGATCATCGCCAGTGGCGAGCGACAAGCGATTGATTACTTTCGTAGGCAAGGGATCACCATTGCTTACGTCGGACTTGGCGGTCAGCTCGGACTTGACCCCGCAGTTCAAAAGGTGATCAACGAGCTATTCGTCGCTCAGCAGAGGCAGCAGATTGCCCAAGTGAATGCGACGACGACGGCAATTGACGCCGCTGCTCAGAAAAACGCCTTGATCTTAAAAGGCGAAGGTGATGCCCAAGCGCTGGCAGTGCTCTACAAAGCGCTCGGCAGTGATGCTGCCAACCTTGGTTCGGTGCTGGAGAGCTATCGGTGGGACGGGAGCAGGTTGACAGTGACGCTTGCCCCGAACACAGTGCCTGCGATCGA
>Ga0209518_1005167_pt1 | contig 10060 bp, 10 predicted proteins | sample RifGroB1_FD_183993 | JGI IMG/M metagenome (GOLD analysis project Ga0209518, IMG submission 183993) | Groundwater microbial communities from Rifle, Colorado, USA - Groundwater B1 (SPAdes) (version 2) | ecosystem: Environmental > Aquatic > Deep subsurface > Groundwater | place: Rifle, Colorado... | reverse complement strand
CGTTTCCAGGGTGAAGATTTTGACCAATCTGAAAATAGATGAAGCGCGCGTGCCACAGGACGGCCGTTTTCGCAGCCGCATTTCCGGTACGATCATTGACTTTCGCGTGTCCACTTTCCCGACGATTAATGGCGAGAAAGTAGTGATGCGTCTTTTAGATCCATACCAAGGCGTCAAGCCTCTGGAAGAGCTTGGGTTCGCCGGCCAAGGAAGTAAGGTAATATTGCGCAACGCGGGTAAGCCATACGGCATGATTTTAATCACCGGTCCGACCGGCTCTGGTAAGTCCACCACCTTACAGTCGCTTTTGAGCACGGTGAATAAAGAAGGCGCGAATTTGGTGAGTTTGGAGGATCCGGTGGAGTACAACATTGACGGCGTCAATCAGTCTCAAATCAGGCCGGATTTGAATTACACCTACGCGCTGGGTTTGCGCAGTATTTTGCGTCAGGACCCGGATATCGTGATGGTGGGCGAAATCCGCGATAAAGAAACCGCCCAGCTCGCGGTGCACGCTTCGCTGACCGGCCATGTGGTTTTGACCACTCTTCACACTAACGACGCCATTGGCGTTATTCCGCGCTTGATTGATATGGGCGTGGAGCCGTATCTGATACCTTCCGCCATCAATCTGGCGGTGGCTCAGCGTCTGGTGCGGAAACTTTGCCCGGATTGTAAATACCAAATTCCCGCCGAAGGGAGGGCTAAGCAAATAATAGAAGAAACAATCGGCACGATGTCGGATGGCCTCCAGCGTGAATTGAAAAAAGACCAATATTCAGTTTCGGAGGCTAAAGGTTGCGGCAAATGCATGCACAAAGGCACCAAGGGCCGGATGGCGATATACGAAGCGTTGGAAATCACGCCGGAGATGAAAAGAATTATTATTGAAGGCGTCACGGAAGAAAAGATAATCAAAGAATCAATCAGACAGGGAATGATCACGATGAAGCAGGACGGTGTTATGAAAGTTTTACAAGGACTGACTCCGCTTGAAGAAGTTTTGCAATCAACGATGTAAACCCCGTTAGAAGTTTGGCGGTAAATAAAATATTATGTATAATGAAGCTGAAGGCGAATCCGCTCACGAAAAATATGCGCGAAAATGAACCCAGTTGAACTTCTAACGGGGTAAATGATATAATAAATATTATGGAAAATAAAAAAATAATCATAATTGTTGAGGACGATGTTTTTTTGTCGGATATTTATCAGACGAAATTCACTGAAGCCGGATATGAATGTTTGCTCGCGCAGGATGGCTCTCGGTGTTTGAGTTTGCTGGAAGGCGGTGCCAGCCCGTATGTTATTTTGCTTGACATCGTGATGCCTAAAATGGACGGGCTGGAACTACTCACTTTCCTGAAAGGCAATGAAAAATACAAAGGTATTTCGGTGATTCTTCTTTCCAATCTGGGGCAGGATACTGATATTAAAAAAGGCATGGAGCTCGGCGCGTTGGACTATATGATCAAGGCGCATTACACTCCGTCGGAAGTGGTGAAGAAGGTGGAGGAAATATTGAGCAGAAAATAGAATTTAGCGAGTAGCGAGTAGAGAAATATAATTTATTTTTTTGATGGATATAAAACAAGAACTTGAAGAATTACTCGCTTTGGTTATCGAGCGCGGAGCGTCGGATTTACATATTTCCGTTGGTCGACGGCCGACTTTGCGTATTGACGGCGCGCTGGTGCAGATAGAATCAAAAGATATCGTCACCGGTGAATTCGCCAAGCAGTTCGTGGAAGAAATTCTGCGCGGAGATCAAAAGACGAGATTTCTCGAAGAAAAGGAGCTGGATTTTTCTTACACTTTTGCCGACATCGCCCGCTTCCGCGTAAATGTTTTTATGCAGAGAGGCGAGTTCGCCGCCGCGATGCGACTGATCCCGACCAAAGTGCGCACGATGGATGAGCTCGGCCACCCGCAGGTTTTGCACAACTACACCCGCGTGTCGCAAGGGTTTTTTTTGGTAGTCGGTCCGTCGGGGCAGGGTAAGTCCACGACGCTGGCCGCGATGATAGACGAGATCAACAAACAGCGCGCTTGCCATATTGTCACGATTGAAGACCCGATAGAATATTTGTTTCAAAACAACAAAGCGATCATTGACCAGCGCGAGATCGGGCAGGATACCAAAAATTTCAATATTGCTTTACGCTCCGTTTTGCGCCAGGATCCCGATGTGATCATGGTGGGCGAGATGCGCGATCCGGAAACCATTTCAGCGGCGATCACCGCCGCTGAAACCGGCCATCTTGTTTTTTCCACGCTTCACACCAACAATGCTTCGCAAACTATAGACCGGATCATTGACTCTTTCCCGCCTGCCCAGCAGAATCAGATCAAAGCCCAGCTTTCCGGTACGTTGCTCGGAGTTTTGTCCAAAAGGTTGATCCCGCGAATTGATGGCGGAAGAGTGGCCGCTTTTGAGCTTTTGATCGCCAATGCGGCGGTGAGAAACCTGATCCGCGAAGGCAAGACGCATCAGATAGATTTGGTCATAGAAACTTCGGCGGAGGAAGGCATGATTTCACTCAACCGGTCGCTGGCCAACCTGATCAAAAAAGGCGAAATTTCCTACGACCAGGCAATCGTTCATTCTCTCAACCCGTCGGAGCTCAGGATTCTGGCGTCAAGATAATACCAATATACAAATTTATACCAATCAACGAATGAATACAAATGTTCAAGAACGGGAATTCGTAGCCATTCGTATCATTCGCATACATTCGTAGATTGGTATCATATTATGCAATTCTCTTACCAAGCCAGAACATCTCAAGGCGACATGCGAAGCGGCACCGTGGAAGCGGTCAGCCGTGAAGCGGCGATTGATATTTTACAGAGAAGCAATTTTATCATCATAGACATTCACGAAGCCGCCCAACTGCCCGCCTTAAACAAAAGTCTGGCTTCTTATTTCCGTCGTGGCGTGCCTAAAAAAGAAGTGGTGATTTTTTCCAAGCAGATTTCCACGCTTTTTCAGGCCAAAGTGCCTTTGATTGAGTCGCTCAAAACGATGATGGAGCAGACTTCAAACCCCGCTTTCAAGGACGCGCTTTTGGATATCGCCAAAAGCGTGGACGCGGGCGCGTCACTTTCCAAGGCGTTGGCCTCGCATAAAAACATTTTTTCTGATTTTTACGTCAGTATGGTGCGTTCGGGCGAAGCTTCCGGCAAGCTGGAAGAAGTGTTCAATTATCTGGCCGAAGGGCTGGAGCGGGAGTATTATATGGGTAAGAAAATCAAAGGCGCGATGACTTACCCGGCGTTTATTATGGCGGCGTTCGGAGCGGTGATGTTCGTGATGATGGTCTGGGTGGTGCCCAATCTTACGGCCGTGCTCAAAGAGTCGGGCGGAGAACTGCCGGCGATGACGCGGGTGGTGATTTTTGTCTCGGATGCGTTTAAAGTTTATTGGTGGGCGATATTGCTCGCGATGGCGATTGCCGGAGGGAGCTTTTGGTACTGGATCAACTCAAAAGAAGGGAAAGCTATTTGGCACCGCGTACAGCTTCGCATACCAGGATTTAAAGGTTTGTTGGAAAAATTTTATCTGGCCCGTTTCGCGGATAATTTAAGCGTCTTGATTCAGGGCGGTTTGCCGATCGTGCAGGCGCTTGAGATTACGGCCGATGTTATCGGCAATAGCGTTTATCGCGGAATCTTGCTGGAAACGATTGAAGAAGTGAAGCGCGGCAACACTATCAGCTCGGTTCTACGGACTAAAAAAGAGATCCCGATTATGGTGACGCAAATGGTGTTCGTTGGTGAAGAGTCAGGGCGGCTGGACAGCACGCTGAAGTCAGTTTCCACTTTTTATCAAAAAGAAGTGGCGGTGGCGATTGACAGTATCGTTACCTTGATTGAACCGGTAATGATCGTGCTTCTGGGCGTCGGCGTCGCCATCTTGCTTGTCGCCATTCTTATGCCGATGTATAATATGGCGCAGAACTTCTAGTCATGAAACATAAAACATCAGCCATTCATTTGTAAAATGTTTCATGTTCCAAGTTTCATGTTTCAAGATCCATGTTTTCCAAATTAAACACAATCTTAATAATTATCATTATAGCCGTCTTCGCGGTGCTGGGCTATTTCGGCTTCCAAGCCTGGCAAGAGAGAAAGATGCCGAAAGCAAATACTCCGGCAGTAAGCGCGCCGGTTGAGAAAGTTAAGCTGATGATTATAGAAAATAAAGGCAAGGAGTCGGAAGATCGCGACGCCATACTGGAGGCGGATGTGCGCAAGATTGATTCAGCTGTCAAAGAATACGCCAAAGATCACGATGGCCGGTACCCGATGTCTTATTTCAAAGACCCGTGCCAGGCCGTGCGGTATTGTCTTAAAGGCGTGAACATCAATTCCCGGGAAAAGGCGTATTTAAATCCGATTCCGCAAGTGAAGTCGGGCAATCTTGATTATCACTACACGGCGGATAACGAAAAAAAGACATATTGCGCGAGAACGCCAATGGTCTTAGAAACAGCCAACACGAGGGTTTTTCAATGTTCCCATGACGCCTGTGGCCGGGTGGAGTTTGAAAAGGCGTGCCAATGAATCATAAAACATGAAGCATGAAACTTGAAACATCAGAAATCAGAACCGTTTTTTGATTTTTATCCTTTTGCTTCATGTTTTATGTTCCATGTTTCAAGGATGTGCTTGTGGATAACTCACTGGCTTGTATTCTTAAAATTTGGTATTATATAAATATATAATCTATTTGGTCGATACAAAATTTATAGGCAATTCCAAGCTTGGGGCTTATAAATCAATTAAATTCAAAAATAACAATTAATTAATATGGAAAAAAGTCTTAAAAAAGGTTTTACGCTTATTGAGCTCTTGGTCGTTATCGCCATCATCGGCATCTTGTCGTCGGTGGTGTTGGTGTCTTTGAATAATGCAAGGACAAAGGCGCGTGATGCGGCAAGAAAAACCAATATACAGCAAATAACAACGGCACTCTCGCTTTATTCAGATGCGTTTGATCAGGCCGTGCCGGTTGATGTTGATTGTACTGTGGTGCCAGTATGGGCAGGGTGGGTTACTAATGGGGCAAGTGATATCGGTTGCCCCAAGGCTTTAGTTACCGATGGTTATTTACCGCGCCTTATAGAGGATACTATTACTGGAACTTATGGTTATAAAAATGCTGGGGATAACAATACTTTCTGTGCTGTAGCGATATTGGAAACAACAAATGCGGATCCGTTCTTGTGTGATGGCACTGGGTGTAGAGAATCTGTGGGCGCAACTATCGTCGCTTGCACGGAGGCATAACAAAGTTTTTCAGGCATTCCACATCAGACTCCCTTCGGGGGTCTGATTTGTTTTTGTGGAGGTTGTGATATACTTTAGAAATGACAATATTTTTCGTTTTTCTCCTTGGTCTTATCATCGGCAGTTTTCTCAACTCGGTGATTTATCGCTTGGAAGTCGGCGGGTCAATCGCGCGCGAGCGGTCGCGGTGCCCGAAATGCGGGCATATTTTGGCCTGGTACGAGTTGGTTCCGCTTTTGAGTTTTGCCGTTCAGCTGGGGCGGTGCCGGGCTTGCGAAGAGCGCGTTTCTTGGCAATATCCGGTTGTTGAATTAGCGGTCGGTTTGCTTTTCACGCTCGGCTATGTTTCTTTGCCGGCGTACGGGCGCGCCGGCTTGGAATCGGTGTATCTTTTTTTCGTCCTGGCCTCGCTTTTGGTCATATTTGTTTTTGACCTAAAACATTATATAATACCCAATAAGGTTCTATATCCTTTAATAGTCGCGGCTCTTTTTCATATTTTTATCGGTTCGCCGATTTTTTTGCCCGCTCACCCGTTTCTGTCGGCGCTTTCGTCGGCCGGGTTTTTCCTCTCCATATTCATACTTTCCCGCGGGGAGTGGATCGGGTTCGGGGACGTAAAGTTCGGCGTCTTTATGGGTTTGTTTCTGGGTTTCCCGAATTTTTTGGTCGCGCTTTTTTTCAGCTATGTTCTGGGTGCCCTAATCGGCGGAGCTCTGCTTTTGTACCGGCGCAAAACATTCAAAAGTCAGATTCCGTTCGGACCGTTTCTGATCGCCGGAACGCTGATCGCGTATTTTTACGGAAACGAGATAATGCAGTGGTATTTAAACGTCATGTAACTTGAAACATGAAACTTGAAACATACAATCAGAAATCAGGAACCAAAAAAAAGCGATCCATGTTTCATGTTTCATGTTTCATGTTTCATGAGAAAGGTTTCACTTTGATAGAATTGCTCACCGCCGTCGCCGTCATCGGCATCGTGAGCGCGGTGGTGCTAGTCAATCTTAATGCCGGCAAAAAGCAAAAAGACATAGAGCGCGCGGCGCAGAAGCTAGTGCTGGATATCAGAAAAGCCCAGAATTATTCTCTCTCGCCGACCGCCAGCGACGTCTGTGTTTATGGGGTGAAGATAAATTCCGTAGCTGATTATTTTATCTACCGTAATGATAATGACGGAGGAGGGAATTGCGCGGATCGCGCGCATGATAGCAGTATTTCCGTTGAAGATCCGAGCATCGCTATCGGGAGTGGCGTGACAGTGTCAAATTTCGCCGCGGATATGGACATGTCTTTTGAAGCGCCGGAGCCGATGACGTATTTTAACGGCGCGGAAGCAGCCGACACGCTGACTATCGCTTTATCCAATTCGTCTTGCCCAGCTTGCGTTTCCAAAAATGTCGTTATTAATCGTTTCGGGCAGGTGGAAGTGCAATAAATCATGTAACTTGAAACATGAAACTTGAAACATACAATCATAAATCAGGAACCAAAAAAAAGCGATCCATGTTTCATGTTTCATGTTTCATGTTTCATGAGAAAGGTTTTACCTTAGTAGAAAGTCTGGTTGCGATCGCGGTGTTTACCGTCGGGATTTCGGCGGCGATATTCGTTATTCAACAGTCTTTTTCCGTCGGCGCGAGAGTGAAAAATAAAATCATCGCCGCCTATCTCGCGCAGGAGGGGATAGAAGTGATCCGCAACATCCGCGACCGTAATTGGATGCAGGGCAAAGTTTATAATGTCGGCGATGTCGCCGCCAATTGTTTTAACGAGAGTAGTTGTTGGACAAACGGAATCAACGACAGCTCCGGCGCGAATGTTACCAATACCGGATGCGTTGATTATAATAGTAATGGGTTGGATCAGGCATGCTCTTCCGGGAATTATCTTAATTTTGATGGTTCGTATTACGCGCATAGCGTGACCGCGGCGCAGTTTACGAGAGAAGTCAGCACCGAATTTTTTCCGCTTGATACCGTTCCCGATCCGGACGAACCGGAGTATTTGAAAGTAACCTCTACCGTCACTTGCGGCATCAACTGTTCCGTTTCGTTGAAAGAGTATTTATATAATTGGAAATGATATGCACGAATTATGAATTACGAATCACGAATTAAGAATCAATCTGTTGTCTTCCGTAATTCGTACTTCGTACTTCGTAATTCTTGATTCGGAAACATGGCAAAAACATCAGATAAAAAAAATCAGCGCGGACATTATAGAGAGAGCGGTTACACTTTAATAGAACTAATGGTCGCTATCGGCGTTTTTTCCATTGTCGTGGCGATGACTTCGGCGATGTTTATGACATCTTTGAAGGGGCAGGAAAAATCATACACTTCGCAAAATGTCGCTGACAGCGCGCGTTACGCGATGGAAATGATGTCGCGGGAAATAAGGATGGGAACCGGTTTTTCTTCCGATGGCACATACCTTCAATTTACATCCACTATGCCGCATCGCGACGGGCAAACGGTAAAATTTTGGCTTGATGCCGGTTCCGGCCAAATAATGTTTGACGATGATATTGCCGCCTTGCCATTAGAAGCCGCCATCACATCATTAAATGTCAAAGTCAGCAGTCTTTCATTCTTGTTGGACATTGTTGATCATGAACGGATCACAATTGTGATGCGAGTTGAATCTGTCGGCACGAAAGAAGATGTTAAAACAACGATGGATTTGCAGACAACTATATCGCCGAGAAGATTATAAATCTTGAAACATGAAACCTGAAACATACAACATAAGAAACAAGAAATCATGCATTAAAAAAATGTTTCATGTTTCAAGTTTCATGTTTCAAGAGAAAGGCATCACCATCTATCTTGCCATGCTCGTAATGGGCGGGGCTTTGGCCGTGGCTTTTTCCGTTTCTACTCTCATGGTCGGCGAGTTTAAAATCTCCGGAGAAACAGTTAACTCATTGAAGGCGGTGTATGTGGCTGATTCAAATATGGAATACGTGCTTTATCAGACGAGGCCGGCAGGGACTTATGCGCCTGATAGCAATACGAATGTCAACAGGCTTGAAACGCGATGGGGCATTCTCATGCTGGATCTCAACAGCAGTACCGTCAGCAATGATATTGAATACATTGGTTGTCCCGCCGACTTTTCATCGGAGGCGGTTTGCGGACTTAACATCAGGATGATAAAAAAAGAAGATTCATCCGTTTCGACTTGTCTAAACTCAACCGCTGTTGACTGTACAGAAATATTAGCTAGAGGATCATTCAGTAACGTAAATCGCGCGTTGGAGATTTCGTACCCTAATTTATAATATGAATCACGAATTAAGAATTACGAATTGCGAAGTTTTATGACTGGCGTAATTTATAATTCATGCTTCGTAATTTGGTATTGTGACGAGAACGGAAGTTAAAACGAGAATTGATAAACTCAAAAAAGAGATCAATTATCATCGCTATCTATACCATATCATGGATCGTTCGGAAATTTCCGACGCGGCTTTGGACTCGCTCAAAAACGAGCTGGCGAAGCTGGAGCGCCAGTATCCGGATCTTATTACTCCCGATTCTCCCACCCAAAGAGTGGGTGGCAAGCCGTTGGATAAATTTCGTAAGGTGGCGCATAGCGCGCCCATGCTTTCTCTGGAAGACGCTTTTTCCGAAGAAGATATGCGCGACTGGGAAGAGCGGGTTAAAAAGGTTTACCCGTCGGGCGATTATAAATATTTCGCCGAGCTTAAAATAGACGGCTTTGCCATATCCCTTATATATGAAAATGGCGTATTAAAAGAAGGCTCTACTCGGGGCGGTGGGCTCATCGGAGAAGATGTGACGGAAAATTTGAAAACCATAGAATCTATACCACTAAGGCTGACCAATACCGAAGAAAACCCTTTATTGATGAGGCAAATCGGGAAAATCATACAAATCCTGAAAAGTCTTATAAATAAAGGAAAGCTGGAAATTAGAGGGGAGGTGTTTATGACCAAAAAAGTGTTTGAAGAGATAAACGAAGAAAGAAAAGCCAAGGGAGAGGCGCTTTACGCCAACCCCCGCAACACTGCCGCCGGTTCTATTAGACAGCTTGACCCTAAAATAGCCGCCTCGCGAAAATTGGAATTTTTGGCTTACGATTTGGTGACCGATATCGGCCAAAAACGGCATAGCGAGAAACATGAAATGTTGCGCGCTCTTGGCTTTAAAACTGACGCGCTCGCGCGCGAATGTGATGATTTGAGAGCGGTGTTTGATTTTTATCAAGAAATAAGCGAGAAAAGAAAGTCTCTCAAATATCAGATAGACGGCGTGGTGATAAGCGTGAATGATAACGCGACTTTTCAAAGATTGGGCGTGGTGGGCAAGGCACCGCGCGGGGCGGTCGCTTTCAAGTTTCCGGCCGAGGAAGCGACGACGGTCGTGAAAGATATCGTCGTTAATGTCGGCCGGACCGGCGCTTTGACGCCGGTGGCGCATTTGGAGCCGGTGGCGATTGCCGGGACGATAGTTTCTCATGCCTCGCTTCACAACCAAGACGAAATCAAACGGCTTGGCTTGAAAATCGGCGACACGGTTGTCGTTAAGCGCGCCGGCGATGTTATTCCTAAAATAACGGAAGCGCTCAAGAATATGCGATCTGGAAAAGAAAAGGAATTCAGGATGCCGAAAACCTGTCCGGTGTGCGGAACGCCCGTTATCCAAAAAGAAGGCGAAGTGATGTATCGCTGTCCGAATAAGCAATGCCCGGCTAAAAACAAAGAAGCGCTCGCGCATTTCGTTTCCAAAAAAGCGTT
>Ga0209518_1005164_pt1 | contig 10069 bp, 14 predicted proteins | sample RifGroB1_FD_183993 | JGI IMG/M metagenome (GOLD analysis project Ga0209518, IMG submission 183993) | Groundwater microbial communities from Rifle, Colorado, USA - Groundwater B1 (SPAdes) (version 2) | ecosystem: Environmental > Aquatic > Deep subsurface > Groundwater | place: Rifle, Colorado... | reverse complement strand
CCTTGCCCGATCGAAGCTGATCAAGGAATCCACAGCACGGTCCATGGTCGCGATGACCGGATTCAGGAACGTAGCGATACACGAGTATCAGGCGATGGATATGAGCATCCTGAAGGCCGTGGCCCAGACGCACTGGATATCCCTCGTGACGTTCTGCGAAGAGCTGGGGTTTTCAATAAGGAAAGTGTCGGAAAACTGACAGCATAGCGCATTACTGGAGTTCATCCATAACCCGATGAGTCCCGGATAACAGGGGGTACTCATGGTACGAGAAGCTGCACGATTGGCGGACCGCTGGAAAAAAAGCAATAGTGAGGCTGAGAAGAGGCGTGATCGCGCTCAGGATTTTGCCAGGAAACTGGCAGTACAACTTGGGCTTGCCGACCCCGGCGTCAGAGCCATTCTTGGGTTCGGTTCCACATTTGAGCCATGGCGACAGTACCGGCAAGATTCCGACATAGATCTGGCCCTGTGCGGTGGCGACTGGGGTTTTCTGTGGTCCTTGATTCCACAGAGCGAATTTTTAGTATCACTGATCGAGCTTGATCTGCAACCTGTCGCTTTTGCTGAACAAGTCAAGACGCAAGGGGTACTTCTCTATGAAAAACAGTGACGCGGTACGGCAGTTGCGGGCGGAACTGATGCAGGATTATGACTTCATAGTCCTTAATGCGGAAAAGAATGCCATCATGACGAAGCGGATTGCCGTTAGCCAGGACCGGGATGAATTTGCTTATGCCGCGCTCGGGTATACGCTGCACAATCTATACAACGCCTTCGAGGGGTATTTTTTCCGCATAGCCAAGTTTTTCGAGAATAATAGTACCGACACTACCTGGCACAAAGCGCTTTTGGAACGAATGACCCTGAATATAGAGGGCATCAGGCCCGCGTTGCTTGACCACTCCATCAGTCTGCGCATTGAAGAGTTGCTTAAATTCCGGCACGTATACCGGAATATCTATAAAAGCCCCCTCGTTCCCGCGAAGGTAGATTTTACTAATCTGGCAGCGAACAATCTAGCCGCAGACTTCAACGTCCATCATGAACGGTTCCTGGGATTCTTGCGTAACCTGATCCAGGAGCTGGATGATAATTCTTGAGACCAGGTAGCTTGCAAAGATACTAAAAGCGCAAGATTAATTCCCTTGATTAACAGTCGACAAACAAAGCTTTACGGAATTTCTACTATGGTACACCCAAGAGGTTACGACTATGCCCTCAATTAAAATTATTGATTTTGGGCCTATAAAGGCCGGGTACACTCAGTCGGTAGACGGCTTTTTTGATATACCTAGGGTAACGCTGCTTTGCGGTACGCAGGGTTCTGGAAAAAGTTCGGTTGCAAAACTGGTCTCCGTGTTCAGTTGGCTGGAAAAGGCTCTTTTACGGGGAGACTTTTCGGAGAAAGAACTTAAACAGTATAACCGCTTTGTAAACAAATATTGTTCTTATCAGAACATTCAAAACTATTTTTCGGCTTCTACCCGACTTGGGTACAGGGGAAGTGCATACGAGTTCGAGTATAAAGACAAGCGACTCTCGCTCAGGAAAATACCGGAAGCCCGATATACACGTCCGAAGATTATGTATATTCCCGCAGAGCGGAATTTCATGAGTGCGGTAGCTGATCCAGAGAAACTGAAAAACCTGCCCAGCACCCTCTATACCTTGCTCGCAGAGTTTGAGCAGGCTAAACGGAGTCTACAACAAAAAGAAACTAAATTGCCCATCGGAGGGGTATCGTTTGTATACGACAAACAAAACAAAATTTCATGGCTTCAGACCAATGACTACAAAATTCGCCTGCAGGAAGCGTCCAGTGGGTTTCAATCAGTTCTTCCCCTGTTTTTAGTTACCCAATATCTGTCAGACACGATAGGTCAGCCGGACAATCCTTCCCGCAGAACTATAAGCCTTGAAGAATCCCGAAAATTGGCTATTGATCTGGAAAAAATATTAAAAGATCAGAAACTTGCGCCAGAGGTGAGGGAAACCCTTGTTGCCAGATTGATCGCCGCTTCGGTTAACAGCCGCTTTGTCAACATAGTGGAAGAGCCAGAACAGAATCTGCATCCAGCCAGCCAGCGATCAATTTTATTTGATTTGTTAACTAACATGAATAAAAACCAGGATAATTCTCTTCTGATGACCACGCATAGCCCGTACATGATCAGCTGGCTGACTCTGGCCATTAAAGCTGGCGAACTTGCGGCAACGGTTACCAGACCAGAGGAGTTGGCCCGTATTGTGCCGCGTGGCGCATGGATATCCTCACAGGAGGTCGCGATCTATCAGCTCTCGGACAAGGGGCAAATCGAGCGCCTGGGCAATTATAAAGGGTTACCCTTGGATGAGAACATGCTGAACGCTGAAATCGAAGCCGGAAATGATCTGTTTACGGAGCTTCTTGAGCTGGACGATTCAAAGTGATTTCTTTCTTCGACCCGATGTTCCAGATAGAACAGGCCAGAACAGAAGATGCGTTCGGTATTGTTGACGGAGATGAGCAACACCCCGCGTACACAACGCTTGAAAATAGCGTTGAATGGACAGCACAGGTTGAAAACTTGCACAAGGAAGTGGCGCTGTTTATACCGGTAGATAAAAACATGCCACTTCATTCCCCGGACGGTCGTCAATTAAAAACTTGTGATGGAATGCTGACCCTTCCCAATAAAAAGCAGGACTTGCTGATATTTCTGGAACTCAAAACCGGAAAAACAAGGAATAGAAAAAACTGGATCAATCACGGTATAGAGCAGTTGGAGAGCACCATTGCTGAATTTCGACGGTACCATGATGACGCTATGCGTGCTGATAAACGAGCGTATGTCTGCAACGGTAAGCGCCCCATGCAAAGGGAATTTTCGCAGGAACGGGCGCAACGATTTTTTGACAATACCGGCTTTCGATTATATATCGACCATGTCGTACGTATTGTTTCTAGGAATGTCCCGAGCCAGATGTCTTGATTGTAGAATCCGCGATCAATACAGTGGACTATTCGGGTACGGATTCAATGTGCTAAGGGCATTGGTTTCAACGTGGTAACGATACCGGTTTCAACAAGGAACTGGAATAGAAAACAAGTCTAGATTGAACCTGGTGGTAGGATAGTCTGAAGAGAGGCGCCCTACCGTTGCGGGGAAGGGCGCCCGGTAGATTTTTAGATCGTTACGCTACGGAGACTGGGTCGGAGAGCATGGCTTCCTTGATGTCCTGCATTCAATTATCCTGTTCATCTTTTCCTTGATCCTGTACATCCTGTACCCATTTTTGAATAAACCCAAATGTGGACAGGATGTACAGGATGAAGTCGAAGAGATATACAAGATACGGGTATAAAAAGTATAAAGAAATTGTGGAGTACGACTGCAGAGCGCCTGTCCTGCTTTCTGTGGGACTTTGGGAGATCACTACGTTCGCTTGCGCTAGGGTGTTGTTGTTAGAACGTTGTGTCAGGGAGGAAGCCGTCCATGTTAGTTTCATACTTTGGAACATACGATGATGGGGTTATAAAGCTTTCTGAGAAGCCGGAGGGGATCAGCCATGCCCGGGTAATCATCACGCTTATACCTGATGAAGAAGGGAATGAGAACCAGGCCACTATGAAGCTAGCTGAAGCCGTCTTTGACGAATGGGATAACGACGTGGATTCTGTCTATGATACCTTATAAGCCTTGGGATGTGATTCTTGTTCCATTCCCTTTCACTGACCTGAGTTTGAACAAGCAGCGACCAGCAGTTGTCATTTCGTGTAATGATTACAATAAATCTGGCGATCTAATCATAGGATTTCTGACTAGCAACCTACATGGAACTTTGAAATTGGGTGACTATAGGCTTGTTGGGTACCACCAGGCTGGTCTTCCACTTCCAACAAGGTTCAGGGCTAAGTTTGCAACAATAACAAAAGAGATAGTTGTTCGAAAACTTGGATCCTTGGTAGCAGTAGATCGGACAGCAGTTTCGGATAGCATTCGCGATGTTTTAGCTATGGTTTGACTCCCGAATCTCTGAGCCCATATATCGGACCGCATATCCTTGAGGAAGTCGAGTATTATGCATTCTGACTATGAAATCCTTTACGATAAGTGATCCTGGGTTTTTCTTATCCTGTTCATCTCTTTCTTGATCCTGTAAATCCTGTTGAATCTTACAATACAGTTCAAGAAGAACAGGATATACAGGATGAAGTCGAAGAGATGTACAGGATAAGTCAGAGAATTTAAGTTTGGGCGTTTCTTATTACGATTCCAGTTTTAACGTGGTAATGATACCAGTTCCAATGTGGTCACGGTATCGGTTTCAATGTGGTATTGATGTCGGTTTCAACAAGGAACTGGTACCTAAAACAAGTCTAGATTGAACCTGGTGGTAGGATAGTCTGAAGAGAGGCGCCCGACCGTTGCGGGGAAGGGCGCTCGGTAGATTTTTAGATCGTTACGCTACGGAGACTGGGTCGGAGAGCATGGCTTCCTTGATGTCCTTCTCGTTTGGCGACGTGCGGACTATCAGGGAGTATTGGCCAGCCCCCAGGTCCGGGGGGACCTGGGCAATGACGGTGCCGGGGGTGACGGATGCGTACTGGACGGCGCGGTGTTCCGAGCCGTTCTTGAACCAGACGCCGGTCTCGGGCTGGGTTTTGTTAAACTTCATGTTGCGTCCATGGATGCGGATGAAGTCTCCCGGTGAGGCGGTGAGTTCCTCGTCGGTGCGGACCGAGTGAGCCGTGTAGAGGCACGGGGCGGTCTTGTCGATCTGGAATTCGCGCTGGATAAGCGTCTCGTTGACGATTCTGGCTTCTTCTGCCTTGTTTGCCCTGAAATGGAGGCTGACCTTGTGGCCCGTTTCCTTGGTAGCCGGGTCAAAGGCTTGCCCGGCATAGTCAAACGTACCGGAAGCGCTCAGGTAGAGGGAGAAAAAGGGCAGCTTGATTACGGTGCCGCGGGACAGTTCACGGGACATCACCTTGAAGAAGGCATTGAGCGCCGCGAGGCAGTCTGCCTCGGAAAGCCCCGTGCCGCCCTCGGTCATGTCCTTGACCAGGTCTTGCGCATCCCTGGTTTCATCATGGATGGTATGCACGATGAAATGTTTTTTCACCGTTGGCAAATAGTTAGGGGTGGCATATATTTTAAAGATGGCACACCTCGAGTCGCGGATTCCTCCATTACGGCGCGTTAATTACTCGCGCCGTTGGGCTCTCCGCCTTCGTACATCGTGATGACGTCGGCATACGCCGTCGTTGTGCCCTTCAGGAGGGGCCGTAGTACATCACCTGCTCGCGAGCGTTGCTTCTATAACATCGGCACATTTTTCAAAACTTGAGCACTTTATTTCCTTATTATGCAAATATTTAGCTTGACAGCCACATAATACTTGAATATAGCCGCCCGACACTTCAGGACTATCGGATAAAAAAAGCAATACTTTATGTAGACAGTTGTCTACAAGGGGGTTTGGGTGGGTTATCTTCCATATACATTGATAGAAAATAATTCGGGTTGGACTAATCTAACAGGATGTCGAAAATGCCTTGTTTTTGGTCAATGGCTCTGCGTTGGCAATTTTATGATTGCCTTTCAGTAAATATTGTGTAATTTGCCGCAGGGAGGCATTCCTGCATGCGACTGTTAAGATCTTAGCGCCCATCGGAGCGCTGGAGAATGTCACTGGCATCATGCTTCCGCCTCCATGTTCCGCAGGCGGACTGGGTTGAAGACAGCGAGGCTCATCGGGAAAAGCCAGTCTATATTTGCTCGCCCTTGTAGCTTGGCTTTTCGTATCAGCCCGACAGTCTTGGCCCACCCAAATATCTCTTCGACAAGATTTCTTTTCCGTTGGCTTGTCTCGTAGCCTTCGTGTCTTGTTGTCCGGCCGTCTACTGATTTCCCGTTTCTCCTCTGAGAAATAGGTGGTGTGGTTTTCAAGTCGCGCAGGTTTTCAGCAAACTCACTGGCATCGTAGCTTTTGTCCGCTCCCAGCGTCCGTTTCTTGTTGCCATTCAACCGCAGCGCCATACTGTGTGCAGCATCGCGCTCTGCCGTTCCGCTTGCCAACGTTACTTCGACATCAACAGCAAGTCCGTTTCGGTTCTCCATGAGCACATGGCCCAGATAGGCGAGTTTTGCCTGAGATCCGCTCGACTTCTTGTAGAGCCAGGCGTCCTTGTCTGACCGCGACTCATGAGTCGCATTGGATCGTTTCTCTCCATGGAAATCGACTTCGGGATTCCTGCCGCCCGCCTCCGGAATCTTTTCCAGTAGGATCGATTGTATCCTTCTCCTGAAGCTTTTCATGCTTGCCCAAGCTTCTATACGAGTACCATCTACGGTGAAATGCTCGTCAGAGAGGAACTTCTTTCGCCGAGTCCCCTCAACTACTTTGATAAAAAACAGTCGCGTGATGCTGGAACCAAGCAAACGGTCACGGTTTTTAATGAATTTTTAATGTTCCCAGAGGGGCGCATCAATGCTCAACCCGACAAACCACCGGGACAGGATGTTGAAGTCTATCTGTTCCATCAGCTGGCGCTCGCTCCTGACCGAACAGAGGATCTGTAGGACCGACGCGCGTAAGAGGCACTCTGGCGCGATCGAAGGACGACCGGAGATTGAGTATATCGAATCGAATTCGGTATCAAGGCTCTTTAGTATCTCGTCGACCATGATCCGAATTGGCCTGCTTGTGTGTCGGGCTGGAATCCGATCCTTCACATGCTGATGTAACCGAAGGCGTCGATCTGCTTCTCTTCGATACCGCGCATACGGTCCCCCCGGGGGGATCAGTATGATATAAATTTGTCACTTAACGAATTTCAACAGCCTGTTAATATACCTTTCAAATGCCAGCACGCGATCCAGCTATGGCAGTTCCTGCCATACGATTAGTATATCTGTTATAAGTTGGAGGTAACATGATCAAAGCACAAGGGAAGAACAATGAAATCGATCCCAGCGCGAGTATTTGCGCTGATATCGAAATCGGCTCTTGGAATCGAATTGGAAAAGGTGTAGTGATATCCTCTAGTGAAGAAAGTTATGGCAACCGTCTGTTTCTGGGAGACTGCAACACTATCAACGATAACACAAGAATTCTAGTAGGTCCTCAAGGGATTCAAATCGGTGATTGGAACGTTTTTCATAACAACATGCTTTTCCTTGGCGAGCAACAGATGAGGATTGGTTCTAACTGCTGGTTTGGCCAAAATACAATCCTTGATTCAACCGGTGGATTGAAAATTGGCAATGGGGTTCGGGTGGGCATGTATTCGCAAATTTGGACTCATGTCGCTAGTGGAGAGTTAATAGAGGGATGCACGCTATTTGCGAAAAATGCGACCACGATCGAAGACGAAGTTTGGCTGGTCGGAAGCTGCTTTGTGGGATCGGGATTGCACCTTGGCTATAGAAGTATCTGCATGTCTGGATCGAACATAACAAAAGATACCGAAGAAGGGGGTGTTTATGGCGGGGTCCCAGCAAAGCGGCTGGAGAAACTGAATTTCTATAAAGAAGTGACTCTTCTCCAAAAAATGGAGTTCATGAAGCAGTGGGCTGAAGAGTTCGCTTTATCAGATAGTCAATTGGAGATACAATGCGATTCTCAGGAGGAGATTTCGATACTCAACAAAATCTCGGGAGAGAAAGTTCAAATCGTTGGGCATTTACCAAAAAAAACTGAAGTAACTACGACCTATTTTGAAGTGGCCTCTAAGCGCTATACCAAACGCCTGTCCAGGCTCGAAGTTGATTTTTATCGAAGCATTTTTGGAAATCGAGCAAGGTTTCTTCCATTTTAGCAAAGGAGTATTAAATGAGCACCTTCGGTATTGTGGGTCTTGGAACTATAGGTTTGAAACTTGTAGAATACCTTGCTGAAAAAGGTTTTGAAGTTATTGGGTACAATTACCGAGATGTAGACACAAAGAATAAAAAATTTTACGAAGCAATTGAGCGAAAAATAAAATATGAAAAGTTACCGCTATCTTCATTTGAGACCGTAATGAATCGTGTGAGACTAAGCGAAAATCTCGCAGATTTGGCTGACTCTACTATAATAATCGATGCTACAAAAGAAGACTATGATGTTAAGAAGAAGGCGCTTGAGGCCATTCGGGCAATTGTGCAAGAAAAGGATTCGATCGTCGCGACTACGACATCTAGCCTTTCCCTCGAGAGGCTAGCTCGTGACTCCGGACTGCCGGACTTAGTTGGGATGCATTTTTTTAATCCCCCAACACGAATGAAGCTTATTGAACTAGCGTTGCCATCTTCCTTTTCTCAGGGAAAGCGAGCGAAGCTATATAAAATACTTGCTTCCTTCGATGACAAGGCGATTGTCGAGGTGCCCCAGGTCCAAGGATATATAGTCAACCGCATTCTTTTCGCCTACTTGAACTTTGCACTGGAATTTATGAGGACCAATAACTTGGCTCCTTCCGTTGTTGACAGCGCCATGAAACTCGGTACCAATTCGCCCATGGGGCCACTTGAACTGACTGACTATATTGGGAATGACGTGTCTCTTCAGATCCTAAATGAGTTTTACCGAGCTACTGGTGACGAGCGCTACAAGCCGGACCAGTTGCTTGCCGATATCGTTTCTTCGGGACAGCTTGGGAGAAAAACCAAGCAGGGATTTTACCAATACTGACGAAATAGCATTCAATGCAATGGAGGGAATATGATTCCACTTGTAAAAGTTTCGATGCCGCCTAGAGAAATATTGTTACCCGCCCTCGAAGAAGTGCTTTATAGCGGGATGGTCGCTGAAGGCGAATACGTATACCGATTCGAGAAGGCCTTTGGCGAGTATTTTGGGTTGCCCAACCTTCTTAGCCAGAGCAGTGGGACGGCTGCTCTTCATACTGCGCTAACTCTAGCGGGAGTAGGTCCTGGTTCTGAAGTAGTTTCCACTCCGATGACCGCTGAGCCGACCAATATGGCCATCCTCTATTCTGGCGCTAAAGTCGTATGGGCCGATGTTAATTCTGAGAACGGCACACTGGATCCTGATTCTGTACGTGACGCAATTACGCCGAAGACAAAGGCCATAATGATCGTGCACTATGCTGGATACCCGACCGATATGGAATCGATCATGAAGATCGCCGCTGAGAAGAGCATCCCTGTCATCGAGGACTGCGCCCACTCTCTTGGAGCCATGTACGACGGGAAACCGATCGGCACTATGGGCGACTATTCAATTTTCTCGTTCCAAGCAATCAAGCATTTTACGACCGTAGATGGCGGCGCTATATCAATTAAGGACGACAAGCGGATTGATGAAGCCAAGAGATTCCGCTGGTTCGGCATGCTAAAAGGAGTATCCAGGACCGAGGTTGATATCGAATCAATCGGATACAAATATAATATGAGCAACGTCACCGCTGCGATCGGACTTACCCAGCTCAAGGTCGTCGATTCAGTACTTTCTCGCCACATCGCCAATGGTCGATACTATGACGAAAAGTTCTCGTCAATTTCTGGTTTTGCCCCCGCGCGTTTTGACATTAAGGCTTCGCCTTCCTACTGGGTCTACACCCTCCTGTGCGATGATGCTGCAGGTGCCGAGCGGATCTTGAAGGAGCATGAGGTCATTGCCTCAAAGCTACATAAACCGAACAACCGGCACTCCATCTTTTCCGGTTCAGCCCGCAAACTGCCAGGACTTGATCGATTCTATAGCCGGCTACTTCATATTCCTTGCGGCTGGTGGGTGACAGACGACGATCGCGCAATGATCGTCGACGCCCTAGCGAGAGGGTAATATGCTTGGATCTATTCCGCTGTTCAAGGCGTATCACGACGAGGAGATGGAACGCAATTCATTAGAAGTGCTTCGTTCAGGCTCTATTGCAGTCGGAAAATACAACGACCTATTCACTAAGTCATTCGGGGCTTTAGTAGGGCATAGCGGCATTGTAGGCACTAACGATATGTCGAATGCAATCCAGATAGCACTCCGACTCGCGGGCGTGGAAGCTGGAGACGAAGTTTTGACGACTCCCTACGCATGCATGTCGACGAATTCTCCTATCTCTATGGTCGGTGCCAAGCCT
>Ga0209518_1005160_pt1 | contig 10079 bp, 10 predicted proteins | sample RifGroB1_FD_183993 | JGI IMG/M metagenome (GOLD analysis project Ga0209518, IMG submission 183993) | Groundwater microbial communities from Rifle, Colorado, USA - Groundwater B1 (SPAdes) (version 2) | ecosystem: Environmental > Aquatic > Deep subsurface > Groundwater | place: Rifle, Colorado... | reverse complement strand
GAATCGCTCTACCACTGAGCTACGCCGGAATAATAACGTTATTCATTATAGCTAATGCCGGGAATAATTCCAAGCCCGCCAGCTATTGAAATATCGTATATTTTGTGGTATAATATAGTATTGTTCTTTCCAAATCCACTGTGCCTAATCCTTAAAAGGAACAGGCAGAAAGGAAATAAAATGTTAAAGAAGGTCGTCAACAGAGAGAAAAGAGAGTTGGAATACGGAGCCAACTGGAAAATGTTTTTCATTGACGTAAAAACATTGCCGGAAAAGCACCCAGTGTTTTCTTTCCATCTGGCCAACAGTTATCCCGGAGCTACCACAGCTCTGATGCTGGCCAAAGTCCTGAAAGAAGCTCTTGAAGCAGGCTCTCCAAGAATCTGGGAGCACCCAGAGATAAAAAGCACTGACAGTGGGATGTTTAAGCTCTTTCACATCCCCGCAGGAGCCGAGATCAACTTTGTTCTCTGGTTCGGAACCAGAAACTTTCCCTTAAGGAAAACAGAGTTGAAAAACATTTTCGAACTCCTCAAAGAGCACTTTTGTCTCCCGCTTTAACGAAAAAAGTCCCGCTGATTCAGCGGGACTTTTTGATTAAAAACATCCCGCGATGAACGCGGGATGATATTTTAAGAGACGGCGCTTCTCTTGGCTGGACAGAAAACCGGAAAAAAGCGCTTCGCTCTTGGAACAGTTGCTACTTATGCAATAGCTGCAGAGGCCCTGTTTAGTAGGATTGCATACTGTCATCTCATCGCTGGCGCCCATCATTCCCATGATCTCGTTTCGTAACTCAACTCTGCCCGATTAAGTTAGTCGTCCAGGGTCTTGAATATACATAGCCGCGACGTGAATCATTGGCATTATATCATTAAATATAAAGAATTTACTTGTCAAACAACCAAAACTGTTGTATTGTTAAGAAAGCATTTTCTATTCTTTGAAGAAAGGAGAAAACCTGATGTCTGGAATTGAGTTCTTGACCTTTGTCGCCAGAACAGCGACCATTGGGGCGGTAATCTTTTTGGCCACATCCATGGCCAATTATAACCGCGGATTCTGTGAATACAGGAGGCACGAAATAGTCTCCGCTTCCTTGTTCCTGATCGGCGCCATCCTCTTCGTTGCCGTTGGCAGAGAATGGTATTCGCAACTCTTCGCCACCCTGCTCAGCATCGCGTTTTTCATCGGCCGTATGAGAATCAGCGACTTCCTGTGGCTAAGCAGAAACAAAGGATTCCGGCGCTGGTTGAAACAGCGAAAAAAATACCAGAAAAACTGAACCCGACGCTGTGGTCCAAAACTCCCCCGCTTTTAGCGGGGGAGTTTTCAGTTGGCAAAGCAAACTGGTTTTCCACCATTGACACCCAGTGGTTTGCTTACATAATATTATTATCAACAGCAACATGCCGGAACAAAGCCTTATCAAAACCAAAGCTGTGGAAATCATCAGTGATTACATGGGGGAAGACACGGCCAAGATGTATTCCGAGTTTTATCAGACGCAAAGCGACGATGTGATTTTGGTTTCCATCACCCAGCTGATGACAGAGTATGTCGGCGACGTTCAGACCAAAGAAATACTTGAAAACAAAGGATTAATAAATAAAACTAATCATGGGTAAAATAAACTTCAAGTGGGTCTTGTTATTAATTTATCTGGGATTGGTTGCGTCTTTTGTGATCAACTGGGGAGAGTTTGACGTGGCAATTCAGAAATTGTTTTACTTAATCGCGCCACTGACATCAATTGTCGCCGGAATACTGACGTTGAATCTTTTAGGTTGGCAGGGGAAAAGGTCCTCGGTTTTAAAATGGGTTTTGGCGGCTCTTGGATTATGGCTTTTAGGCGAGCTAACAACATTATACTTGACATGGAAAGGCGAAAGCCCATACCCATCATTGGCAGACCTGTTTTTCCTGACAGGATATGTGGTTTTTATTAAATCAGTCTTGCTTGAAGCAAAACTGTTTGACCTTCAATGGAAAAAACTCAGCCCGTTTTTACTGACCATGATTGCGGCAGTGTTTATTTTAGTGACGGCAATACTTGGTTATATTGCCGTCGGAGCATACAGCCCTGAAGAAAGCTTACTGGTGAACTTGACGACAATCAGCTGGAGCATCGGCGATTTAATCATGGGTGGCATGGGTTTAATGCTTTTGGCAATGGCCTGGCAGTATCGGAAAGGATTAGTCAAAAAAGCATGGCAGTTGTTTATGTTCGCAACTTTAATAAATCTGGTGGCAGACACGATTTACAACCTAAACCCGGAAGCGATTTATGACGGTTCAACCCTGACGACGGTTCTTGACTCAATGTGGGTTGCCGCTTATTTCCTGATGGCAGGATATTTTCTGGAAATCCGTCACGAAGTGCAAAAATTACAGTTGAAAGCCAAAAAAGACAACGGAGTTTAAAACAACAAGTTTGAAAAAACCGCCCCGGCAAATGCCAGGGCGGTTTTGCGCTTTACTTAAAACTCCACGCAGTAAGACTCGCCTTGACGGGGCATCTCCAAAAACTCAACCAAAGCCTGGGCTGCCACGCTTGTGTGATGAATTTTGGCGTTATCTGAATCGTCTTCAAGACCTCCCCAGTAGCCGTCCTGATTTTGCATCGCTATCAGCTTTTCTTGGATTTTTTTAATCTGCCAGCCGTCTTCTCGGCGCAGAACTTTCAAAACAACAACCAGTTCAGACAAAACATCTGCGGTCAAAAAATCAAGCTCGCCGACGCTGGAAAAAGTTGCTAGTGTTTTTCTTGAGATGGCCGCTTCTTTTGAAAACTCTTGAGCCGGCAAGTATCTGCCCAGATAATCAGATTCAGTGTAAATAATGTGAGTCAGGTCATAAAGATAAGCAATGCCATCCAGGTTCAAGGGATTTTGCAGGTTTAGCTGGCGCGACAAAACCTGTTCCTTGGCAGCTTCCCATTGCGACCTGAACTCAAGCCCGAGTTCATTCAAAAGATACGAAACAATCAGTTTTCTTGAAGCTCGGCCATGACCAGAAAAGAGCTTTTCCCAGTTTTCTTGCGCAAAATCGCCGAGCTTTTTTGCGTGTTTTTGGTAATCTTCGCCAAAACACTTGCGAAACAAAAGCTCATTGACAATCGGCCCAAGATTTTCCCATTGCAGAAACTTTTGGTCAGAATAGTCTTGCGGCGGCTCAATTCTTACAAGTTCAAGGTTTTTTTCTTTTATCGCGTTTTTAAGCGCCAAAGCCATGTCTTTGTCTTTGACCATCCGGTAAATTTTCCCAAAAACCACGACGGCCTCTTCTGGCGGCATCGCGTCTTTTTTCGACAAAAGCCAGACAATGCCGTTTCTGGCGCTCGCTTCGCTTTTAAGACGATGCAGATTATCCGCCGAGTAACTGAAGTAAAGAACCGCAAAAACAACCAGAGCCGAAAAAACCTGAAATAATGTTTGTTTTTTATCAAAAATAACTTTCATATTTTAATTATAACCGACCCGGCTGGTTTTGAGTATGTTAAAATAAAGCTCATGAAAACCCAGTTCCAGAAAATCGCGGTTTGGTTCGCCGTCTCAACCATTTTAATGGCTTCAATCTATGGCGGCTTTAATTATTACTTTGTTTTCCGACATCTTAAACAAACCAAAAAACTGATGGCTTCAACGACAACCGAACTTCAGGAAAAAATCGTTTCTCTGGAAAACACAGTTTCCCAGTTCAAAATCGCCAACACCAATCTGGTTAATTCGCTGATTGCCGAACAGAGCAAAAACAATTTTTTTGACGAAGAGCTCAAAAAAATCCAGGGCACGGTCGGCACCTTGGAAAAACTGAGCCAAACTGACAAAGAACTTTTGCAAAAATACTCAAAAATTTACTTTCTGAACGAGCACTACACGCCCCAAAACCTTTCAACGATTGACAGGAAATACGTTTACAACCAGGATGAAATTTACCAGATTCACACTAAAGTCCAGCCTTACCTTTACCGAATGTTTGACGCGGCGGCTTCAAACAGCCAGCCTTTGGAAATTATTTCCGCTTTCCGTTCGTTCGGCGTTCAGGCATCTTTGAAAACCAGCTACAAAATCACTTACGGCTCCGGCGCCAACCAGTTTTCCGCTGACCAGGGTTATTCAGAACACCAGCTTGGCACGACCATTGACCTGACGACGCCGAGTCTTGGCGCTTCGTTCACCAAATTTGAGACTGCGGTAGTATATCAGTGGCTCTTGGACAATGCTTACCAATACGGATTTGTTTTGTCTTATCCGAAAAACAACCTTTATTATCAGTTTGAACCCTGGCACTGGCGGTTTGTCGGCGTCAGCCTGGCAACCAAGCTCCACAATGAAAAACAAGGCTTTTACGACCTTGAACAGCGCGTCATTGACGCATACCTTGTTTCAATCTTTGACTAGTTGCCAAAAACCAACAAAGATAATATATTGATAAAGCTCGTTTCACACCCCGGCGCTGGGACGTCCTCCTCGCCCCGGCTCCGGGACCAAAAACATCAAGAAGCCTTTTAAAGGCTTCTTGTTTTGTTTTTAACCGACCGGCAGATTTCAGTTCTCCTCTATTTTTTTCATGGTTTCGTGCTGGCGCATTTTTTCCAGAGCTTTGGCTTCAATCTGGCGGACTCTTTCACGGGTGATGACAAACTCTTTGCCGACCTCTTCCAGAGTGTGAACCACGCCATCCGTCAAACCGAACCTCATCTCCACGATTCTTTTCTCGCGGTCAGTCAGGTCGCTCAAAATCTGCCAAAGATGGTCTTTGGTGATTTTGGCGTAAGTCAATTGATCCGGTCCCGGGGTTGATTCGTCCTGGATGAAATCGCCGATTAAAGTGCTTTGGTCGTCTTCTTCAATCGGCCGGTCCAGAGAAACCGTGTCCTGATCAATTTTTATCAAATGATGAATCTTTGCCACTTCTTCGCCAAGCTCCACGGCAATCTCTTCCGGCAAAGGTTCGCGGCCGAGTTCAATCTGAAGCCGGCGCTTGGCTTTTTTGAACTTGGACAGAGTTTCCACCATATGGACCGGAATCCTGATGGTCCGGCCGTAATCGGCAATCGCCCGGGTAATCGCCTGCCTGATCCACCAGGTGGCGTAAGTGGAAAACTTGAAGCCGCGGCGGTAATCAAACTTGTCAACCGCGCGCGCCAGACCGATGTTGCCTTCTTGAATCAAATCAAGCAAAGACAGATTGGACGACCGGCCAATGTATTTTTTGGCGATGGAAACCACCAGTCTCAGGTTCGCGTTAATCAATCTTTGTCTGGCTTCGTCGTCGCCGGCTTCCAGACGCTTGCCAAGTTCTTTTTCCTGGTCAGAAGTCAGTAAAGGAATCCGACCGATTTCCTGCAGATAAACCTGGACTGAATCCGGCAGCTGGGCAAAATCGTCAAAATAAATCGCTTTGTTTATTTCTTCGTCGGAAACTTCGTTGCCGGAGATATCCAAAAGGCTTTTCGGGCCGGAGATTCTGGTGTTTGAAGACATCAGCCTTTCGTAAAGCTCTTCAAGCATCTCAATGTTTGATTCAAGCTCGGGAATGGTTTTCAAGATTTCTTCTTCAGTGATAAAGCCACGGGATTTGCCTTTTTTCAAAAGCGCGCCCATTTTTTCAAAAATCGCCTGCTTTTCTTTCTGGGTCTGGCCGAAAGATTTTTTCCTTTTCATCCGGGAGTTTCTGATTTTTCTGGAAATTCTTTTTTTCACCGGTTTGCCGATTCTTTTCCGAAAAGGTTTGACAAAAGAAGCCAGTTTTTTGGCTTTTTTCGGCTTTGGCTTGGCGGTCTTGGCGGCTCGTTTGATTTTGACCATAGAATCTTTGGCTAATCAAAGATTAGTTGACAAACCTTATTTTAAACGATTTTAAAGATTAAAACAAACCGGGGTTTTATCAGCGGGATTCTTCAGAAGCGTCAAGGTTGCCCAGCTCTTTGAGAATTTTGTTGATTTCTTTTGCCAAAGTTTCGGAACGCTCCTGATTGCCCATAATCTCGGCTTCTTTCATCGCCAATGAAATTTCATTGATTTTTGACCTCAGGTTGAGTTTTTTAAGCTCAAACAAAGACCTGTCCATCTCTTGTTCCGGAGAAAACTTCGGCGGCAAAAGCGAGGTTTCGTAATCCCCGAGCAGATAAAGGTAGTTCAGGGTTTCTTTGTCAAAACTTTCTGTTTTTTCCAAAAGGCCGCGCCGCAAAAGTTCAGCGGTTTCTTTCAGCCGGTACGGAAAATAATCCGTAAACCCGACAAGCTTTAATGACAGTTCGGGAAACCTGACTGCCAGACCAAGAATTTTTTCCGCCAGCCTTTCCCAGCGCGACTTAATGAAAATGTTTGAACCAATCTCGGCGTTAGTTTCGTCAAAATCCGGGTTTGTTTCCAAAAGCGACCGGGTTTTTGAAAACTCCTCAAAAACCATTTTTTCGGGAATCTTGATTCTGCTTGAAAGATTTTTCAGCCATTCGTTCTGCTCAACCGGATTTTTCAAAAACTTGATTCTTGGCAAAAGATAAGCCAGGGCCTTTTTCCTTGATTCCAAAGAGTCCGGCGCGCCGGAAAAAATCTTGTCAAAATAATAGTTCATGACGTTGCTGGCAGTTGAAGCCAGGTCAGTGATTTTTTCGGGAAAAGCTTTGGCAAAATCAGCCAGGTCTTTGCCTTCGGGCATGTTCAAAACTTTAATCTCAAAGCCCAGCTGCGACGCCAGCCCGATTGAACGATCAGTCGCTTGTTCGCCGGCCTTGTCCATGTCAAAGCTTAAAACCAGTTCTTTGCAAAAACGGCTCAAAAGCTTTAACTGAAACTCTGTCAGTCCGGTGCCGGAAACCGCGACAATGTTTTTCAACCCTTCTTGCCAACCCATTAAAACGTCAAGATTGCCTTCAACCAGAACTGCCTGCTCTTTTCCCCGGACACTTTCCTGGGTCTGCGAAAAACCGTAAAGAACCCGGCCTTTTTGGTAAACAATTGTTTCCGGAGTATTGATATATTTTGCCTCGCCCGTCTGGCTGTCTTCAGCTTGATTCTGGTTTTCTTGGGGCTTGTCCCGAGCGAAGTCGAGGGGCAAAATTCTTCCGGAAAACCCGATGACTCGGCTTTGCTGGTCAAAAATCGGGAAAATTATCCTTGAACGGAAACGATCGTAATAACCGCCAAACTTGGGATTGTTTGATCTGATAATCATGCCCGCGCTTTCAATCTCACTGTCGGAAAACCCGTTTTTCTTCAAAAAATCGTAAAGGTTTTTCCAGCCCTGGGGCGCAAACCCCAAACCGAAATAATTTAAGGTTTCTGTTTTGAGGCCGCGGTTCAAAAGATAATCTTGCGCTGGTTTATTTTTAGTCAAATGAAATCTGAAAAACCGGTCTGACTGCTTCAAAACCTCAAAAACCTTGTTTTTCAAACTCAAGAGCTTCGGGTCTTGTTTTTCCAGAACCACGCCGGCTTTGTCCGCCAAAAAACGCAGGGCTTCGGAAAACTCCATTTTCTCCATCTCCATGACGAACTTCATCAGGTCGCCGCCTTTTTGACAGCCGAAACAATACCAGACCTGCTTGTCCGGCGAAATGAAAAAAGACGGAGTTTTCTCTTTGTGGAACGGACAAAGACCTTTCAAGCTTTTGCCTGACGGCGCCAGATTGGCGACGTACGGCCGCAGGTAATCAGTCAAGTCTATCCGATTTTTTATTTCTTCCAAAGGAGAGAGCATTTTGATATTTTTTTCCGAGTTTATAACCTTCATTTTATCCCTTCGGCCCGCTTTAGTCTATCCATAATCGCCCGGCCAAGGCCGCTTTCCGGAACAGCTTCTGCGTAAATTATGTCCAGATTTTCGGCGTCAAGCCGGTGCAAAGACTCAAATAACCTTGAGGCCGCCTGCTTCAAGTCACCCGTTTCGGACAAAACCTCAACCGCCGTAAACCTTTCCGGACTCTGGGGCTTTTTAAAAGCCAACAAACCGATTTTCCCGCCTTTGCCAAAATCAAAAGCCTGCGTTTTAAAATCAATTATTTTGAGCTTTGTCTTTGGCGCGTAGTGTTTTTTAAACTGGCCCGGGGCTTTTTGTTTTTCCCGCGAATTTTCTTCTGTCTTCAGCTTTCCGATTGTTTTTTCAATTTTCTCAATCTCCAACCCGCCAAACCGCAAGATTCTCGGAAACTCTTCGGAAAAATCAATAATCGTTGACTCAACCCCGAACTCGCAAACGCCGCCGTCAAGAATCATCTCAACTTTATCGCCAAGCTGTTTTTCAACATGTTCAGCGCTCGTCGGGCTTAAAAAAGAAAAAGGATTGGCGCTCGGCGCGGCAATCGGAACGCCGGATTTTTTTATCAATTCCAAAGCAGTTTTGTGCTTCGGAACTCTGACGGCAACCGTCTCCATTCCGGCAGAAACAATCAGCGGTACGGCTGGCTTTTTCGGCAAGATCAAAGTCATTGGCCCGGGCCAGAATTTTTCCGCGAGTTTTTTGGCTTTTGGGTTTTTAAAATCAGCCACCTTTTCAATCTCCGAAATCCCGGAAACATGAACAATCAAGGGGTCGAAAAACGGCCGGTTTTTAATCTCAAAAATCCTGGCGCAGGCCGACGGATTGAAAGCGTCAGCACCCAGGCCATAAACAGTTTCCGTCGGAAAAGCCACGCAACCGCCGGCCCGAATAATCTTTGCCGCTTTTTCAACATTTTCTTCTGTCGCCGGAAAAATCATGGAACTCAGTATATCACAGAACCAAAAAACCCCGCGACCGGCGGGATTTTTTGGAGTTTATTGTTTTTACATTCCCAAAATCTTATTCAGCTGGTCAAGCAATGTCTGGAGCCTTTGCATCATCTCAGTGACTTCTTTTCTCATCCTGATTAAATCAGGGCTTGAAGTCGCCGGCAAAATGGACGGCATCGGAATCACTGTCGGGCTTGGCGCTGGTTTGCCGCCAAGAATACTGAAAGTTTTGTCTGACATGTCAAACGCGTTCCAGTTCGGCCTGACAATGCTTTCTGAATCATTTTTAGAGCTCAGCTCCATAAAAGCCTTGCCAAGGCTGATTCTGATTTTGTAGTTGCTTGATTCCGGAATTGAAGCGGGAATCTGCCACTCAATCGAACCTGAGCCGCCCTTCGCTTCCAAAGAAACATTGCGGATGTGAAAAACTTGTTTTTGCATTGGCATAGCCAAGCAAGACGGCGCGCCAACGCTACTCACTGGGCAAATAGATTTTTCTTCAATCAAATCAATTGAAAGAATCTGCGGCATCGGGTTAATGATTTTTTTCTCCTGACCGAGATTTTTCGCTTGGATTTGATTTTGAACTTGATTCAAAATCATCTGGCCAGTCGTGGTTGCCGGTAAAGCTGTCGGCAACGGCGTCGGCAAAATTGTGTAGCTCGGAACCTGAACTTCCCAGGCAATCTTTATTTTTTCGTTGACCTTGAAAGACTCGCCGCCGTTCGGATAAGTCACTTTGAGACCAAAACAAGGCAGAACAATTCTTCTGGTATTTTCATCCAAAGTGCCGGTCTGGGGCAAACCATTCTGCGCCTGGAGTCTTTTCAAAGCGTTTTCCGTGGCCGGACCAAAATAACCGGTTGCCAAACCTTCGGGATATATTTTTTTGTCCTGTGATAAAACCTGCTGAAGCTCCTTGATTTCCTGACTTTGCCAGCCTTTTTTCATTAACACTGGATTGTTCCAGCAGTTTTGCTCAATCTGAAGATTTGAAGTTAAAGCTGGGGTTGCCGCCACTCCGGAAGAACTAGTCGTGCCTGGCAAATCTTCAGCCAAAACCAGGCCGCTGAAAACTGCGGTCGCCAGAACAAACGAAACCAACAAAAACGTTTTTTTCATTGTTTTAAAATTAATTTTACCCGACAAAACCAGAGAACTTACCTGCTTCTATTATAAGACATAAATCAATGGGTTTTCTTACAAGTTATCCACAGCGCCGACAAAATAGCTAAACGCAAAGCTCTGCCTTTTCAGGCAGAGCTTGGTTTTGGCGCTAAGTTATGGCTACTTAATGCCTAAAAAGTTCAAGATTCCCAGAATTAGGCGCTTTAACGCACCCGGGTCCTGGGTTTCAGCGCC
>Ga0209518_1005158_pt1 | contig 10080 bp, 14 predicted proteins | sample RifGroB1_FD_183993 | JGI IMG/M metagenome (GOLD analysis project Ga0209518, IMG submission 183993) | Groundwater microbial communities from Rifle, Colorado, USA - Groundwater B1 (SPAdes) (version 2) | ecosystem: Environmental > Aquatic > Deep subsurface > Groundwater | place: Rifle, Colorado... | reverse complement strand
TTTTGGGCCCGTGCCCGCTTACGCGCCCAAGATAAAAAATCAATACATTTTCACCGTGATTTTGAAAATATTTTCCGCCAAGCAGAAAGATTTAAACGAAGCATTCGCGCCGATTCAAAACGAAATCACGATAGATGTTGATCCGGAAAATATAATCTAACTTTATGCCCATCCTGCCAATAGAAACCGAACTGGAAAAAACAAATAAAATTCTGCGCGCGCGATCGGAAGAAGTGAATGTTAAGAGTATAACAAGCGCGGAAATTCAAAAATTAATCTCCGATATGAAAGCGACGCTCGCGCGCACGCCAAACGGCATCGGCCTGGCCGCTCCGCAAATCGGCAAAAATCTGCGGATATTCGTCGCCCTGCCGGAACTTGAGCTCAATCAAACCGTTTTCATAAACCCGGTTATCACGAAAATTTCATCCGAAGCCAAACCAATGGAAGAGGGATGCCTTTCCGTGCCTGAAAAATACGGCAAAGTCGGCCGGGCTATTTCCTTGAAAGTGGAAGCGCATAACGAACGCGGCCGTAAATTCAAAATGAAAGTGGAAGGCCTAGTCGCCCAGCTCGTCCAACACGAAGTTGACCATCTGGACGGGAAACTTTTCATAGATAAAGCGACAAATATTTTTGAAAAGAAAAAGGAATGAAAGACGAGCTTAAAATAATTTTCATGGGCACGCCGGAATTCGCGCGCGTTATTTTGGAAAAACTGATCGCTTCCGAAACATATAAGCCATCCCTTGTCATCACCCAGCCGGATAAACCGGTCGGCAGAAAACAAACGCTCACTTCCCCGCCAGTCAAAATCCTGGCGCAAAAACACGACATCGCCGTAGAGCAGCCGGAGAAAATAAAGAACGAAAAAGCGATTGCGAAAATTAAAAAAGAAGGCCCTGATATGATCATCGTGGCCGCTTACGGGAAAATCATACCGAAAGAAATTATAGACATCCCGCGTTTCGGCGTTTTGAATGTCCATGCCTCTCTCCTGCCGCTTTACCGCGGAGCTTCGCCCATATCGGCGGCTATTTTAAACGGGGACCATGAAACCGGCGCGACTATTATGCTGATTGACGAAGAGCTGGACCACGGCCCGATCCTCTCGCAAACGCGCGTTTCCATCACGCCGAAAGACACGACTGAATCGCTTGGGCAAAAAATGGCCGATGCCGGCGGAGATCTTTTGCTTAACACTATCCAAAAATGGATTGACGGCGCGATTAAACCGCAAACACAAGACCACTCGCGCGCGACGCATACTAAAATACTTAATAAGCAAGATGGTGAAATCAGAGCTGAATACACCGCCGAACACATTGAAAGAATGGCGCGGGCGTATTACCCATGGCCCGGGATACATTTGAATTACGAATTACGAATTACGAATTACAAATCAGAGAAGAAAAGACTGAAAATTATAAAAACAAAAATCATACAGTGCGAAAAGCAATTACCGCCTCTCTCGTTTTCACTCACTTTAAAAAAAGAACTTTGTCTGCACGCCGCCAATGGATGCCTAATTCTGGAAACCGTCCAGCCGGAAGGCAAAAAACCGATGTCCGGATATGATTTTTATCTTGGGAATAGGAACTTGACAATTTAATGATATTAAATTACTTTAATAAAAAACAAGGAGGTGCTTATGACCAAGGAGGGCGGGCGCATTATGGCGGCATTGGCGGGAGTCATATGGATTATTATTGCCGGCGGTTTCACAGTATTATTCATTGAACCGCCGAGAAAGTGGATCAAGAAGATTTTGTGGTCTCTGAAGTGGAAATTTAAATCACTTCGCTACAAAATCTCTAAAATTTAACGGGGCGTCCTAAATAGGACCGCCCCGTTTTTATTTATTACTCACTAACCATGAACCATGAGATAAACCACCAATTCTCCGATTGTATCTATATGCTCTGGCACATCAATGCGAAGGCCGCATATCGAGCAATGCAATACATCCTTTTCTCTTGAAATATGAATAAAATGTACAATCCCGCCACACAAAGGCCTATGGATCATATCAGACTCTAAACTTTCCAGTCGCGTTCCCTCAAGTAATTCTTCATTTGAATCTTCCTTAAGAGACACATAGATACTAATCTCCCCTTCTCCGTTTCTCAGCGTAATCACCTGCTTATGCCGTTTATTAGCCATTACTCACCCTCCTCTTGGTTTAATTGTTAATGTTCTTTGAATTACGAAATGCCCCATTTCTGTCATTCCCGCGAAAGCGGGAATCCAGGATCCATCGTATTTTACTGGATTCCCGCTTTCGCTGGAATGACAGAGAAAGCAAAAAAACCGCATTTCGTAATTCAAAGAATGTTCCAATTTTTCTCACACTAAATCACCTCTTTCTTTAAATAATATTTTACATAAGATATCGCCAGTAAATATATATGGTAGAAATTACCATGGCAACTACAGTCAGAGGTAAAGCGACTTTCATATACTCAACAAATCCTATTTTGTGACCCTCTTTCTCCGCCATGCCGCTTACCACTAAATTAGCCGAAGCGCCGACGATAGTCGCGTTGCCGCCGATATCAGCTCCCAGGGTAAGTGCCCACCAAAGCGGAGCCAAAGCTAGGCCGGAAATAGTCCCGATGTCTTTAACTAGTGGGATCATCGTCGCCACAAAAGGAATATTATCAACGACTGAAGAGAAAAACGCCGAGCCCCATAAAATAAAAATTGTAGTCATAGTCAAGTTTCCCTCGGTAATCATAAATAATTTCTGGGCAAGAAAATATATCGCCCCCACTTGCTCCAAACCGACGACCAAAACAAACAGACCGATAAAAAAGAAAATCGTTGTCCACTCGGCATTTTGCAGGTGATGATCCGGTTCGTTGAAAGTCAAAAGAAGCAACAAAGCAGCTCCCGCCAAAGCGATCGTCGCGGCCTCCAAGTGAGTAAAGCCGTGCGTGAAAAATCCGAACAAAACCAACCCGATAACTATAAGAGATTTTATCAATAGTTTTTTATCGGTAATCGCTTCAGATGGCTCAAAACGCATAATCGCCTTTTTTGATTCGTCGGTCGCGACAAATTCCTTGCGATACCAGAAAAAAAGAATCAATAGAGTGGCCACCGCTATTAAAACGGAAGCAGGGGCCATATTAAATATAAAATCATTGAATGAAAGTCCGGCCGCGCTGCCGATCAAAATGTTGGGAGGATCCCCGATTAAAGTGGCGGCGCCGCCGATATTGGAAAGCAAGATGGTTCCGAAAAGATACGGCTTTGGATTTAGTTTTAAATTATTAGCGATGACGAAAGCCACCGGCGTCATTAAAAGAACTGTGGTCACGTTATCAAGTAAAGCGGAAAAAACAGCCGTGATAATGCCCAACAGAATGAAAATCGGCATAGGGCTGCCTTTGCCCGCTTTGGCCGCCCATATCGCGACATATTGAAACACTCCGGAATGCTTCGCGATATCCACAATCACCATCATGCCGATTAATAATCCGAGGGTATTAAAATCCACGCCTTCAATCGCCTGCTCCTGACTGATCACTCCCAATATGATCATAAGAGACGCTCCGATTAAAGCGATAACCGTGCGATGAATTTTTTCGGAAATAATTATGGCGTACGCTATGGCAAAAATGCCAATGGCTATAAAGAATGTCATATTTATAAGTTCCGCAAAAGATATACCGCACCTTATTTGATAAGACGCAGTATAAATATCGGGCTAATCTTTATTACTCGGATAAAATCTCGGCAATCGCTTTTTTTATGTCGGTGCGATTAAGATAACCGATAAGAACATCATTATGATCCACTACGGGTAATTGCCGGATATGGAATTCCGAAAGGATGGTGGCGGCCGCCATAAGAGACTGCTCCGGGTGAGCTTTATGGACTTTTGACGTCATAAATTCAGTAACCGGAGTATTGGCCACTTCTTTAATGCGCCGGATAAACACGTCTCCCGATTCAAAAGCCGCGAGATGCTTATCTTCTTCCAAATAATCAGGCACGATATGCTGAATAATATCCCAACTGGATAAAATACCGGCTACTTTTTGAAATTCGTCGACCACTATCACCCCATTGGTCATTTTTTCAGTCATCATGCTCACCGCCTCTTTGAAGGTAGCGGTTTTGGAAATAGTTATTAAATTCGTGTTCATAAACTCTGATATAATATATTTTCTTGCCATATAATATTTCCAGTTTTAAATAATGATTATTTTTTATAATATCGCAATATTATCAACAAAGCAATAGAATATCCGGTGCGGCTAACTCACGCGCGCGCCAGGTAAAACTTCCTGATCCGGCCGCAAAAGCACCGGCCCATCCGAACCGCCGGCGGCTAAAAGCATCCCTTGACTTTCCAAGCCGAACAAAACACGCGGCTCCAAATTGGCCACCACGGCAATCTCGCGCCCAATCAGCTCTTCCGGCTTGTATTGCTTCGCGATGCCGGCGATAATTTGCCTTTTCTCCTCGCCTAAATCAACCTGCAATTTCAAAAGCTTCTCCGACCCTTCCACCACTTCCGCCGAAATAATCTTCGCAACTCGCAAATCCACTTTTTTAAATTCGTCAAAATTAATCATTGCCATAATATAGCATATTAATATTAAAAGAAAAGACTGGGATTAATAAACGCCCTCGGCCTTTTATTTAGTAAATCTGGGTAAATATTTATATAAAATTTAGCCCCATTCCGATAAATTAGGAATGGGGCTAAGAGTTAGATCCCAGAATTGCGAGGAACTAAGGGCCGGGATGAATTGGATCGGTCCATTTACGCGGTGAGTCTTTACGGACTTGCGGCACAGCGAACGCAAACCCGCTACCACGACGCCAGTGGTCATCTAAATGGTAGTAATACGAGTTCAGCCAACGACCACCAAAACGACGGTCCGATAGAAGGAGGTTCAGATCGCCATCGGGATTATTGATGGGTTCGTGCATGGTGACAATCAAAGCCAGTCCAATGGCCGTGATCTCCTCATCGGTAAACGCTTCACGGATCAGACAGGCGACTTCGGCGCTTGGCTTTTCAAATTTGCGCTTATCAGCCTCAGCGAGAATTTTCTTCGTGGTTCGGTTACTGCCATTGAGGAGTTTACCCTTGAGAACGACAACTTCGGTCGTCACGCCGCTCGTCGGCTTGAAGTCCCGCGAACGGAGCACCTGCTTGACGTAGTCACCCATGCGGAAACCGTTGCCTTCCAGACGCTTGATCCAGTCCTCGCCGGTTGTGCCGTCGGAGGTAACGCTGAAGTAGATGACGCCGTCTTCCTCATGCCACGAACGGATCGGATCGGAAACCGAGAGTTCGTCACGGAGAAATCTCAACGCGGAGTCGTGACCACCGAGTTTCTTGACGATGGCATTGAGTTGGCCAGCGGTGAGGCCGGCGGATGCTAATTCTGTATTCATAGTTTTACCCTCTTGCCCTAACTCGGGCGTTTTCGTTTCCCTCTTATCCGAGGAGGAACTATGAGCCGTAGTGGCCATAGCCAGGAAAGGCCTAAGTTTAAGCCTCTTTTGGCTATGACCACCAGAGAGTTTATTTAAAAGAACTAATTATACCATAACACTCATTGCTCAATCTTGTCAATTTTTTCTTGACACATAAATCGCTTATTGATACATTATCTAAATTCGGACTTAATTAGTCTGAGTTGTTCAAAAGTATGTTAATCTCGCGAAAAACCGATTACGCGCTGATTTTGATCGGCGCGCTCAAACCGACTTTCCGCTCGGGCGATTTTGTGCCGCTTAAGTTGATCGCGCGCCAATATCGACTCCCTTACGCTTACGCTGAAAAGCTCGCCTCGTCGCTTAAGCGCGCCGGCGTGCTGGAAGCGCAAATCGGAAAAAGCGGCGGCTACCGCCTCGCGCGCGACCCCAAAAAAATCACCCTGCAATCAATCGTCAATATATTCCAAGTTAAGCCGATGGTCCGGTGCATGATCTCGCTTGGCTTGCAAAAATCCTGCGCGTTAAGCGCTACCTGCCCGACGCGCGCCAGCTGGAATAAAGCGGACGACGCGATAAGAAAAGCATTAAGCAAAATCCATGTTTAGATTCCCGGCTTCTAAACATTATAAATATGGCATTTAAGATAAAAAATTTGACGGTTGAAGTGGAAAATAAAGAAGTGGTCAGGAACCTGTCGCTTTCCATCGGCTCGGGCGAGATTCACATATTAATGGGCCCCAACGGATCAGGGAAAACTTCTTTATGCCAAACTATACTTGGCAATCCAAACTATGCGGTTAAAAAGGGCGATATAATTTTAAATAACGAAAGTGTTATGTCGCTAAAAACCGAGGAGCGCGCGCGGCGCGGCCTGTTTCTTTCCTTTCAAGAACCGCCGGAAATCCAAGGAGTCAGCGTCGCGTCTTTTTTAAGAACGATCGCCGGACGGCAAAAATCCCAAGACCCTTTCGCGATAATGGAAAAAATAAGAGAACAAATGCCCCGGCTTGGCCTTAGCGATTCTTTTTTCGCGAGAGGCGTCAACTACGGATTTTCCGGAGGAGAAAAGAAAAAAAACGAAATCTTACAACTCACGGCGCTAAAGCCCAAGTTTGCTTTTTTAGACGAAATTGACTCCGGAGTGGACATTGACTCGCTTAAAACTATCGCGAAAATTTTAAAAGAATCGGCGAAAAACGGCATGGGAATGTTGGTCGTCAGCCACTCACCCGCACTGGGAAAGGCCATGAAGCCTGATTGCGTACATATAATGAACAATGGGCGGATTATCACCAAAGGCACGACGGCACTTTTGAAAAATGTAGAGAAAAGCGGTTATCGAGGCTTAGATTATTAATTAACGACTTACGATGTCATTATTAATAATGACATCGTAAGTCGTTAATTAACGCCAAAACAATGAAAAATAAAAAATACAAATACGGATTTCACAGCAAGGCCAAACCGGTTTATCAAACGCGAAAAGGCCTGTCGGAAAGCGTGGTTAAAGCTATCTCGGACGAGAAAAAAGAAGCGCGCTGGATGCGCGATATTCGCCTTTCGGCGCTGCGCGCTTTTCAAGCGGCGCGCCTGCCCGGCTGGGGCCCCGACTTATCGGAAATTGATTTTGAAAAAATAGTGTACTATGTGAAACCGGCGGACCGACGCGCCAAAAGCTGGAAAGACGTGCCGAAAAATATCAAAGATACATTTGAGCGGTTGGGCGTGCCGGAAGCGGAAAGAAAGTTTTTCGCCGGCGTAGGCGCGCAATTTGATTCGGAAATGATATACCACAATATCCATAAGCACTTGGAGAAACAAGGCGTGATTTTTTGCGATACCGACACCGCGCTCAAAAAACACCCAAAACTTTTTAAAAAATACTTCGGGACGGTCGTGCCGGCAATAAATTCGCCTCGCTCAACGCCGCTTGCTGGTCGGGCGGCAGCTTTATTTATATACCCAAAGGCGTAAAAGTTGACGCGCCTTTGCAAGCGTATTTTAGAATCAACGCCAAAAATTTCGGGCAATTTGAGCGCACGCTGATCATCGCCGACGAGGGCTCAAGCGTGCATTACATAGAAGGCTGTACCGCGCCAGTTTATTCTTCCGACTCGCTCCACGCGGCGGTGGTGGAAGTTATCGCCAAAAAAGGCGCGTGCGTGCGCTACACCACGGTGCAGAATTGGTCCAATAATGTTTACAATCTTGTCACTAAAAGAGCGCGCGCCGAGGAAAATGCTCTTATAGAGTGGGTGGATGGCAACATCGGGTCAAAAACAACGATGAAATATCCTTCGGTAATTTTAGCGGGCAAAGGCGCTAAAGCGGACATTTTGTCCGTGGCCCTGGCCGGACGCGGGCAATTCCAGGATACCGGCGCGCGCGTTATTCACGCCGCGCCCGACACTTCTTCCAATATCATCGCCAAATCAGTTTCTTTCGGAGGAGGCAAAACGGTCTTTCGCGGCATGACTCATATAAAAAACGGAGCGAAAAATTCGCGCGCCAAAACGCGATGCGATACGCTTATGCTCGGCAAAAAATCACGCTCGGACACTTACCCGGCGATCAAAGCGGACGAAGAAGATATGCGAGCCGAGCACGAAGCGACCATTTCAAAAGTGAGTGAAAAAGAATTATTTTATTTAAAATCGCGCGGATTTTCCGAAACCGAAGCCGCTTCTCTGATAGTGGCCGGATTCATTGAGCCGTTCGCCAAAACTCTCCCAATGGATTACGCCATAGAATTAAACAGATTAATACAAATGGAGATGGAAAACATATGAACTCGCAAAAGATAAAAAAAGACTTCCCTATTTTTCAAACCAATCCGAAGCTGGTCTATCTAGACAATGCCGCGACGACGCAAAAACCGACCACGGTTATTTCCGCCATTGCCGAGCATTACGCTTACCGCAACGCCAACATTCATCGGGGCATCTATAAATTAAGTGAGGAAGCGACCGCGTGCTATGAAGAAGCGCGAACTAAAGTGGCGCGGTTTATCAGCGCTCCAAACGCGCGCAATATCGCTTTCACGAGAAACGCCACCGAAGCAATCAATCTTGTTGCTCACGGCTTCCTGAAACCACGCCTCAAAGCGAGCGATGAAATATTGCTCACAACAATGGAACATCACGCCAACATCGTGCCGTGGCATATGATAGCCAAAGACAAAAAAGCCAAACTTAAATTCGCCAACATCACTAAAGACGGCCAGCTTGACGAAGCGGATTTAAAAAGAAAAATTACCGGCAAAACAAAACTGCTCGCCTTTGCGCACGCTTCCAATGTTCTCGGAACGATCAACGATGTGAAAAAAATAACCGAACTCGCTCACGCGAAAAATATTCCCGTCTTGATAGACGGCGCGCAAGCCGTCCCCCACTTTCCAGTTGATGTTTCTAAAATCGGCTGTGCTTTTTATGCTTTTTCGGGACACAAACTTCTCGCGCCCACAGGCATCGGCGCGCTATATATCAGCGAAAAGCGCTTGGCTGAAACCGGGCCGTTTTTGGGCGGCGGGGATATGGTAAAATCTGTTTCCGAAAAAGAAGTTATGTTCCAAGACGCGCCGGCCAGATTTGAAGCGGGCACGCCGGCGATTGAAGCAACCATCGCGCTCGGCACGGCGATTGATTACTTGGAAAAAATCGGTATGAAGAATATAGAGAAACACGAGCGAGAACTTTCAGAATTCGCTCTATCGGAACTTAGAAAAATACCGGGAATTACCATATACGGCCCGGGCGATACAAAAAAACGAACCGGCCTAGTTTCTTTCAATCTCGCGCGGGCGCATCCGCATGATCTCGCTTCGCTTTTAGACGAAGAAAATATCGCCGTGCGCGCCGGCCACCACTGCGCCCAACCGCTTCACCAAGCGCTTGGCGTTTCCGCGACATTGAGAATGAGTTTTTACATTTACAACACCAGAGACGACATCAAAAAAGCCTGCGCGGCGTTAAAACGGATAAACGATAAAATCAAGTGATTTTAATTTTGTCATTCCCGCGAAAGCGGGAATCCAGTTAAGACCCGACATCTATGAAACTAAACGATTATAGAGATCTAATTGAATACGCCGAGCTCTCGCCCAACAGAGGTAAATTAAAAAATCCCGATGTTAAAGCATCGGGCGAAAACACGCTTTGCGGGGACTCGCTCGTCATTTACCTTAATCTCAAAAACGGCAAAATCATCGCGGGGAAATTTGAGCACTCTGGTTGTGCTTTGAGCGCCGCCTCAACCGCGATGCTTCTGGATTACGCCCGCGGGAAAAGTTACAAAAAAATTACCGAGCTTTCCGGAGAACAGCTCGTAAAACTGCTCGGCATAAAAGTCAGCCCCGCCCGCCTCCCCTGCGCCCTTCTGCCGCTGGCGATTTTAAAATCAAGCGAAAAGTAATAATTTCTTTAAGCAAAACAAAAACACCCTTCGATAAGCTCAGGGTGTTTTTGTTTCAGACAATATTAGTAGCTTCTTCGGCTTCTAAAGCTGTCGTCTCTTCGGAATCCGCCACCTCCGCCTTCTCGGCGAGGAGGTCTTTCCGACAACGGTCTCGCTTCGTTGACCGTGATGTTTCTGCCTCCGAGGTCTTTGCCGTTGAGTGTT
>Ga0209518_1005156_pt1 | contig 10083 bp, 9 predicted proteins | sample RifGroB1_FD_183993 | JGI IMG/M metagenome (GOLD analysis project Ga0209518, IMG submission 183993) | Groundwater microbial communities from Rifle, Colorado, USA - Groundwater B1 (SPAdes) (version 2) | ecosystem: Environmental > Aquatic > Deep subsurface > Groundwater | place: Rifle, Colorado... | reverse complement strand
GCCCGGCCCTTGCCGCGGGCCCCGAAGGCAATGGCCAGCGGCTGCGTCTCGTCGGACGAGCGGCGGGCCATGCCGCCGAGCGACAGGTGCTTCGGATCCACGCCGAGCACGTCGGCCAGGTCGAAGAGCGCCTCATGGGCGCGCTGGACGTGATAGGCGCGGTCGTCCTGGGTGGCGTAGTTCCCGAAGTCCACCTCGCTGAGCCCGAAGTCCTGCGCAAGTTGGGCCGGATCGGCCTTGGCCACAGCCTTGCCGCCGCGCCGCTCGGCGGTGTCGGCGACGTTGGTCCGCCAGGGGTGCTTGCGCTCCCGCTCCCCATCCACGGGCTTCGCTGTCCCGGCCTTCTCCTCGGCATCCTTGCGTAGTCCGTCCCAGCCCAGCCGCTCGGCTTTCGCCGCACGCGTCCGTGCTCCGTTCCAGCCTGGCCCGCGCTTCGCTTCCCAGGGGTGCATCATCCGAGCGAACTTCTCGCCGAGCGTGGCCATCGGGAAGATGCGGCGCTGCAAGTCCCGCTCGTCCGCCGGCGCCCTGGCGTAGTACCCAACGGCGTAGTCGCGACCGTCCCGGATGGTGCTGATCTCGAAGCCCTGGATGCCGGCCTTCGCGAATGCAGCGCGGCTCGCCTCGACGGCCGCCCCGTAGTCGGAGTATCGCTGCGGCAGCCGGGTAGTTCCGTGGGCGTACTCGGACATCTCCTCGATCGCGTCGGCGACGTCCCGGGCGGTGCTGCACCGGTCGAGCGTCTTGCAGACGTGGTCCACCATTCGGGCGTATTCGGCCGCCGCACTGCTGTAGCCGAAGCGCTGGGCGACGTCGTCGCCACCGGTGAAGCTTGGCCCGATGGCGTTGACCACCGCCCTGCGCATCTCCAGCCATCCGGGCGTCTTGCCCATGGACTCGGCCTGTTCGGGCGTCACCGAGGGCACAAGGTTGTCGCGGGTGACGAACTTCACGCGCTCCGCCGTCGTCATCTCGGCGATGTCGCGATTGGCGAGGTTTTCCTGTGCGATGTCCCGGCGGGCCCGGGCCACATGCTCGCCGACGGGCACGATCTTGTCGGGGTCCGGCTTGCGCTCGGCCCGGCGGCGCTGCGACGGCTCGGCGGGAGCCGAGAGTGGCCCCGGGTCCTGTGCGAGCTCCGGGGGAGCCGCAGCGGGCGGACCCTCGGACTCCGGCCCCGGCTCGGTCTCGACGTGACGCGACAGGCGCTCCACCGCCTCGCCCGAGGCCTGGACGACGTCGTCTTCGAGGTCCGGCCGGTGCCGCAGGATGTGGGCCGCGAGGTCGTGTACGTGCCGCGGGTCATCGACGGCTTCGAAGGCGTTGGCCACGTGGTGCCACTGCATCCGGGCCGGGTCGTCGGCGTGCTGTGCGAGGTGCACCTGCGGGCTGAAGTCGGGCGCGCTCACCCAGCGTGTCTGCGTGTGGCCGTGGGCGTCGGTGCGCTGCTCCTGGTGGAGGCGGCCGCCGTGGCTGTTGTCGCCGTTCCCGCCGTGAGGCGGCCCCGGGGTTGGCGGATGCGGTGTCGCGCCACGGGCAACGCGCCCGTGCTCGTGCGCGGCGTGTTTCTGGAGGAGCCGTTCGGCCTCGGCGGCCCTTTGCCCCTCGGTCGGGAGCTTGGCCGCCTCGAAGAAGTCCCGCGCCACACGCTTCTGCGCAGCGTGCTCGTTGAGCTGGTCCAACGAGACGCGGCTGGGTTTGCCGCTGTAGAGAGCGTTTTCGGAGCCATGCGGCTTGTAGTGGGACCCCATCTCGTTGAGCCACCTGCGCCAGGGCCCGCCGGTGGTGTCCACCTGATGCTCGTCCGGCTGTGGCTCGGCAGGCTTCCCCGCGCCCATGAGCCCGAACATGTCCATCGTGGCCGTGTCGCCCTTGGCCTTGGCCTTGAGCGACTCCTGGCGCAGGGTGATCCCCGGAGGCAGGACGAACATGCGCAGGCTCATCCGATCACCTCGACCGTGATGGTGCCCGCGACGATCTTCTCTCCCGAGGTGGGGTCGATGTCCTCGGCCGGCGAGACGATGATCGCGTTCTCGATGGCGAAGGCGAAGCTCGCGATGATGTCGAAGACGCGCTTGCGCCGGAACGGCCGGCCGACGCGGAGCCCCGCGGCGTACTGCTCGACCGCGAGCTTCAGGCCGTCGCGCGTGCGGGTGCTCCCCGAGTCGGACAGGTCGAGATGGATGAGCACCTCCACGGGCCTGGCCTGGGCGCCGAGCACGACCGCCTTGCCGCCTCCCGGGCGCCAGCCGTCCACCTGCTGCCCCGTCCCGTCCGTGTAGCCGTCGATGCGGCGCTGCACGGCCTCGATGAGCTCGTCGCTCGGGGGCTGCCCGTTGGAGCCCCAGATGAACACGTCGAAGGCGCGATTCCCCGCGCCCGGGCCGTTCAGGTACTCGTAGACGCCCGCGCTGTGGACGCGCAGCACGCCCTCGGCGTCCTCGTAGGTCTCGGCGCCGTACTGCGGGGCGCTGGGCGTCGTCCGCGGCTTGGCGTCCTGCCAGAGGGCGAAGCGGGCGCGCAGCGAGTCGTCCGTCTCGCGGTCCGCGCCGGAGACGAACGGGGCCTCGTTGGTCACGCTGCCCAGCTCGTCGATGTGCCCGGACAGGATCGTGAGCGTGCTCGATCCGATGTTGCCGGACGAGCCGGCGGCGGACGCCTCCACCTCGATGGTGCCGCTCTCCACCGCGGCGGCGATAGTCAGGGCCTCGGTGGTCACGAAGTTGATCTGGTTCCCGTCCAGGTCGAGGGCCGACACCTGGTAGCCCTCGGGCACCTCCACGGGGATCGTCCAGTCCCCGCCGTCCTCCTCTGCGATCCGAGTGAACCGGGCAACGCCCCGGGCCTTCTGCGGGGGCAGTCGCGTCAGGCCGTAGTCGGCCATGCGCCGGTCGAGGGCGGCCCCGCCGGCGCTGTCCGGGTGGGTGTTCTCCTCGACCTGGATCGTCGCGTCGTAGAGCTGGGCCACCTCGGGGGCGAAGGCCTCGCGCAGGAGCACGCCCAATACGGAGATGGCGGAGATGTCGCTGAGCCGGGTCTGGGCGATGACCGCGTGCTCGGCGTCCTCTGAGATCTGAGACTCGGTGCGGATGGTCGCGTCGGCCACGGGGCGTCCCTCGGGGAGCGTGGGGAGGGGGCCGGTGGCGACGGCTGCTGTCGGGCGGGGTCAGGATACCGCAGGCGAGGGGGCGGGCCTACTGCGCCGCGTACTCGACCGATTCGAGACACCAGGGGCAGACGACGTGGTCCGGCGCTCGCACGTCCCAGCCGTCCCGATCTGCATAGCGCGCGGCGTCGGCTGCGGCTGCCGCGGAGGATGCCGACCGTGGGCCGGTGTACTCCACGCCGCACTCGCAACGCGCGATCCCATCGAACAGGTCGGAACCGACGAAGCGCGCGAAGACGAGTGGGTGCCCGACGATCGTCACCGCGGATCGCTGGATCATGGGGATGCTTACGGGCACACCGGAAGCCCGATCGGTCTGACCGGCGCGATCGGGTACTGCGCGTGGCGCAGATTCAGCAGTCGGATGCGCGCGGCCTCCGTGTTCCCGTAGTACGCCAGGAACGCTTCTTCCTCGAGAATCCTGGCGCGATCATCGACGGTCGCGTCTTCGATCCCTACGTGTTGCGCTGCGAAGAAGTGGCCCGCCTTGGCGAGCAATTCACGCTCGCAGTCGTCCGAGCATGCAATCGGGTGCTCGTGGACCACCTCGCAGCGGGAGCGGCCCAGTCCGCCGCCGTTCGTCTTGCACATGAAGTAAGGCGGCGTCGCCTTGCGGAGCTGCGTCACGTAACCGGCGGAGGCGAGCATCATGTCCCCCGATCCGACGACGGCGCGGCAGTTGTCGCAGCGGGTGTACCTCATCGCAGAAGATCCACGACCCGTTCCACGTGCTCGGGCCCGAGCCCCGTCTGGAACGACGTTCCGACCCATCGGTGGGTGAGCCCGGCCATGTCGCCGTCGTCGTCGAGGATCGCGACCGGGCCGCCATGCTCCGCCTCGTCGAGCCATCGCTGGATCTGGTCCCCGCGGTGCGAGGACCAGCACTCACGACCGGAGTCGTCCACGCGCGGTCGCCGCTGATTGGCGTGGCGGTAGTCTGGCGGGTCGGAAAGCGCGTAGACGAGGAAGTCATCGCAGGTCCGCCCGTGCAGCGGGCCCTGGTAGCCCTGGCTGCGCATGTGCTTGAGCATCCAGCCCAGCGAGTACATCAGCCGCCACGTGCTGGAGAGGACGACGTACGGCCGCGCCGCCTTCACGATGGCGTTGAGGGCCTCGATGGACTCCGGGTCGAAGTCGTGGGACCTGGCGGGCTCCGGCGGAAGGTCCGGCCGCCCGGGCCGCAGCATGTGGTCGGCGTTGTTGAGCACGCCGTCGATGTCCAGGAACAGGACCGGACGCTTGGGGTTGAGCCGCGGCGGGTGGATTGCGGTGCGGTAGCGGCGGGCGTGCACCGTCCTGCTACCGCGTCCCCGGCCGCCGGAACGGCACGACGTTCGCCGGAAGATCGGCCGCCGGTTCCAGTTCGGGCGCCGTCTCCGCCGGCACATCCACCCGCGGCGGCGGCGCGGCCTCCCGTGGCACGGTGTCCATGTCCACGAACGCGTCCTCTGGTCCTCCATCGGAGGGGCACACGAGCCAGATGGCCGCCCACGGGATGCGGCAGGTGTGCGGCTGCTGGCTGAAGGACAGTTCGGCCGTGACGCCGAAGTCGTCGAGCTCCATCGGTTTCCGAAAGCCCCAGGACAGGTGCAGCCCCACGCTCCAGGGCTTCCCGGGGGCCAGGGCGGACGGGGGAACATCCACGCCCGGCACGCGCGGGTCGAGCAGGATGAGCACCTTGCCCTCGCCGAGTGCGCGCTCCAGCGCCTCGCGCTTGGTGGTCATCGGACGGCCCGCGTCGCCTCGACGAGGTCCTCGGGCGGCGGGGCGTCCACGGTCATGCGCGGGTCACCCTTCGGGTCGTGCCCGGCAGGAATGAAGGGTTCGCCGAACGGCGGCGCCCCGTGCGCCGGGTCGTTCCACGCGCACCCGTGGACGTGCGGCCCGGGGTCGTCGGCCTCGCCATCGCACGGGCACCCCACCGCAGCCGCGTCCACGCCCGTAGACGCCGCGCGCTCCGCCTTCCACTTCTCGACGGTGCGCAGCACCAGCGCGCGCGTCCGCTCGGCGAATTCGTCCGGGTCGCAGCCAGCGGCGCGGATCTCCGCGACCACCTCCTCGTCGCTCATGGCCAGGATGCGGTGAATCTCCGCGCTGGCCTCCGCCTCGTCGGCCCGGGTCTTCAGCGCCTCGTTCTCACGACGCAGGTCAAGGACCAGATTGCCGAGCTCGGCGTTGGCGACGGCGAGGCCGTCGCGCTCTCTCTCGGCCGTGGACTTCAACCGCCGGACGAGTACGAGGATCTCGTGCACCTCCTTGGGCCGGGCCTCGCGGTCCTCCAGCAACACATCGTTGCCGATGCAACGGAGCGCCGCGCGCGACTGGTCCCGCTCGATGATGACGTTCCGCACCGCGTCGTCGAGGAACGGGACCCCATCGTGCCCGGCCTGGTCGGTGAGCCGCCGGATGCTCAGAATCATGTCCGATTCCAGGTCGGAGTGCTCGTGGCGCAGGTCCGCGCACAGCGGCGCCTCGGCCGGCGCAGGCTCGCCGAGCAGTCGCCGGATGGACTTGGTCCACGCGTCCGGGTCGCTGGCCGGCCCGTCCTCCGGGTCCGGGTAGCCCCGCTCGATGAGATGGAGCACGGCGGCCCGCCGCTGCTGCAGGTCGCCGATGATGGCGATGAGGTCCTCGCCGAGGGTCACGCCGTCGGCCTCGTTGGTCTCTTCGCTCACGCGTTCGCTCCTTCCTGGGTCGTCGCCCACGCTCGTTTCCCCCGCGCGACGTGCTCCCGGTGGCGCAGCTCGGCCACGACGTCGAGCACCGCGAGCCGCGTCTCGCCTGTCCGGGCCCGCAGCGTCGAGATGGCCGCCTTCCGGCAGGCGTCGCACCAGCGATGGAGCCGGACGTGCACGCTGGTCTTGCGCGTGGCCCTGGCGCCGCACGGGCACGCGCTGGGGTCACGGCGCTCGGCCGGCCTGCGTGCCGGGCGCTCGGCATCCACCCGGGGGTCGCGCGGGGCGACATTGATGTCGAGGCAGTGCGCGCAGGTCCGCGGGTCCTTGAAGCCGTGGCGGCAGCGCGCGTTGTTGTCGGCGGGGTTCATCGGGCCCCACCGTAGCGCCTGTCGAATTCTCTGGCGGGCCCGCTGTGCGCCCTATGCCCGCGTCAGTCGAGCTTCAGATGAGCGGGGAGGCCCTTGGCGACTTCCGCCTCGGTGCGCGGCCCGTATTTCGGCACGCGGCGGTACTGGTCGAAGGCACGATCGAACTCTGGCGGGACCGCGTCCAGGACGTCGGCCGGCGTGTTGCCCTTCACCAGTACGGGCATCACGTACACCAAGCACTCCGGACGAAACTCCTTCGTGAAGACCTGGACCTTGTGGTGCCAGTCGAAGCGAGAGTCGCTGGGATCAACGGCGGGCATGGTTGTCAAGGTACCACGCGAGGGTTTGAAACGAAAGGCTGCCTGGGCGGAGGTCGAACTGGCCTCGAAATTCGACGCCGTGCTCCTTCCACCACGCAGCCAGGCGCTCATCTCGAACGAGCGCGCCCAGATCCGGAGGACGGTCAGGGTCAACGCCAAGCGCGAGGAGCGCGTCCCGGGCTGCAGGCGCGGCAAGCGCCCTCAAAACAGGCTCCCGACGATCCAACGGAAAGAACCCGCGCCGCGGCCAAATGTAGTAGCCGTATGAGGCGGACGTGCGCGCGCAGATGGAGTCGATGCGCCCGATTCCCAATTGGGCGGCGTTCACGACGGCCGACGCGATGAGCTGCGTGCCAAGCCCGCCGTTCCGCTTCTCTGGATCGATGTGGATGTAAGCGTTGAGGACGATCGCGCCGTCTCGCTCTCGGCTTACCTGCCGAATCGCCTGCCACCCCACGTCTGGACTCACGACGTCAATCTGGAGGGCGTGGTCCATCGGCTCGTACTTAATTTCGGCCAGATCTCCAGTTGTCGCGCCGGCGAGGCCCGCAATCTGCTCAGGCGCAGCGCCGGGCAACAGGCGCTCCGCGAACGCCAGGACGTCCGGCTGGACTGCGACTGTCGCTCCATGTGGCGGTCGATAGGCTGTCCCGATCTCCGCCTTGATGACGTCCCCGTTCACAACGCGGGGCGTACCACCCCCACCCCCGCTCGGTCCAGCCTCGACGGGCCCGCCCGGCTTCTTCCAGTAGCCCTGGACGAATCCGTCGCGGCGCTCGACTTCCTCGAGAGTGTAGCCCTCGAGATCGCGATGGACGGCCTTGGTCATCTCCGCGCCGCCGTCGAAAATCCGGCCGCGGTTAGCGGGCTCGGCCAGCCAGTGCGCCAGCTCCGCGATGCTGGCCTTGTGCGGCGGGCTGAAGAACAGGCCTGGGCGGTTGTACGCGTCCCGCAGGCAGCGCTCGGCCTCGTCGCGATTCGCAAAGCCCACCGCCGTCTTCCACTCGTCGTAACCGCCCTGGCCGAGCCTGGTCATGTGGAACACGTAGGCGAACGGCGCGTGCACGTCCGGGCCGACGAACACGTCCACCGGGTCGTCGTCCACGCCGAGCGTGCCGTGGAACTCCCCGTAGTGCGCCGGCATCGTCACGCTCCACGGCTTGCCGTCCGGGTCCACGCCGCTGCGGGTCTCGCCCTGGGCTGTCTCCACTCGGATGAGCGGCAGGCCCGGGATGCGGATGGTCCCGACGAAGGGGTGTTCCTGGCGGTTGCGCGCCGGCGGCGCCCCGACCTCGGGAGCCAGGGCCTTGAGCGCCTCCAGTGCCTCGGCGGTGACCGACTCGGGCATCCCCTTCGTGGCCTCGCGGACGGCCCCCTTCGCCCACAGGAGCCGCAGTCGCTGGTGGGCCGGGCCCTCCTCCTGCTCGGGCATCGCCCGCTTGTAGGCGTCCCGCACGTCCTCGTCGTGGCCCCACCGGCTGAGGGCCCACTGGTACAGGTGGTGCCGGGGCAGGTCGCGGGCCTGTTTGTGGATGCCGATGAGCGTGTCGAGCTCGAACGTCCGCTTGTCGTTCGCGTCCTTCTTCCATGCCGGGCCGCTGCCCGCGTCGCCCCCTGAGACCCACCGCTTCGCCGGGCCCTTCGCGGTCTGGACCGTCTCCTCGTGGAGCTTCCCCGCGTGCGACGGGTCCCGGAACATCGCGAGCTGCGCGACGGCAGCCTTCAGGGCCTCGGCGGAGATGAAGCGCATGGGGACCTCCGCTGGCTCAGTGCCGAATGGGCGGTGGTATCCACGGCTTGAGACCCGTTTTCGGCGGAGGCTGCGGATCTTCGCCCCTGCCCAACTGGTCGAGCACGTGGCCGAACCTGTCTACATCGTGAGGAGCGACCCGACGTGACACGACGGACTGCCCGTGCTGAGCGTCGGCCGCCGAGAACAGGGAGTGGTTGGCCTCGGTGCGGGCCTGGTCTTCGTCCGGGCTCGGGTGACGCCGCTCCTTGTTCTTCCGTTCGAGCATCGCCTGCGCGTGCCCGGCCGTTCCTCTCTTGCTCAGTAGCCCGCGCGCCTCGTCCCACCACTTCCCGGAGCGGCCCTTCGCGGCGGCGTCGAAGCGAGCACGGGCCTTGGTCTCGGCCTGGTCGTGGCCGTGAAACTCTCTGGCGTGATCGATGAGGCGTCGGTCTTCCGGGGACACCTCAGTGGCTGGCCCTGCAACTCGCGTGGCGGCAGACTCCCGAGCAACGCGCGATGCGGCAAAGGCATTTCGGCTTTCGGCATCTTTCGCGAGCGTTTGCTTTACGGGGTCGGCGTGCGCCGCCGCGGCGGACTCATGCGCATCTGCCGCTGCATCGTGATCGACCTGGGCCCGGCCGTCGGTCGTCCGTGCCGCCTCTCTGTGGATCTTGGCCTGCTGCGCGTGCTGTGCGGCGATGTCGTCGCCGGCCTTTGCTGACGCCCCCGCGCCGTGTAGGGCTTCGAGGTGGTCGACTCCGCGGATCTTGTCGGACTTCATCGCGGCCTTGCTCTTGCCCCACGCGAAGTCCCGGTCTTCCCCGCTGCGCACCTGCGACCAACTCTCGGCAGCCTGCGCGTGGGCCCACTTCTCCTGCGGCACGCGGGTTCCGGCCTTGCTCGTGGCGTGCAGTTCGTCGGTCGTGCCGCCTGCCGCTTTTCTGTGCATGTCGGCCATCTGCCGGGGCGTGCGGCCTTCGGCCCCGAGCCTCGGCTCATTCTCGCGCTCGCGGGCCTGGGCATCCATCTCGGCCCGCTTCGCCATGTGGGCCTGAGCCTTCGCCGCGGCGTCGTCGCGCGCGGAGGGGACTGCGGCCGGCGTGGAGGCGGCGACTGTCGGGGGCGGGGAAATTCGGGCGCCCCCGTGCTCAGTTCCGCTGCGAACGGTGACCGGCTCATCCTCGGCGCGGACGTAGCGCGTCGTCTGGTGCCCGGCCTTGTCCGTCCGCTTCTCGGCGTGAAGCTTCCCGCCGTGGGTCGCATCGCCCCCGAACATGTCGATCGTCGCCGAGTCCCCGCGCGCCTTGGCCTTGAGCGCCTCGGGCCGGTACTTCGCCGCGAAGCCCACGGGGCGCTCGTGCGGCCCCGCGCTCCCCTCGCGCGCGCCCCGCTGGAAGCCAGAGCGCCAGTGCTCGTGCATCTCTGTGCCATCCTCGTGGGGGCTCTTCGCAGGCGCCGCCCCGCGGGACTCCCCGTCAGGCGCCGCGGCCTGGCTGAAACCGGCGTGGTACCCGGCGTCGTGGGCCTTCTGGTGCTCGTCGCTCAGCTCGTGCTGGACGGGCTGCTCGACCTTGCCCAGGAAGGCCTGCGCGTGCCGCGCGCTGGCGATGTGTTTCCACTCGGGCTCGTCCCCCGAGTCGGGGTACAGGTCGTGCGTCCCGACGAGGTGGCCGTAGCCGTGCACGCGCAATGCGCCCACGCGTCCATCACCGTGCTCGAACTCGGTGTCCACCCCGTGGGCGGTCTGGTGCGGGGCGTCGATGCCCTGGCTGCGGAGGTGCTCGGCCAGCTCGTTGCGGCGGTGGTGCGCCCGGCCGAT
>Ga0209518_1005154_pt1 | contig 10085 bp, 11 predicted proteins | sample RifGroB1_FD_183993 | JGI IMG/M metagenome (GOLD analysis project Ga0209518, IMG submission 183993) | Groundwater microbial communities from Rifle, Colorado, USA - Groundwater B1 (SPAdes) (version 2) | ecosystem: Environmental > Aquatic > Deep subsurface > Groundwater | place: Rifle, Colorado... | reverse complement strand
AGCGACGCTGTACCTGTACTACCACATCTACGCAGGCACGGGGGCACCGTTGAGGTTGGACGGTTCCGCGTGGAATAACACCGCGACCGATGTGGCGGCGACCAATGCCGGGGCGGCGTTCAGCGTGGCTACGGCGTTTGCAGCGTGGCTGCAGGCAGCACCCGGAGCCGGAGGCACCGAAGCAGTCGCGGTGTCAGACGATGGGAAAGGGACGATTACTCTGTCTCTCACAAATCTTACCGCAGCAAATGCATATGGAGCCGTGACCCTTTACTTCAAGGCAAAGGGCCAGGTCGCCGGCGTCCCCGCGATGATCGACATCGCGAAGTGCAGTGGTCTCGCACGTTTCACACTCAATATGCTCCGCTAAGGGGAGGTGGGATAACAAATGAAGTACAAGACATCAGTGGCAAAGTTGCTGGAATCGAGCAAGAAAGTGTCCCGCCTCGGCGAGATGCTGAAGGAGATGGAGGAAGCGAAGACACCGATTGCGCTGTCCTCCAAAGCCTTCGACTTTGCGATGGATTGGAACCAGGAGAACGAGAAATCCGAGCACATCGATTTCAACGAATTTCTCACCTCCGACGACGCATCGGTTCTTATGCCGCGCATCGTGTACGGCGCACTCCGCGAGGGCGCGGAGCCGCAGCTTATCATGAGCCAGTTCTTCCAGAAGATTCGGCTCGTGGCAGGCACAATGATCGACTTCCCGACAGTATCCGCGATGCGTGCGGACGACATCCCCGAAGGTACCGAGTACCCGAAGGCGACCGTCGACTTCACGTTCCACCGCAACCTGGAAATCAGGGTCGGCAAGTACGGTCTGTCCTTCGGCGTCACGGACGAAGCGGTCCGTGATTCACTGTGGGACGTTATCGGGATTCTGACCCGCAACGCGGGCCGCGCGATGGCGCGCTGGGAAGAGCAGAAGAGGGCCAACGCCTTCCATATGCACGCTCAGACACGCTTCGACGGTTCTCTCGCGGAAACGAGCCCGGCGCACCCGACGGGTTACGGGTTCAGCGCAACAGCGACACCCGGCTCCGCCCCTGTGGGCACCGGGATGTCCCTCAACGACACGCTCAGCACGATGGACTGGATCGATCTCTTCGCCACGCTGATGGCGAACGACTTCACCCCGACCGACGTGCTCATGCACCCGTTGTACTGGCCGTCCTACGCCAAGACCCTGTACTACGGCGGTCTCGGCAACATGTCGCTTCGCTGGAACCCGTCGAACGTACCGATGGGCCCGGAAGCGATCGGACGCGCGCTGCCTTTCGCCATCAATCCCGTTCTCACGCCCAGGATCTACTTCCACAAAGCCAAGAAGGTCGGCGAGTTGTATATCATCGACCGGAACGAAGTCGGCGTGGAACTGATCAAGGACGAGATGTCACAGGACGAATGGAATGAACCGGCGAAGGACATCCGCCACATCAAGATCAAGGCCCGCAAGGGCTGGGGTATCCTGAACAAGGGCCGTGCTATCATTGCCGCTCGCAACATTTCGGCGATGCCGAGTTACGATCCGACCGTTCAGTTCGTGCATCAGGTCTAAGCACGCGATTCGCGGGCCGGGGGGCTTTGGCTCCCCGGTCCCTTTCGCGATCCCAGGAGGAGAAACATGCGGATCGAACTCGCAGTCGGATGCCCCAAATTCGCAGCACCGGACGCAGGCGTTCGACTGGACATATACGCGCCGGAGGCGACGATCGAAGAGATCACGCCTCAGATTCAAGAAGGACTTGACAGAGGTTGGATCGTTGTGAAAGAGATGGCGATTCAGGAGGAAGAACCGACTGAAGAACCCGCAGAGATAGAAGAAGAGAAGGAAGAGGAAATCCCGCAGAGCAAACCGGCTTTCACAGGGAAGAGACCCCTTCAGGAAGAGAAGTGCAAGACGATTACGAAGTCCGGCAGTCAATGCAAGAAGAACGCCTTGAAGTATTCTGATTTCTGTCCGATTCATGCGACAGAAGCGCAACTGGCTGAGGTGGACGTAAAACTCGCAGCGGAGGGGTAAACTGTGTTCGGAGTGACTGAGGACTTCAGAGTCGTCAGGACGGATCCGGGCAACAGCTACTCGAATATCCCTCTTAACCGGGACATACGTGTCTACTTCAACCAGGCGGTCGACGTAGAGACCCTGAACACGGGAACCTTCATCGTAGCCCGGAACAGCGCGACACCGATAGCTGGAGCGGTCCGTTACGAAACGAACCAGAGGGGTGAGTTCATTGGGATATTCACCCCCCAGGTGATTTTGCACGCCGACACGACATACCAGGTGACGCTTGTAGGTCTCTCCCATCCGATCACGGGCGGGGCTGCGATGGTCATCAAAAGCGCGCTGGGCTACAGCCTGGGGCGCAATTTCTCCTTTGTTTTCTCCACCGGGTCCGTGAGCGTTCAGCCCCCGGTCCTCGAACTACCTGTAGAATATTCCTCTATCACCGAAGAAAAGCCGTTGTTCCAATGGACGTTGATCGCCGGGGCCACGAACTATGAACTCGAAATCGGGACCAGCGAACTGATGGATCCGTTGTATACGCCGCCGGGGAGTTCGCAGACGTATCCGATCACCATCCCGGGAGACGTGGATAATTACACTCCGTCGGATTCTTTCGAAAGAGAGTTGCAGTATTACTGGAGGATTCGGACATACCAGGCGGGAGTGTTCAGCGCGTGGTCTGCTCTCTATTCCTTTTATATACTGGGGCTTGGGGAGGATCCTCCTTATGTACCTCCAGCTGAGAATTTTGTTCCTGTTGGCGATCCGACAATGTTATTCGGCGGTTCAGAGGAGTTTAGGGTCGTCGGAACAGAGCCGGCGCCGTCGGCAATTGGAGTGGATCCGGACTACTTCCTCATCCACTTCAACAAAGCGATCGACGAAGAAAGCATCGACTCGGACACGTTCAGATGCACGATCAGAGGGAATAAACTCATAGATTCAGACCCCAACACTTCCATCGACAGGGAAATAGACATCGAGGACGCATACGTTGATGAAGAAGATCCGACCATTCTGGTGATCATACCGGTTGGCGGAGCCGCGCCGGAGGAGTAAATGGCTACGACAGGCAGAGTGGGCGTTCCAACCATGAGGCAGTATGAGAATATGTTCAAGGACATCCTTGGGCGTAGCGGGCTGCCTTATGGTTACGGAAAACACTTCATGGACAAGACGGAGCGTTTCAGCCCCGACGATCTCTACACGGACGTCCGGAGGGGTGAGATCCGTCTCGCTCGCAGGGCCGCATACCCTGTCGGGGATTACAAACACACGGTTATTGGGATTGAGTTGCCCATTACGATCAGTGAAGTTCAGGTGCAGGCGAAGTTCACGAATCCGACGGATACGACGTTCGGTCTCGAAGTGTCGGCCGACGGCGGGGTGGAATGGATCGGTGTCACATTCACCCAGGACGCGGGCCGGGATATCCAGTATTGCACGACGATGGGGATCCCCGTTGGGAGTAGTCTCCGGGCTCGGATACTCATGGCGACGGATGATGCGCAGGTGACTCCGACGCTGGAGTGGTTCATCCTTCTGTTTAAGGCGGTGACGTAATGCCTATCGGACCTTTCGGGATTCTGGGAGCGGGGATGGGACTCGGTATGGGTTTTGGTCTGGAGAACATGGGAGTCCGGATGGGTACGGCCCGATATGCCGCGGCGACAGCGGCGGGCGGACTTATGATGGGCCCTCGTGATACTGAGACGAGGAGAGGAGCCATATTAGGGGCGGGCGTCGGGGCGGCCGGGGGAGTCGGGATGATGGCTTTTGGGAATCGAGCGGATATCCTCTCAGGGTTTCGTGCCGGTGCGACCCCCGGGGGCGCGACTGCGTTTCTTGGCAGAGAGAGGGAAGCTGCTCTTGGTATCCTCGGTCGCTTTGGGGAAGGGCCTTCGATAAAGAGTGCACGAAGTTCTGTGATCAGAGCGACCCAGACCCTGATGGACGCGGGGACGGCGGGGACAGGGATGATGGGAAGAGGGAGCAGGATCGCCAGTGGTGTTGGTTCTGCTTTGAGCGAAGCCGGAGGCACTGGCTTGCTGAAGAGGGGACTCAAAGGCGGCGTATACGGAGCCCTTGTCGGCGCGGCCGCGCTTGGCAGTCTCGGTTTAATGAGTGGCGGCAACAGGATTCGCTCGAACGAGCCGGTATATTGAGGAGACGGAAATGGCTGATTCCTCGGTCGTAAGGAAAGCGACGGATTCCTCTCTTTACTACAGAGAGGCTCAGGCTTCTGAGCTGACTTTCGAAGAGAAGGTCGACCTTGCGTATTCGCGTCTTTCCGAGGCTGTAAATATTGCAGTCCAGGATAGTCTCCTTCAGCGTTTCCTCGGGCTTGATGACTACGATACGAATCTTCAACAGCAGATCACTCGTATTCTGGACGGCAGCACGCAGTTCTCCGCAATCGCCCTTCCGGACAGCTTTCAGTTGCCGGAGTGGCGTATTATATATGGAGGAACTGGAGCCCATGATCATCGTGGCGGTCCGTATGGCGCCCTGGTGTCGCACCGGTTCCTCTCTGACACTACGGAGGACGATCATCACCCACGCGTCCATGCTCTCATAGGGCCGGATCACATTGGGACTGTCCAGGAAAGCTTGATAGAGTGGGATGGTATTTTCGGACATCGTCACGATGGGCTCACAGCGTCCGCGGTATGGCACACGGATCTTCTCTTCCAGAGTCCGGACGATCATCACAGAACACTTCATCATATCCAGAGTCACGAAGGAAACCTGGAGGCTTCGCAGGTTCTGTTCGAGGGGGCTGGGGTTGATGCGGCCATCCTGGCCATTCAGATTGCCGCCATGGTTCACGACAACAAGAGCGTGTTCGACGCGCACGGTCTGGTCCTTTCGGATCTGCTCGCCCTCGGTCTGATCAATAGAGAAGAGCTGAACCTTCACACAACGGACGTGGTCGGACACCCGCAGGTCGCAACGAATGCGGCGGACATCATGCAGCTGCTGCAGAATGTAGGGGATCTCTTCTCTTCCGTTTTCGGCCTGGGGAACGACCTCGCGGATCTACTCCCCCGCATGTCCGTACTCGAATCGACTGTACCCCTGAAGCTGTTTATCAGTGAGCTGTATCCGCGATTGGCACAGTATGGCGGGATTGGCTCAGTGCTGGGCGGCTTCCGGGAGATCGAGAACGGGTACTTCACCAACATGCAGATCGGAAGTCTGATCGTGACGAACGTCAGCGGGATCGACACGTTGACGATGGACCACATGATCGTGAACGCAGACATCCTGCTACCCGACGGCGCTCTCGAACAGAGGTGGATGAAGTCGGATCCAGCGCCGATGGTCACGTGGACGATTCCTTCCGAGGAACTCCCTGACGACCTGGACAACATCAGGTATGCGATAGCGACGATCGCCGGTGAACCTTTTGATTACATGGGAGCGGCCCCAACATTCAGCCCAACCTCCTCCTTCGCCGGGGACGATTTGAAAACCTTCCAGGAAATAGAGTGGTATCGCAACTGGTTGATGACCCATGAATACTGTCAGGCCATGTTCGTGGATACATTCTTTGACGACGCATTTGCGTCCTCCACCACGGGGGTTATTGCGGATCACAAGCTCGCATTCTCCGGGGCCGGGGATTACACGACCCTGTCTCATATATACGGGGTGGAGATCCAGGACATTTCGTTCTTCGCGGTCCATGTCGAAGCGACGGACCTGACGGTTATCGAAGCCCAGGTCACGGTGAACGGGGTTGATTGGATTGCGGTGCCTTACACGGACTTCGACACCGATGTGGATGTTGCCGGCGCCGAGCAGGGTAAGCAGGTCCAGGTTAAGTTGGTCACAACGGGCGCGACGGATATTTATTCGTTCGGCGTGCTTCTTGGGTGGAGATGGTGAAACAATGCTGATTACCGAGAGAGTCCCGCGCCATGTGTACTCCAAGGAACTCGATTACTATGAGATGCTGTTCAGAACACGCCTCATGGATATTGAGAACCACATGGTTAATGTCAGCAACCCACATCAGGTCACTTCCGACCAGGTGCACATCACGAGCACGGATCCTCTTACCGTATGGCATCACATCACGAACTCGGGGATCCACCATTACTACGGCCCTCTGTCTTCCGTGGTGTTTACCGGCGCGCAGATTTTGGCGTGGGGAGGCAAGGCTCTGTTTGATACGTTGAAAGGGTCCGTTTACGAGTACGTTTATGTGGACGGGATTCTGAAAGCTCGTGACATTCCCGGAGGGGCGGACTATGATTATTCCGTCGTGCATAACAGCAATTACCCACCCGGGCCTTGCACGACAGAGATATGGTTTAACGACGCCGCGGACGTTATTGAAGCGGACTCCGTGGTTCAGATCCTGTATTGCGAGACGCTGTAAAGGAGAAAAAGGCCATGGCCAAATCGAACTTCACGAATATCATGAGAGACGCGAATCAGTTCGTCAATTTGAGCACGACGACGATCGTAAACGACGGGGCCATGGCCCCTCCGATCGGAGTGGTGTTTCCGAATCCGCTGGCCGCAAGCCAGTCGTTTGACGAGTCGTTCGCGATCACGCAGATCATCGTTGTCTCAACGTTTGATTTCAAGTGGATACTTAAAACCAACGTGGACGCGCTCGGGGATCCGAAGAATCCATTGCACACGAAGATTTACGGAGCGGCCGTTGCTGATGTTCCGGTATCCATTCCTTTCACGAACAGGCTCTTGTGCCTGGAGGATACCTTCATTAACTTTATTCTGGACAATGATATGGGAGCGCCGCCGCCCCCGGGAGGGGTTGCGCGTATTAATATCATTGGGTATTACGACAATGTGGCAGTGAGGACGATACCGTAAATGGCTATCAGACCAGAACCCACATTCGCGCAGGGGCCGTTTAACCTGAACCCCGCGGGACCCACGGTCCAGATCCGCTGGTACCGTTACATAACGGAGCTGGCGAGCGCGAGCTATGGGTTTGAGCTGTTCGATTACCCGTTGGCGTCTCCTCCTCCGGCACCTTGGTCGGCTCCGGTCGGAACGGGTTCCGCCGTGATTGCGGCACCCCCCGGAGGAGAGACATGGTCGGAGAACGATAAGGTTCTCCTGATGTCGGCGGCTACGGGGCAGACGGTCGAGCTTGCCGCGGACGCGCGCCTCTTAACGGGTGTTGCGGGGACGAGACACGCTTTCGAATTCGTGGTAGATACGAGGGATATTCAGGACGCCCAGTTTGAGGCTCGGCTGACAGTGACAAACGACACATTCCGGCTCATGATAGAGGGGACCAAGATGTATATCTGGTCGGACGCCCTGTCGTCTCCTCCCGGGTATATTGGATGGGATCTCGTTTACGATGATACGGAGGTTCCGCCGCTTGGACGGGCCGTGTACAAGTTCCGATTCACGATCATCTCGATTTCCACCGAATCCTCGATATGCATGGGATACTGGACCAAGTTCAATTTCGTCACGAATGAATGGGATCCCCTTGTAATCATGAGCTTTGGAGGAGGGTCGAAGATCCCGTCGTCCTGCGACTACCCATGGAACCCGGCGTTACCTCTTCCGAATATGGGGACCCTTTCGCTTTCGTTAAGGAATGGCGGCCTGGTTGCTTCAGAAGTACGAGTGGACCATCTGAAACTGTTCTCCTGGAACTCCACAACGCAGCTACCCCCATGGGACGGCGTTCTCGGAGAACCGACTTTCGATCACTACGAGGTTCATGGGAGCCTCACGAATGATTTCGTGCCGGATTTCGCAGGAGGGACGACGCTTCTTCTTTCTCTTCCGCAGTATCAGTGGGCCCCGACGTTTAACGTAACGGTTCCGGGTTTGCAGAAGGGGAAGATCAATTACTTGAAAGTCCTGTGTGTCAAAGAGCAGCCTGGATCCCCGGGAGCGTATTACTGGTCAGAGAGCAACCAGATTACGGTTCGTGTGCCGGAGCAGAAATTCGCTCCGCTCTTCGCCGCAATCAGAGGGGTTCGTCGTAAGGTATCAAATCTTATGGCGAGAGCGGCGACACCGGACAGCCGATTCAGCTTTTTGTTTGCGAAGTGGGTGGAAGGCCGCAAGCGATTTGATTTCCTGTTCGTGAGCGCTCGTGGGGTCGGGCAAAGGTTCTCTCCTCTTTTCGTCGCGGCGCGCGGTGTACGGACGAAGTTTTCTTTCCTGTTTGTGGAAGCGGTGAGGGGTCGAATGAAACCCATCTTTCTCTTCGTGCTTCCTATGGGCATAAGGAAGTCTCCTCTTTTCGCCAGGATCGTAAAAGAGGGAAAGAAGTCGGTGTACATGTTGACGAGAGTGGCAAAGTTTAGGAAGCGTTACTGCTATTTGTTAGCGATAACGGCAGAAGATCCTGTGTTCACGAATAAGAAACACGAGAAGTATAGAAAGTTGATACAACAAGTTCAGTGGGCCCAGCAGATGCAGGGCGACGAAAACTCATAAGGAGTGTGGAAACATGAATACGGAACCGACAGTGGAGTTCTTTAAGGGTCGCGTCGGCGCTGCCTCTGGGGCACTTTTGGATGCGACTGTGGCCACATTGGCGGCTGATACGACTCGCGACATTTCCTACGCGAGAGTGGCGGATGGTCTCCAATCTGGGAATTGGGTACATAAAACAGCGGATCCCGCGGCTGGTTCGGTTTCGGGAGAGACGAACCTCTGGGCAACATTACCCGTAGCATGGGCGGCGGCTGTGGATTCCGGGGTGGGATTTATCGGGAGTACGGCCCTTTCGATGAGAGACGTTAAACAGGGAGAGATCTCTGAATACATCTCTATTCTGATATTCAACAACAGGACAGGGGCAGCCCTCGTTTCTGCCGCGGAGAACTGCTTTCTTCGGGTGTATGACAGTCCCACCGTGCTTACCCAGGCGAAACAGCCGATCTCGGGCCTTGTAGGCCCCAATCATACGTTCTGGACACGTATTGAGCAGAAGAATTATCGGTTAAAGACGGGGTGGTTGCCAGACAGTACACAGATGACGACCGCGCATCTCGGTCCTTATCATCTCGGGGCGGCCACCACGAACCAATGGTCTGCGCCGCCTCTGGCGGCGCCTAACGCCGGCGTGGTTCCGTTTGATAATGTTCTCGCGAAGGAAGGCCTCGGATATTTCGGGTGTGGTTCGGGAAACAACGGGAGTGGGATTAACAATCATTATCTGGGTTGCGGGAACGCAAACGATCCACTTACAGAATGCGTAGGGGGCGCGGTGGAACTGGAAATGCTTCTCTTCGTTCCCAGTAATGCGACGGCGTCGGCTTTGTACTGGGCGCTCGCGCTCGAATACACTTTCGTGGTGGAGTAACACATGGCTGACATTATAGACTTCATTTTCCAGACGACGAAGGGGATCTTTACCAAGTCTCAGGTTAGCCCCGAGGCCTGGAAGGATGTCCATCCAAAAGAGAGATGGTCGATCAACGGGATCGTCTATCATATTTCTTCAGAGGATATCAAACAGATCGTTGTCAGAGGGAAGGTGAACGTTAATATTCGTACGAAAGATTGGGGGCGGTTCCGTTTCTTTTTGCATCACAATGCGAGAGCGGTTATGGCGACAGACGGCGGCCCGGCGGGCGTGGGCGAGCATTATGCCACCACGTTCGGGGTGATCTATCTTGACATGAAGGTCATTCACAAGTACAAGTTCACAGCCGCCGGGGAGTTTGAGTTCGACGCAGAGGAAATCGGGATGATAATTCCTTTGATAGGGGAAGGGTAATGTCATTCAATCCGTCTTGTAAAGTCACGGTGTCGATCAGCGGTGTCAAAGAAGCCGACGGCTCCGTCTATGCGCGGCCGTTGACCTTCTACTTCTACACCCCGTTGGAGCCCCTGTGGGGGAACCCGGACAATATCAAGTTGGACCTTCGGGCTCTTCTTGGCCAGATTCCGGACGAGGTATTGTATCAGTACATGTATCAGGCTTCTCTGGATCTCTGGCGCGCGCTGGGACGAACAGGGAGTAAACTGTCGCAGCCGTCCACGTCCAAGACCCTCGATGATCTCCTCACGGAAGGGACCGATCCCGATCTCGTGGGATACATGGAGTGCTATG
>Ga0209518_1005152_pt1 | contig 10087 bp, 19 predicted proteins | sample RifGroB1_FD_183993 | JGI IMG/M metagenome (GOLD analysis project Ga0209518, IMG submission 183993) | Groundwater microbial communities from Rifle, Colorado, USA - Groundwater B1 (SPAdes) (version 2) | ecosystem: Environmental > Aquatic > Deep subsurface > Groundwater | place: Rifle, Colorado... | reverse complement strand
CTGGGTTTTTGCAGGGGACAATTCCTTTCCCGCCACAAAGGTTCAAACTGGTTCGGATGAGAATAGGGAATTCTTCTGGTACTCCTTGAGAAAATACAGGGGAAGGAATTCCCTTTTCTTGAAGCAAATTTGTAAATCGCAATTTGCTAGAAGTCAGGTGAATAAATTCCCCGGAATTTCCAATCGTCCTGGAAGAAACGGGCTCGCTATTCCCATAGCGAAAAACTGTTGCATTTTTTAGTAGCTTAGTACTTTTCCCTTGCAAACTCCCCATAAGCAAGGTTTTTATCCCGGCTTCCAGCAGCTTGGTTTTTAATAACCTCGCTGAAGGAAAACAGGATTTATGACTTAAAATTATTATTTTCTCCATTTTTTACCATACCCTGGGAAACCTATCGAAATAAATAGAATCTAGTCTACGGTCATCCACCTGGTTCGTGATGACCAACAATTCTTTTTTAACAGCTTTTAAGGTTTCTTCTGAATTTAAAAAGAACGGGAAGGAAATTCCAAACTGCTCACAAAATTCATATTGCGGAACCAGCTCGATTCTCCTCCGCTCGATTTTTGTCCATTCCTCGTAGGAATCTTTCTGATAATAATTTTCCTCCAAAAGGGTTAGTTTATCTACAAAACTAATAAAACTCTCCTTAGTTAATTCATAAATTCCCGCTGAAACTAGATAAAGAGAGAGTTTATCTATATCTGGGAGATAAAGAAAATTTCTCCTCATAAACCCCATAAGGAAATTATAGTGGGTATTTCTTTCTACTAAAGGAGTAGAAGAAATATTATTAGTCTCCCCAGTAGTCTTCCTCTGCCCGTGAATAATACCCCCGCTTTCCCACACTGTAGAATTCGTCGGAGAGTTCGCTAGGGGATAAACTACTTTTTTTGCTTTTTCTGGCACCAATCCTTCCAGTGGGAAAATATCCCACAATCCGTTAGTAGAATACCAGCAGCGTTGTACAGTATTCTTTTTTAAATTTTTAAGGTCATACTCTAGGACTTTTCCGTGATCCCAGAGCATTTTTCTTCCTACTTCTGACAGAGCATTTTTTGCCGTATATAATTCTGTATTAACTACAAAACCAATGTCCTCCCCATCTAAAAGTAATTTTGAATAGTGGAGGTCAGCGGTTTCTCCACGAACGATAATAAATTCCTTAGTAATTTTGTCGTAAATTACGAATGCAAATTTTCCTGTGAAATTTGCCATCGTTTTATTTAAGGCAACTACCGGGTCTGGGTCCCAGTTTTTTTCCAGCTCCTGGTGGAAAAACTGTGAATCCATCATTCCCGGAGAAATTTCTCCGTTTTCCGGAGTTAATGTCCCGTTATGAGCGAGGACATAATTTTCCCCTTCAAACGGATGTGTATGATCAAGGGAAAGAATTTTATCTTTTACATAACCCGTTGTGGCTTGCCGGACATGCAATAATCCCTGGAAAACTTTCATTCCAGCAATTTCTTCATAGTCCGGTAGATTAAAAATTGTATCCCGAACCACATCTAGGCTTTTTAGGGGCTCGGTTACATTTTTTGTTATGACAGAAGTTGGACAATAAATTCCCCACCCATCTTTATTTTTTATATCCGTGTTGTAGATGGATGCTAAATAGAGGAGATATTTTCCTAACTCTGGAACTGTTGTAGTAACGAAGGTTAATTGACACATTTTTCTTTATCCACCATTTCCATTGAGGGCATAATAGTCCACAACAGAGGGGAATTCCAACCTGTCCGGATTTATCATACTATCCGGAAGATATTCCCCATCCCGCCAGTGGAATTGTAAATCACTCCGCCGGTAAAGATGGGATTTTACTGGGGCCGGTTCTAGGTCGGGAATTTCACTGGTATGGATTAATCCCTCTAGGAAACCTAAATCCCTATCGGAAAAATCAGAAAATTCTGGGAAACGCTCCAGAAGATTTCCGAACCGGCTTAGCATGTTTTCCTTGCTTTTAGGGGAGTAGATAGAGTTTTCTTCGAGACAAAGTTCTTTTCCTTTTCCTCTGGCGGTAGAAACCATCAGAAGAAACTGGAAAAATTTAAATCCTACCTTGATATGTTCCGGATTTAGCGAAACATTACACGGACGAAATTCCACCGTCCCAATTTTTAAAATACTCGCTAAATTTAATCCATAATAACGAACAGGAAAATATCGGGATGCCTGAGTCCAGTAAGAACAATCCCCAAACCGGGTGAAAAAATCCATCGGAGAAGTTGCTTCTAAAAGCCGGGGAATTTCTACAGCTTTTCCCCAGCTCTCCCGATTTCTTACCGGGACGTAAATTCCCTCTCCAGTTAAAGGACGGGCATAAGCAGAATTATTTGTCCACCCGCGATAAGTCCCACCCATTCCTGCCAGGGTGTAGATCATATCTTCCAGGTGGGCCCAAATTCTTACCAGATTTTTTAATGAAGATAAACTTGGGGAAGGAAAAGAAATATGATAATGAAGTCCCGCTCGGTTAGAAGGAATTTCTCCATTTTCATTGCAGTACCGGCAAAGGTCTTCGACCTTTCTCATGGTGGAAATATCATCCCCGTCCAAAATTCTTGAGACAAACTCTGCTCCGCTTTTTCCATTCATGATTTCTGTTGAGCGATTAAGAATTTCTCCCGCTCTTTTGTCTGCCGTAAACGGCAAATTTAAATCCCGTAAAAAAGTTTCAGGGGATTCTATGGAAGCATCGTGCGTCGCTGTCCAAGTATCCCTTAAACTTATCGGGAATTTATTTTGGTCCAAACTTGTGGCCTCAATTTCAAGACCAAAAGTTATACAACTCTGGGGTAAAACCCTTTCTAGTGGCATTTTTTCTCCTAATAATAAAAAATTTTTTGTACCCGGTTAAATTTGGTAAAAATCTAATTTAATATCAAAGCAAATCCTTTGTGTAATAGAGAACAGTATTACCGGAATTGATGTTTTTAAATCTTCCGATTTCCCGCCATCCATGTTTCTCTAGGATGTGGCGTTCGACGGAGTTTCCTTCCACGGTGGTGCAAATTAGGGAGGAAAAGGAATTATACCGGGCAATTTTCTCCTTAATTTTTTGAAGAAAGTTTGAGATCCCTTTCTGCCGGAAATCGAAACCCACCTGCTGGTGATAAGAAATTAATGTTCCACAGCATCCGGGAAATTCTCCCAGACTAAAAGAACAAATAACGCTTCCCCAACGCGCACTTTTTCCTTTTGTAACCCTGATTGTATTCCTCCCGCCAGGATTTTTTTCTGGAAAATTCCCGGGGATGGGAGATTCAATGTAGGCATCTTCAATCCCAAGAAGTTTATTAATACCCTCAACCAATTCCTCTTGGATTTCTCTTGGAATTATAATACAATACTCCAGTTTCGCTACGGTTGGGTCTATTTCCAAAATACCTTTGTCACACATTTAATTTTCCTTTCGCCACCACAGAATTATGGAAGCAATAATTTTCTTAGTAATTCTGGATTACTCTGGATATAATACCAAAGAAACCCACAGAAATAGATAACCCATTTCATGATGTCTTTTTCTCCACGAAGTGCGAATAATTCCGTCGCCAGGCTTGCGGCGGCTTCAATTAAGTCATCGAGTTTCATTTTTTAATCCTCCTCGGGATATTTCCAAAGGGAGGAAGTTTCCGCCGTCCCATTTGGATTAAAACAATCAATATAAATCTTAGCAAAAAACGCCAGAATTTCTTCTTTCTCTTCCTCTGTTGAGGCTTTGAGAATTTCTTCTAGGGTGTAGGGAATGTTTTGGTAAATATCATGGCGATCATCAAAAAGATATTCACCAACTAATTCTTTTATAACCACCTCGCTAAAATCGAGGGTGTTAAAACAACTAAAAGTAAAATTAAAAAAATTAGCAAGGTTTAGAGCAAGTAACCCGTGTTCTTCGAACCGGTTAAAACTTCTGCAACCGGTCCAATAAATCATCCTAGAAACAAATTTCTTGTCTCCAAGCTCCTCTCGTTTTCGCTGTAAAAAATCTTTTACCCTCTCATAGGGTTTTGGAACTTCTTCAAAAGCCTGACTAAAAAGTTGAAGCAATTTCATTTTATTTCTCCTTTTTTATCCACAATGTTTTAATTGTTTTCCGCAGCTTATCATAAACCACGACTAAAGTTTTTCCTTCGAATTCTACCTCATGTACTGTACAAGTATTAGAGGTAGCCCGAATAAATTTACTTTCTTCTTTGCGAATTTTTGCAGAAAGTTTTTGCACGTCCTCCTTTGTTAGTTTAATTCCGAGCCTTTCTTCAGCCCGGATAATTACATGGTTAATTTCATATTCTTTCTTAATATTTTTCTTCATCCTCTACTTTCTCCAATAAAGTTATACTGTTACAAATTACACAGGGCAGGAACCTTAGAGTTTTATCAAGAGATTCTGTATTAACCGAATTAAAATAATCCTGAAGATCTTTGTCGTTTAAATTTGATCCGGGAGACATTTCCATGTTTTTTGGGGAAACTACGCGGCAAGAATAAATAGCAAAGTTCTCCGGCCAATTACGAGCTCTTAAATAATCTCGTGCTTCTTTTAAGGTCCCAAAACAAAAAAGCTTTCCTATTCTAGGAAAAACTTCCTCACCCACTCTGTAATATAAAAAATTGTAAGCAGAAAAGGATGAGATCAATTCTCCACGCGGGAAAACTTTGACAACTTTGTAGTAAAGCTTTTCACACACATTAACCCCCAATCTCTAATAAAAACGTTGGTAATTCTTTAGCAGCTTTTTCTAATTCTTCTTCAAGCTGCTTTAGGGTTAAATTTTCTGCTTCTTCTCGGGGGAGCACGATTTCCACTTTTTCTCCTCCGATTGTTTTTTGGGCCCTTACATAAAATAAACTAACATTTACAATCATTTTTAATCCTCCTTTAGCTCTTGCTCATGGTTATATAATTCCTCATCCAAGTAGATAAAATAATTAACAGAGGACAAAGGAATTAAAGCCCTGTCTACTACTAAAATATTTACAGCAACAAGAATATATGGATAAAGTAATTCTCCCGGATCTGCATTAAATTCCGTAGCATTTTCATTTCGGAAAAAGACTCGAACGCAGAAAGCAGGCTCCAAAAGAATTTTCTCATCAGGTCGGTGATCTCCAAACATTTTTATTCCTCCACAGAATTTACATACAGACGGTAAATAGTTTCAAACATTTTTTTCTGGTTTTTAAGGATCATTAGGAACACATTTTTGTTTGCTGGAAAAGGTCCACCATCCGGGTAAATAACAAAATTTCGGTTCCACTTATCAACGTGAATTAACCAGAAACCGGAATCTTCCCCGATAAAAACAAATTTTTGTCTTCCTATATGAAGAACTCTACTACCGTACTCAAAATATTTAGAAACTTCTGTGCAATTAAGATTTGTATCAAGAATAGGATCGTAGAAAGCCCTATGAGGGTTATCTAAGGGAACCCCCACTTTCTTTTTTCCACTGCTTTTCTCTTCCTTTTTTATAGTGAGAGTGATATCATACCCAAAAATTTTCATCTCTCTTCTCCAAATATTGAACAAGGTTTTCTCCGCACATCGGGCAGAAATCAACAGGAATTTCCCTGATTGAAACACCATCACGAACCGCTACGGTAATTCTCATCATCCATTTTTTCTTTCTCTCTGATGTAGAATCTTTTAAGGCAATTGTATTTGGGAGCATTGTTTTTTCCGTTTTTCCTGGGCAGATATGCTCCCAATTCCGCAAAGCAATTTTATCCAATACTACTGGCATTTTTTCCTCTACAATACTTCTTTAATTCTTTCTCACCGGAAAGGGCGAGAATTTCTGTTTCTGTTTTTATATGGATAGCTTTTCCATCTCCATAACGAGGAAGCATTTCTATCCAAATTGCCCCTACATCCATAACTTCGAAAACTAATTTCTGGAGTTTTTCCATATTATCCCTTTTGTACATGGGCATGTAGGTATAGATAATATCTTTTCCTTTTACCAGCTCCAGATTATCAAAGAAATCTCCCTGGGTAATGTTTCTGATCCCCGCTTTCTTTCCGGCTTCGACACATAAAGGAGAAAATTCTATCCCGTAGGTTCTTAGATCAAAGAAAATCTCCATCAGATACATTATCTGACCGGGACCGCATCCCAGGTCAATAAAAGTTTCTGGGAAGGTTTTATATCGCCCGAGAACTTTGTGAGAAATTTCGTAATAGTATTTCCGTAGAATAAAAACCCCCGCAAGAGCTTCTTCTGGGATACAGGGAATAAAATGGTAGCTTCCTTCTGGAACAATTCTTTCCCAGTAAGCACTATCTAATAACCCATTAAATTTAAACTTCAGTAGCTTTCTTAAAACCCGCTCGTCTAAAATTTGATTGTTATGCATAGCTTCCGTAAGAAAAATCATCCTAAACTCCTTTCTTTTTCTTTAAAATTTTGATAATTAATTCGGCTCCCTTTAGTAGCAGTAGTAAACAAAATCAAGTACAAGAACAAAAACAAAGACGAGATTTCCCAGCAAGGACAAAAACCAAGACAATTCCTTTATTTTTGGGAAATCCCCGATTTGTTTTTTCTTATAAAAAAGATTTTGTTGGCCGATTAACCCACAGCCAGGGGGCTACTAAAGGGAGCCTTTTCTACAAACTTTCCAGAAATCGCTATAGTAAACCAAAACAATTTCTAAGACAAAAACGAAGACGGGTTTTTCCAGCGAGGACAAGAACCAAGACAATCCTGCTATTTTTTGGAAAAACCCCGATTTGTTTTTCTTATGCCAAAGATATTGTTTCCCGATAACCCACGGGAAAAGGGGCGACTTCTGGAAAGTCTATATTTAATTTAGGCCAGTTTAATCCTCAAACTGGCAAATTCCTTCATGGCGGCGGTTTTAATTTCTGCAATTTTTGCCCCAACAATTGCTTCTTCCGCTTGGTAAATCTTTAATTTATCCAGATACTCTTTGTATTCCCGGGAATAGACAGCATCCAATTCCGTCTGCTTTTCCCGGAGCAGATCTTTTACGAGTTTTTTCAACCCGTTTAGTTCCCCCTGGATTTTTGTATATTCCTCATACAATTCTTTTTGAATACCGGAAAAATACAAAACTTCCTCGGGAGAATAAACCAAAGTTGCCTGGGTAATTAAAACCGTTCCACCATTCATTTCTGAGCGGGGATCGAGAGTTTCCTGGGCCTCGAGAATCTTCTTAAAAAAGGAATCTTTCTGGGTAAGAAGATTCCCCAGAACTGCTGCTCCAGCCTCCAACATTAATCCCCGGAAAATATTTCGCGGGTCAACTTCCGCAATTACCCCGTCGGAGGAATTTTCAACCAACTCCTCAAACTTTTCAGCTTGAAGAATCTTTTCTAAATTTCCCATCCGGACAACGGAATTCTTCCTGGGGGCATAAGGGAGAGAACCTTCTGGAGCCAGACCGAAAATCCCGGCGATTTCACTATCGGAAATTTCCAGGAGGCGTTTTTCAATCCGCCCCAAGAAATTAATTCCGTGACCGAGGATGGAATTTTCAGCGAAAAGCCCTCCATTTTCCAGAACCTTTAAGATATCTTCCGGGGAAACTTTCTTGGCTTTATCTTCTACGATTTGTACTCCAGCTTGGGTTACGACCCGGAGAATGTTTTTATACAGCGGGAATTTTAACGGGATATTATTCCGCTCCGCCAAATTCGTGTTGGAGTTTTTCTTGGCATTCCCGGCGGACCGGGTAACTCCACCTTCCAGGGTGAAGAATTTATCAAGCAATTCTTCTCCAAAAATCTTATTTAAAACAGGCGTGTTCATCTTTTCTCCTTAGTGCAGAATGTTTGCACCGACTAAAATAAAGGTAATCAACATTACAGCCAAGACCAGAAATAGGTCCAGGAAGAATTCTTCCCAATCATTTTTCTTCTTCATCTTCTTTTCTCCTATTTTGTCAATATCTGAAAAATTATGGTGCCAACAACACACCAAAAAGTGGAGCAAAAAAGAAGGGCAAAAACACAGCCCTCCGAAGGTCCCAACTTTTTATTCTCAGCTTTTAAACTTTCTTTCATTTTAATTCTCCTTTCTAATATAGACAAAATACTGCCAACAAGATCATTTTTTAGTTGTTGGCAGAGTTTTTGTTTACATTTTTATTGGGGAACTCCTTCGGGGAAAATTGCCAGGAGAAGTTGACTGGGGTCAAAACCCCAGTCAAAAATCCCAGCAGTTTCCGGGCTTATAAGCCAGGTAATAAAAAAAGCTACTTTCCAGAAAATTCCCGCGGCAGCGGGGAAAAACTGGAGAGACAGGAGGAAAATAGAAATCCATCCAACAGTTTTCGCAAAAATCCAGAAAGATTTTGCCACGCCGTTGGATTGTTCTTTTCCATGTCCCACAACTAAAACCGAGGATTTTCCTGTCACCGGGTCAGTTACGACCAGGTGAGAACTTCCTGTTGTCCGGAATTCTCCTCCGTTTTGCCGGGCGATTTTTTCGCAGAGACGGGTGTCCCTGCACTGATCGGCGGTGATTTTTTCTTTACGAGGCATTTTTACCTCCCAAGAAACCCTTCACCATTTTCTTCCAAGACAGAATAATTCTCCGGATCTTCAAACAGAAGAGAATAAATTCTTCTTCCTTTTGATCGTAAGGTTCGGAAATTAATCCTACCTCGAAGTTTTCCCACCCCATAATCTTTTCAGCGATTTCTTCCGCCTGTTCCTGGGGAACAATTAACCGAATATTTGAAAATTTTTCTTCCATTGTCTTTTCCTCTTTCTTGAACTAAAAAAAAACCGGTTAGATTAGTTTCGACTCCCACCGCCTTTCCGAAAAGTTTACCGTCCCACAGTAAAAACATTCCGTGTCAAAAGTACAAGGCTTTTCCGTCCAGACCAGGGAAGAAAATTCCTTTTTTCTCTGGTCGGCTTTTCCTCGGCACTCTGGGCGAGTGCAACGATGAATTTCTATTTCTGTTTCCTTTGTTTTCGGGTCAGTCCCGTTTAGTTCAAAAATTAAATCCACTTTCCTACCCCTTTCTTACCGTGGGACGAAAAAGTTTTCGTCCCAATTTTCTGAGCATTCGGCTGCATATTTGTCCGAAAAATCTCGGTAAACTCCCCAGGCCAATTTACCCGGAGCGTCTTTTCCTCCGAGGAGTGAAGAAAATTCCTCGGCCATCTTTTTTCTCAGTTCTTTTGCCTTGTGGCGGATTTCTTCTCTGCTGGAAACTTCCACCGCGATTTTACTCGCCAAAACTATGGCGGATTTCTCCGTGTGGGAGGACGGTAAAGTTAGGTAACAAAAACAGTAGTCATTTTTTTTTTCTCCTTTTCTTTTTTTTTTCAATAGGTTAATTGGAATATAAATAGGTAGAAGTTTTTTCTCTCTTTTAATCAAATATTTCTCCTAAATTAGTGGGAGATTGGTTATTTGTTCCCACCAATTTAAATGGGGAAGGTAGATAGGAATTCCTTTTGGGAGGGGGGAAAGGTTTGTTATTTTCTGTCCTAAGATAACATCTCCACTTTTGTTGGGATAGAATTCCTGTTCCTCCCAACAAAAAGAGTTGATAAGAAAATCTCTCCAAGTAGGTTTTCTATGAACCAGGGCCGCCGGGTGGCAGCAAAAGATTTTCAAGCTTTCAGGAGTTTCTCCCAGGAGAATATCTTCTATTAATTCTTCCTGGAAAATCACTCCGTTCCTACTACAGTGGGATAAAATAAAAAGAGTTCTCCCTTTTTTCTGAAGAGAAAAACCCTCTCTATCAAACTCTCCCAAAATATTTCGTAAAACTTCTGGGGCGAATTTAGCCCGGTATTTGTACAGTATCTGGCGATCCGAGTATTCTACTGCAAACATTTCTTTTTTCCTTCCCAGCACTACAGAATTTATTTTTGTAGTGCTGGGAAAGAGAGGAGCCCAGGAAAATTTCCTGGGCTCCTCAATTTTTTTTTTAGAACTTGTTGGAACGGTCAATCAACCGGTCCTCCTTTTCCCGGAAGAAAATTCCGAGAATTTTCAGGAGGTTGAAAATCACGAGCACTGCGACTACAATTAGCAGGTAAAACATTTTTTTTCCTCTCTTTTTAAAAATCTGGGCAGTGGAATTTAATTTGCT
>Ga0209518_1005147_pt1 | contig 10096 bp, 10 predicted proteins | sample RifGroB1_FD_183993 | JGI IMG/M metagenome (GOLD analysis project Ga0209518, IMG submission 183993) | Groundwater microbial communities from Rifle, Colorado, USA - Groundwater B1 (SPAdes) (version 2) | ecosystem: Environmental > Aquatic > Deep subsurface > Groundwater | place: Rifle, Colorado... | reverse complement strand
TATGCCGCGCCCCAAATGCCCGCCGCCCAAGCCCCTGCGCCCAAACTCCACATAGACTATCTTTCCTATTCCCAGATAGAAACGTTTAGGATTTGCCCACTTCACTATAAACTAAAATATATTTATAAGATTCCCACGTCCCCATCAAGTTCCCAAAGCTTCGGAAATACATTCCATATAACCATGAAGGCTTTTTATGAAGAAGTGGCAAAGGGGACAAAGGTAACCCTTGCCCTAATGTATAGACTTCTTAGGCAAAATTGGGTAAGTGAGGGGTATTTGGGCAAAAAACACGAGGAGGGTTCTTTTGAAAAAGCCAAAAGATTTCTAAAGCACTACCTTAAGAATTATTTCGACCCCAAAGTTATTCCGGCCGCAATGGAGCAGCCATTTATGGTTAAACTAAACGGCCTTAGAATTGGAGGGAAAATCGACAGAGTTGATGTACATGGGGATACTTTGCAAATAATAGATTATAAAACAGGGGCAAACCCCCTAACCCAGAGGCAGGCGGATGAAGACCTGCAGCTTTCAATCTATGGGCTTGCCGCAACAACCATTGACGGATTTCCTTTTGCAAGAACTCCCGAAAACGTAAAACTTTCCCTGTATTATTTCGACAACCCCCAAATTGTTACGACTACAAGAACAAAAGAAGATCTAGAAAAAGCTCAAAAGGCAATTGAGGATTATAAAAAACAAATTGAGCAGTCGGACTTTAGATGTTCCGGAAGTATCCTTTGCGAAAACTGCGAATACTCATTTTTGTGTAGGACCCAGGATTAAATCAAAGACCCCTAAGCTTCCCTTAACTGCCATCGGAGGATTTATCGGGCGAATATTTTTAAGAAACCAACTGTAAGCTTTGGGATAAAGCTTGATACACGCTTTCTTTTCGTGGTTCTTTTTCATAGGCTCTATGTGATAAAGTTCTGCGATACAGAGTGCAAAACCAGCGGGATGGATATTGGGTTTTTTAGAAGAACAAATCACTAAATCGCCGCGGTATTTTGTAGTCCACTTTCTTGTTTCGATGGTCTTTTTCCCCGAACGAACTAAGTTCGCCCAGGGCTGCTTAAGAGAAATTGCCTTCCATGCTTTTGTCTCGCCCATTACCTTTTCGGATAACCGAAGCCTTTAGTAATAATCGGAATCATTAAATAGGCAATTCCGATGTCGTCGACGTATCCTCGCAAAGTCATTTTCATCGGTCCCTTGGAAAACATTAAAGCGTCAATAGCAAGAGAGATAAGCACCCAGGTAAGTCCCAATAAAAGACCTTCCTTGGGAGAGCCGATGCCTACTTTTTTGGAATAAAGAACCGAAAAAAGCACAGTTGCAAAGACCACGGAAACCGGCATTATCGACTCAAAAAGAGGACGATTGGATTCTCTTGTCGGAAAGATAAATATTGCAATTACAAAAGGAATTGCCCAGACCAATAGTCCATACAAAATGGCGAGTTTTGTGCTTTTCATTTTTTGGTTATCACCCTCTTTCTTATCAACCTTGAAAGAAAGAATCCGAAGATTAATGCACTTGCCGTAAGTATCAAATATTCTCCGTAAAGATTCGGCTCGTTTCCGGTTGTAATGTCGTCCAAAGCAGCAAAATCCAAAAGCAGAAGTCCGATTACTAAAGTCCCCAAAAGGAACTTTTTCATAGAGGTATTCTTGTTTTTATCATACACCCCGGATATAAAACTTCGTAACCCCCGAAGCTTTTTTTGAAGTGGGTAAAGCCCTGCCAGGATTTGTTGGGAAAGCGCTCGTCATAAATTCCTTCAAAATCAAAAACTTTTGCCCCTCTTTCTTTTGCCCACAATATTCCTTCCCAAACTATTTTGTATTGGGCCAAAGACCTTCTGCCCTCCTTATTTGTGAAAGCCTGCCAGTAGTAGGTGATTTTGTCTCCCATTAAAAAAATAGCTCCGGCTGATTTATCATCAGAGAGTAAAAAGCAGGATTTATTGCGAAAGGATTTTCTTAAAGCTTCGAGGTGTGTGGCCGGCGGCACATATCTTTTTACCCCTACCGCTTTTTTCCACAAGTTTCTAAACTCTTCCAAATCTGCCGTCTGGGTTGTTCCCAAATTTTTAGTTTTGTGAAGTGCTTGTTTAGAGTCTTTTTTAAGATTCCTAAAGATCTGTTGTTTAGATTGAGTGAGGTCTATCTGCAGGGTTTTAGTTGGAAGATATGGGGATTTACTTAATTTAAAACCGATAGACGTTAGGTAATTTGCATCAAGCTCAGTTTTCGGCTCAATAATAGTTTGGAAAGCCCGATATCTTTTTCCAAGTTCCCGGATTTTCTCATTTCTAAGCTCCTCAGGCCTTTGGACCTTTAATACAGATCCTAGTATGGGAATTTTTTTGATGAAGTAATTAATCTCGGCAGGCCGCTCTATTATCCAACCGACATGCGAAAGATAATTTGCATACTCATGGGTTTGTCGAATATCAACCATTTAGAAGATTGGATCTTTAAATTTGCTTTTGGTCTTTAGCATAATCCAGCGAAGATACTCCAAGACTCGATAGGGCCAGTAAAGGGGACTTGTGACAAGGTCCCACGTACCCAAGAATTCAACAACCTTTGGGTTATAGCCTTCCTTAAACCGCGTAAAGCCTTTCCCTTCTTCTCTGCCCCAAAGGTCAAAAGTTTTAAGTCCTAGGGTTTTCCCATACTTTATCGCCTCCCAAAGCATTAGGTTATTCGCCATAATGTTTTTGTACTTTTCGGTTGATGCACCGTAGGGGTAATAAAGAAAATCTTTCCAAACAAAAACAATCCAGGCGGTTATTACTTCATTCTTGTATATGGCAGTAAGTAATCTGGCTATTGGGGGGAGATTTTCGGAAACAAGTTTTTTATGAAGGTATTCCCACATCAGTCTGTGGTACTTTTCGCTGTGTGCATAAAATTTTTGTCTTCTTACTGTTTCGCGCGTTAGAGAAATATATTTGTTGAATGCTTTTTCCGAGTTGTCCTCTTTAACCTCAACCCCGTTTTTTTCTGCAACGCGGATGTTGTAGCGGGTCTTGGGGTGAAAGCCTTTAAGAAGCTCCTTCTCCCCGGGGGTAAGGTCTATATAGAAAGTTGTGGGGGTAAATAGTCTTTTTCCGAGTACGGCCCCATGACTTCTAAGAAGTGAAATAATCTTGTCGTTTATTAAAACATTCGGCTCAAGCTTTATTGCTATTAGGTTTTGCTGCTTTCCCAACCTTTTTAGCTGCTCAAGCATCTTCTTTGTCGGAGCCGGTCCCTTTTCAAAAGCCCCTACTTTGTAAGGTAGGAAGGGGATTTTATGAAGGGTAAGCTGTCCAAATGGAAGTTGTACCACTTCGTTTCCCCAGGCCCTTCGAAACTCTCCCCACTCCCAAGTCTGAAGAGGGTGGGAGGCGATTTTATTTAAAGAATTTCTATCCATTCATTTAAAGTTCCGGAATGTCATCTAGTGCTTTTTCGAAATCGTCCAAAAGAAGGCTCCCTCCTGCAGATTGCAAAAGATTTTCCGGAATGTCGATTATGAAACGGGACGGGGGATTTGAAATCTTTTCTCCGAAGTAAAGTCTTCTTGTTGCATATGAAAGGTAAAGTATTTTTTTGGCCCGGGTCATTCCTACATAGGCAAGCCTTCTTTCTTCTTCCAGTTGGTTTGCATCCCAAAGGCTTCTTGAGTGCGGGAAAAGCCCCTCTTCCATTCCCACAATAAATACAACCGGAAATTCAAGCCCTTTGGCGGCGTGCAGAGTCATAAGGGTTACCGCGTCTTTTTGTTTTTCCCCATTAACACTTAGGCGTTTGTTGTTTGTCTCCTCCGCCTCAACCAGTGCCACGTTTTCCAAAAATTCATTGATGTTGGGAAACTCGGCGGCAACGCTCCGAAGCTCCTTAATGTTTTCAAGCCTTGCCAGATTTTCTTCTGTTTCTTTCTGAAAAAGCTCAAGATACCCGGTTTTTTCTAAAACGCCGTCTAATATGTCCAAGGTGGACTTATCTACCGGGCTTATTGTCTCTTTTTGAAACTTCTTAAACTTTTCAAGTCTTCTGACCCCAAGCTTTTCGATTCTTTTTTTCGATACTGAATCTTTCGGGTTAACCAAAAGCCTAAAGTAGGACAATACGTCCCTTATTTCCTTTCTGTCATAAAACCTGACTCCTCCTACCAAGACATAAGGAATTCCCGAGTGAAGAAATGCTTCTTCCAAAACCCTGGACTGGGCATTGGTTCTATAAAGGACCGAAAAGTCTTTGAGGCTATGGCCGTATTGGATGAGATTTGAGATTTCGTTAATGACGAAGGACGCCTCGTCCAGCCCGTTTCTGGCACTGTACAGTTTTATTTTTTCTCCGGTGGGGTTTTGGGTCCAGAGTTTAAGAATGGGGTGGGAGGTATTTTTGACAATCACCGAATTTGCCGCAGAAAGGATGTTTTGGGTCGAGCGGTAGTTTTGCTCAAGGTTAATTATCATTACGTCCGGATAGTCCCTAATAAGATTATTGATGTTTCTAAAATCCGCACCCCTCCACGAATAGATGCTCTGGCTTGCATCCCCAACAGCTGTAATATCTTTTCTTTTTCCTACAAGTAGCCTAGTTAACTCGTACTGTATTTTATTGGTGTCCTGCCACTCGTCTACAAAAACGTGTGTAAGTTTTGTCTGCCAGCGGGTTAACGCCTCCAGGCTTTTTCTTAAAAGGTCAACCGCATAAAGAAGAAGGTCGTCAAAGTCCAAAGCCCCGACGTCTTTTAGAAGTTTTTGGTATGCACTGTAAACTTTAAACACAGCCTGTTGCCAATCTCCTTGGACAAACTCCGCGTACTGGGAGGGTGTAAGCATCTGATTTTTTGCATCGGATATTTCAGAAAGAAGTGCCCCTGGATTATAAGAGTCTTTGGACATATTAAAAGCCTCAAGGACTTCCTTTATAGCCTCTTTCTGGTCGCCATCGTCGTATATTAAAAACCCGGGAGGAATTCCGATATACTTCCCGTCGGCTCTTAAGATCCTTGCGCAGAATGAATGAAACGTCCCCGCAAACCCCGGGACTTCACCGATAAGGTTTTCGACCCTTGTCTTCATTTCTCCCGAGGCTTTATTGGTAAACGTCAAAAGAAGAACCTGCTCGGGCCTAACCCTGCCTTCCGAAATAAAGTAGGCAACGCGGTAGGTCAGTACCCTGGTTTTTCCGCTTCCCGCTCCGGCCAGTACCAAAAGGGGGCCCTGGTTATAGGTTACAGCCTTTTTTTGCTGGGGGTTAAGGTCGGATAAGAGCTTGTTTGGGCTTTTCATCTGAAATACAATTAAGCTTAATTCTAACATGGAGGAAGTTATCTCCCAACCGGCCGGCGGGGCAAAGAAAAGAATCTTTTGGCAAAGGATTAAAAGAAAAATCTTAAAACACGTCTGGCTGGTTAGGGCAGGCATTATTGCGGGAGTGGCCTTGGGGATTTTTCTAATGGTTTGGCTTGTTAATTTATTGGTCGGAAAATCAATATTCGGCACGTACTTCCTACTTGTCCGGGATTTTGTATTTACACCCGAGGGGAAAATTGAAAGCTTTGAAGGTACAACAAACATTTTGGTTTTGGGAAAGGGTGGGGAGGGGCACGAAGCCCCGGATCTAACGGACACTATTATTTATCTTTCGGTTACCCACAAGCCCCAGGCCGCTTACCTAATTTCCATCCCCAGAGATATTTGGATTGCCCAAATAAGAGCCAAAGTCAATAGCGCTTACTATTGGGGAAATGTTAGACAAGAAGGCGGAGGAATGGTTTTGGCAAAGTCCACGGTAGAAGAAATAGTGGGACAGCCGATTCACTACGCTATCGTTATCGACTTTGCGGCGTTTAAAAAAGTAATAGATATTCTGGGAGGAGTGGAGGTTGAGGTTGAAAGAAGCTTTGTTGACGAAAAATACCCCATTCCCGGTAGGGAGAACGACGAGTGCGGCGGAGATAAAGAGTTTAAATGCCGTTATGAGAAGGTTACCTTCGAAAAGGGTCTTAGGGTCATGGACGGAGAGGCCGCACTTAAGTTTGTAAGGTCCAGAAATGCCCAAGGGGAGGAAGGAACCGATATAGCAAGAGAGGCAAGACAGCAAAAAGTAATTGCTGCCATAAAAAACAAGGTTTTAAGTTCAGAAATTGCCTTATCCCCCAGAAAACTCCTTGCCCTTTTTGAAGTAGCAAAAGACCATATAGAAACCGATATGCCGGCTCCTGCCGCGGCAATTGTAGCAAGAAGAATTTTTCAGGCAAAAAATAAGATTTCCACTTATGTTGTCCCCGAGAATTATTTGCTTAACCCTCCAACTTCTCCCAGATACGATAATTTATATGTTTTTATTCCCCAGGCCGGGGATTGGGAAGAAGTGCACTCTTGGGTGGGGTGTATAATCTCGGGAGGCCTCTGCGAGTAAATTTAAGGCATAATTCGGTAAATTTTTGTGCCCTCTGAAACAAAGACCTGTTTGCCCAATTTAGTAAATTTCTCTTCATTAAGGCCGGGAAATTTTTCCCTTTCAAAATTTCCCACAATTACGTATTCGACATCGTATTTATTAAGAAGTCTTTTTGCCTCCAGGGGGTCTTTAGATAAATATATCGCGGAAATATCCGTTACCCTTGCCTGGGGGATTTCCGCAGAGCCCCTCCAGAGCCATTGGTGGACAAACCATCCGGAAACAGTGGGAAGCCCCGTATAAGAGGATATTACATTGTAGTCCGTGTAGCTGTCCCCCGGGGCCTCCAAAATTACGGGTTGGCCTTTGACGTTTTGGTTAAACCAGGCTACTGCCTGGTATTCTCCCGGGAAGGCCGACGAGAGCCATTTTATGCCCCCTAGCCCTTTATAACTTTTCAGTTCTCCGTAATAAGCCTTTAATCCGAAATAGGGATAGATAAGAAGAGAAGAAATAACTACTGAGGAGACAATAGTTGCAGGGAGTCTGAAATGATTTTTTTTAATTGCCCCCAAGGCGGTGACAATAATATAGCCCGAAGAAATGTAAAACATAACAAACGCCTGGTAGGTGAGTTTAAACATTGTGTTGGCCCTTTGGTGGGAGCCGGAATAGATGTCCTTGACGTAAAAAATTTCCGGCATAGCGATAAGAATCCAGGAGGCGATAAGTATGCTTAATATAAAACCCTGGGTTTTTGAAATCTCTCTGGTTTTTGCAAGACCGATGAAAAAGACAGCCGAAATAAGAAGGGGGAACCCCGAAGTTTAAGATAAAAGGAAGGGCGCTTATAAGCCCTACCGCCCCCACCATAACGGTTGGTGCGGCAGCTCCCAATAGGGTTTTTAGGCTAAAACTTTCTTCGGATAATGTAGACATCAGAAATGTTATGCTGGCAACGATAAGGTAAATTCCGAAGTCCCAGGTACTAGTAGAAAACATTATTCCCAAAACTACACCCATTAAGACAAGAGGCATGCTTATTAGTCCTTTTTTGTTGCCGTATTTTATCTGTGTTAAAAGAAGAGCCAGGAACAAAAGTACGAAAGGAAAGTCGAGAAGGTGGGCATGAAGGTCCGAGACTATGAAAGAATAGCTGGGAAATTCGTGAATTGTTTTGTCGTTTGTATCTGGGTTATAGCCGATAAAGCGCGTGGCGTCGGGATACCAGTATTTTTCATATCCATCCTTTAACGCAAAATACGGGGTGTGAAAATTACCCCCCATTGTAAGAAGAAATGCGCTTAAGATTCCGGCAACCGCCGCCCTTTTACCGAATTTTTCGAATAAAGAAGAGACTATGGAAAAAGCGCAAGAAAGCCCAATTCCCAAGATGGCCCCCAACATTAAGTTATAAGAAATATCGGATGGTATAGAGGTTAATTTGGTCAAAAGTGCGGTTGTCAGGTGCCCGAACCAATAGTAATTCATCGGGCTTCCCGCATACCACATGTCTGCGGGCGGAAGAAACTCTCCTCTTAAGATGGAATTGATAAAGCCGAAATCCATGAACTTTTCTAGTCCCCTTATGTCGGGCTGGTGACCCCTGACATAAGACCAACCGAAAAGTCCCAAGATAAACAAGATCTCGGAAATGATTATCGGAATCTTCTTTGAAGAAAGATCTAAAAGAATATCTTTCTTAAACCTAAGAAAGATGGTAAGACCCAATAGCGAAAATCCCCCTAGGGCAGAGACTATGGAGAGCCTGGTGATGGGAACGGCCTTTAGTGAGGAGAAGACAAAAAAGAAGAAGGTAAGGGCTGCAATGCCCAGAATTTTTCCAACCGCCCAACCGGAGTCAGAAAATTTCTTGAAAAGCAGTCTACTTAAAGGAAAAAAGGAAAATCCGATTACAAAAAAGGCTGTCCACCAGACGTAAACGAAAGATATGTCTTCACCCATAACTATATTTTATGATTTTTTGGAAAAAACTACCGCAATCAAATGGCTGAAAGGGAAAGGAACGGACATCTCCATAAGACACAATTTTTCCGAAAGACTTCTTACAGGCAAAAGAAAAGAAGGGAAGTTAAACGAGCAGATTTTCTCAATCTTAAAGCCGTATCCTTCGATTATCTCTTCCAGGTTTTTTCTGTAAAGCCTTGAGAGGTGTTGTTCCTCACGAAATTTGGGAGCCAGACGTAACAAATCGAAAAGGTATTCTACAAGGACCCATGAACTTTTGTAGTTTGGGGTAATGATAAGAACCTTCCCCCCTTTATTTAAGAATTTTTTTAAGGATTTGATTAGGCTTTTAACCTGGGGGAGTTTAAGGTGTTCTAAAACGTCAATTGCAACAATCAAATCGAATTTCCCGATATCCAAAGAATTTAATTTTCTGATGTCAGCTAGAATCAGATCCACATTTGTAATGTCCCTTTTGCGTAGGGTCTTATCCAGGAAATATAAAGCCTCGTCGTTATAATCCACCCCGACAATTTTTTTAAACTCCCTTGCGAAGAATAGCTCGAAGTTTCCGGATCCTGTTCCCAAATCCAAAACAGTAGTTTTTTTGTCGAGATTAACCAGAGTTTTGGTCGCGAGCATCTTATTCTTATGCCAATTTTTCTGAAAAAAATTACCCTGGGATATTGCCCTGAATTGATAGTCGGGGGCAATCTTTAGTTTTTTCTCAACAATTGGACCCTTTATTTTCTGGACCTTGACGATATTTGTTCCATTTTGCATAAAACTCCTTTAATAAAATTTATCCCGTAGCTTACTACAAAAAGGGACCGGGTCATAAATTGAAAAGTTTGTGGTAGGGTCGAAGTATACCCTATGTAGGTTGTCTTCAAAAAAGGAGTAATCGACAACCGTGTCCGGAAGAAGGGTTGGCCTTTGGATTTCCACAAAATCTATATTTTCCTTGGCAATTAAGGAGCAAAAAGTAGCGGGGTCTTTAGGAGTAAGCATCCTTTGCATAAGGCCCGCCCTTGCGGTTGTGTCATAGCCTGCCCCCCAGGAAAAATAGGGCCAGCCAAGGTAGATTTTCCTTCCAGCAAGACTTGCCGGGTCATAAAGAAAGCTTGAAGGAAGTATTATTGAATCCGTGGGCGTTTTTTCCAAGACAAACATTGCTGCGGGGTTTACAGGAATATCTAGAATTTCGACATAGCGGTCGTTTGCTATTGAAAAAAAATCGATTACGCCCGAAAGTGTCAGGAACAATATAAAAATGGACACTACAAGCTTGAAAGGAAATCCCCTTTCCCACATTCGTACAAGCAAGTCCGCTGTAAAAAAATTTGCGCCTATTAAAAAAAGATTAAAAAATTTGTGGTTGGTGGGCATATCGGGGGTAAATTGAAAAAGATTTCCTATTACAAAAAGCATGACAAAAGGTACGAAAAGCTTTCTTTGGGTTTTATCCGAAAATAAAAACCCCAAAGGAGCCAAAAGGGCGGTTAAGCCCAAATTAAGTACCCAGTAATTAGCAAAGTTTTTTAGCGTTGGGTTCAAAACAAGATAACCTGGGTGGAAATAGGAAAATTCGACCTGGGAGGGACCCATATAAAGAATTTGCGGAATTGCAAGAGTTAAGGCAACTGCCCCCATGATAAAAATTTTAAGGCGAAGGGATGGATAGATGAGAAAAAACACCAGAAGGGCAATCCCCGCCA
>Ga0209518_1005146_pt1 | contig 10097 bp, 8 predicted proteins | sample RifGroB1_FD_183993 | JGI IMG/M metagenome (GOLD analysis project Ga0209518, IMG submission 183993) | Groundwater microbial communities from Rifle, Colorado, USA - Groundwater B1 (SPAdes) (version 2) | ecosystem: Environmental > Aquatic > Deep subsurface > Groundwater | place: Rifle, Colorado... | reverse complement strand
AAGATTTTGTCCTCCACCTCGATAAATTGAGGAACCTGGTACTGTGCCATTACCTTCGATTATATCCCACCTTTTACTCTGTAGGCTCGCGATACGGGTCTGCTTTGTATGGTTGCGGTGTTACCGGAGGGGTTGCGGGTTTTGGTGCTTGCGGCGGAGCAGGCGGAGTTGCCGGTTTGGGCGCCATCGGCGCAGATGGAGCGGTAGTAACTGTCTTTTGCGTCAGCATAATATCTGCAGGATGCGGTTCGATTGGTTTTGGTGCTGGTGCAGGCGGAGGAACGGGAGTAGCGATTTTTACCGCCGCAGTGGCTGGGGCTGGTTGAGAGGCGTTTTTCATTGACTCTCGAACCACAAGAAATATTTCAGTATTTATTTCATCAGCAAGTTTTTTTGCACTTTCTTCATCCAAATTTAACTGAGCTTTAATTTGCGTGGAAAATTCTAATGGAGAAATAAATCCAAGCATTGTCATAATAGTAATGTCATCCAGCACGGACATTTGGTCTATATGAAGCTTGTGTTTTGAACCAATTGCGCGCACGTGGCCCGACACGTCGTTTGATAGGAGTGCTTCTCTTACAACCTCAGGAAGCTCGCCAAGCTTTTGTTCTATTTGTTGTTCAATATTTTCCTCCATATTTTATATAATACCACTAGTGTTTGTCTTCTTTTTGTTCTGGTTCGTCAGGTTTCTCTTTTTTATCACCAGCTTCCTCGGCCTCATTTTCGGAATCCTCTTTTGTCAGTTCTTTTGCGGCAGCAGCCATTTTGTCCTTTGCACTTTTTTCTGTTACTAACTTTGTAGCATCTGCAGCTCCGGAGATTGCTGCACGAGAAGGCATTCCAAAATTTCCTAAATGCCTTGACTCCATACGTTTTGCAAAACTACCAATAAATTCTTTATCACGTTCTTTAACAGCGTCTTTTCCAGCGTCTGCGATTGGTTTAAGTTCTGATTCAACACCTTTTGCCACTTTTTCAGCTTCTTTTGCTCTCGCTAGATATTCTTTTGCTATTTCTGCAGTACCAGACTGCGCAGCTGCTCGCTTCCAAGATGTCTGCAGATTTCTAGCACTCTTTATACGCGAACTCAGATCGTCAATGCGTCTCTTGTAGCTTCCACTTCCATGCTCTTTTTCGTAGTCATTTTTAAATTGATTTTGAGCTTTTTGAATATCAACTGCATCACCTTTCATGGATTCAGCGCGTTTCTTTATAGCCTTTTGTTTATCAGCTATTTGTTTGGCAAATCCACCCTTGCCATATGTGGGTTTGCCGGAATCTATCTTTGCACCAGTGGCTGCGCCAACCACTCTGTTTAATACACTACCTCCTGGGGCATTTCGTATATCCATTTGTGCTGAGCCAACAGTTGACAACGTCCCCTTTAGTGCAGTACCAAACATAGATTTTGATGCAAACCTGTTGACTAATTGAGAGCGTGCTGCGGCGGTTGCCCCACGACCAACTGTATTTCGAAGTGCCCAAGCGCTTGATGCTCCACCAACCTGAATAACTTTACCAGCTCCGAAGCTGAGCCCCTTGCCGCCAACACCGGTAATCTTTGCAGCCATCGCGCTTCCCTCTTTGACTATCCAGTCGGAGACTTTGAGTCCGACATAGAGCACCGCTATGACAAATCCCATGCGGATGGCGACTGTTGCTATAGCCGTGGTGATGCCTGTTGTCGGGTCAGTCGCGCTTGATGCGTTGAGCATTGAGTTAAAAAGAGACTCGTTTTTTCCGGACGGTAGGACCGCCACGGTGAACTTTATCAGTATCCAAAACATAAAGAGGAATATCGCCGGATAGAACGAAAACTTTATAAGGTAATCCAACCACTGGTCGAAAAAGTGCTTTGTCTTGGGCATAGTCCTTGCGACAAACGCCAGCGGAGAGGCAATGAGCACAAACCACAGTCCGACGATGCGCATCATAAACTTGATGCCGACCTGCAAAAAAGCGAAAAAGAGCATCCAGAGCATTGCTGCGACTGAAATATATACTGCCGTGGAAACTATAAGTGCGCACGTAACTCCGCTGCTCCCGCCGCAGGCTTTTGATGCTTGATCAAATGCCTGCTGACCGTACAGCTTTTGAAGTTGGACCGCTCCCATTATTGAAAGGCTTAAATCTTTTGTTTGTGTACCGCTGATTAACCCTCCGGTCGGGCTGTTTGTTTCCAGAGGAATAGCATTATAAAATTGCACCGCCACGATATTTCCCGCGTCTATCACCACCCGCGTAAAGAAGAAGCTAAAGTTGACTAACAGCGCGATAACCACAACCACCGCCAGCGTCTTTATGGTGCCGGAGGTCTCCGCCGCGAGCATGACCGTGAGCGCGATGTATATAAGGATGAATATAAAAGCCATGTTGGCGATGTCGCGCACTGTGGTCCATCCGGTGGATAAGAAGTCGAGCGCGTAAGCGGTGCTGTTGAGCGAAAGCTGTACCACGATGCTAAAAAAGTACGCGCCTATAGAAGCCACGATACTGGCAATACCCGGTCCAATCCAATACACTACCGCCGCAACACATTTAGAAAATCCTACGCCGGGTAGGTCGCACCCGAAATCGCTGGATATTTTGTCGTTTGGAGGTTCCGCCGCGTGAGCTACAGGCGCTCCAATTGGCAACACGCTTAAGAGCATGGACGCAAGCACAATGGCGGGGATTATTTTTTTGAGATTATAGCGCATTGCATTGTTGGAGGTCGGCTGCGGTGGCGGAGTTGCGACCCGCCAGATAGCTCTGCAAGGTGGTGCGGTCTTGACTCGCGTTGGTGAAGTCGGCCTGCGAAATAATCGCGCCGGTACCCAGCGCGTCGTTAAAGCGGGCGGTTACCGCCGCCACGTCGGCCGCGGAAGCGACGCTGATTGTCTGCGTCTGCAGGTCTTGCAGGAGCGCGATGCCCTGATTGGCTTTGGTTATGTTTGCGTTGTATACCGCTATCGAGTTGTCATAGTTGGTTATTATTTCCTGCGTACTGCTTGCCTGTGCGGTTTGGCCCTTGCCGCTGTAGCAGTCGGCGAGCGCGTGGAGCTGCTGTTGCGTATTTTGGATGTCGTTGATGCTCCCCTGTTGCACAGAGCCGTATTGCTGCGCAACTTGGAGATACCCCTGTAGTTGGTTGAGCATGGCCTGCGCGTCGGTTTGAGCCTTTTGGTCCGACGGCGATAGATAATTTGCAGCGTAGCCGTTTGAGCCTGAGAGCGTGGAGAGCCCTTGGTAGAGCGTGCGCGTCGTGAGCTGGGTAAGGAGCGCGCTGATGATGGCGTCGAAGCTCCCGCTGACCCCAATGTCTGCAAGTTGTTCCTGCCCGATATCAAGTGATTTTCTAAGAGTTCCCTCTATAACGGTCCCCGGCGTCGTAACCTTGCAGTTTTTGGAGTTTGGCGGGTCGCATTTCTGCAGGGAGATAAATCCGCCGGGGCTGAGGTTGTTGCGCGCGTTGTTTTGCGCGCTGTTGATGCTGCTCTGCAGGCCGATTTGCGCGTAGGCGTACGCGCCGAACGGGTTGTTGGTCGGTATGGTGGTAAATTGCAGCAGCCCTCCCCACCCGCCTTGGGAGAAGTTGCCGTTCATAAAGCTGTTGATATTTTTTATGACGCCGGTCAATGTGCAGGATGCGGCGCCTCTGCGCGCGTAGCTCTGCGCGATAGCGATGCGTATCTGCATTTGAAACGGCGAGCACAAGAATGCGAGCCCAGTCCCGCGGATAAACTCCCCTGCCGCCTGGTCTCCAACGTTATTAAAGAATTGATTAAAGTTGGTGACAAACGACGGCTTGCCGTTAAAGCCGGAGTTTATCCAGTTGACGATGCTTGACGTGATTTGTTGAAGGACGGCTTTGGCGATTGTGCGCATGAGGCAGTCGCCCATGTCTTTGTATTGTGGAGCTGCTTGCTTGGCGTTGAGGCGCCAGTCGATGACGAGCACCATGCCGCCGATTCCGCCCGCCGTAGTTTCTCCCAATGCTTCGGCCTCGCCCGCCGCTTTAAACACTCCCAACAGAGCGCATCCAGCCGCCGCTCCTGCGAGACCAGCGATACCAAAACCGTTGCTTCCGCCGCCGCTCCCATCCGACCCACCGAACGAGCCTATGAGCCCGGGAGTTCCGCCGACGGTGCCGTCATTAAGTTGATTGATGGTTTTTGGTACAAAGCTTGTCGTAGGGCCGCCCACTCCGCCTCCTCCAAAACCGGAACCGCCAAGCCACTCCACCCCGGGTACCGTGTCTACCCCGCCTACGCTCACAGTACTAAAGGTCTGTCCGCTATAGCCCTGTCCGCCCGCGCCGGTGCTTGCACCGGTCGTGCCTGTAGGCAACGTGTTTGAAGGTATATTGTTTGTATTGTTTGTTGCGCCCGTAGTGCCTGTTGTCTTATTCGTGCCGGCGCCAAAGGTGCCTGTGGCAGAGGGCGCGGTATCTGCCGCGCGGAAGAAGAAAAACCACACGACTCCGACAAGCAGCGCAAACAGGACTGCTATAAGGATTATTGAAATAGTTCGCCTGTTCATTTTTGTTTACGGGGAAGTAAAGACCGCCCAGGCCGCGCCCGGTTCGTCCTTATTAAAAAGTATACCGTTCTTACCGAGCACCTCCGCGATAGATGTGAACACGCGCCCTACCTCGCCGAGCTTGGATTGGTACTGTTTCAGCGCCTGGAGGCCGCGCAGAGGGTCGTTCAAAATTTTTTGCAAATCCTCGACCGACGCGGCGACCGCGCCCAAACTGTTGAGCGATTGCAGGTATAACGGCGCAAAAGTTTTCGGGACAGAAACGGCGGCAAGGTCCTCCACCAGCCCCTCATACTCGGTTTGTATGCGTATAAGCGTGCTCAGCTCCGCAGGATTGTTGTTGTCTATCGCCAAACTTACCGCGAGCAAGACGGCGTTCGAGGTGGCGTCGGTATGCTTGCCGAGCGCCGTCATAACCGCGTTACCGTATGCCTTTTGCGTTTGTGGAGTGTTGTCAACGAGGATGAGGTCGCTCTGCATATATGTTTTTTTGGCTTGCGGAGGAGCGGCGGCTTGCGCCGCCAGAGCGACGATTTTGTCCTGTGTTGGTATGTCCGCCCCGAGGCCTTGCGCGCTCGCGCTGCTTAGGTTGATGAGGAGCGTGCGGGCGACGGTGTCGGTCAGGTTATCGCTTTTTGCCGCTTTTATCAGAGCCGCAACAGTATCCTCGCTTGGCGCCTCCGGCAGGCCCGGCACTGTAGCCTGTACTTGCGCGAGCGATGCCTCCCAGTCGGTTGCGACGGCGGTTTCCGGCGCTGCGGAAAGTTGCGGTGTTGTATTTTGAGGCCGTGTAACATACTGCGCGCCGACAATGAGGCCTCCGGCGGCGGCGATAGAAGCGACCACGACCGAAAACTGGCTGCTAGGGAGATATGAAGCAATGCTCATTACCTACAGTATACTTTATGTATGCGCTCGCCCGGTAAGATTTTGTTGGCGGTTTGCCTGGCTGTCGGGATGCTGGCTCCCTTATCCGCTTCGGCGTTCGGGTTTTCGTTCGGCGGACGGATTTTGACTGTTATCCCCTGTGTCAGCGGGTTCGGTCCGTCTTTATGGGTTTCTATAAAACCCGCTGGAGTCTTTGCTCCTACCTATATATGGACGCCGGCGACCATTACCAAGCTCGTCGGACCGCCGCGCAACCCCGGCCAGCAGGTATTAGGAGTAGCCGATGTGCCGTTCGTCTGTTTTATACCCGCCAAAATACCCATACCTTTGTACGGTCTGCGGATGCAAATTGTCGGTACTAGTTTGTTTTAGAAATTTCTAGCCCTTCTACTTTGCTCAGGGCAATCCACTGCCCGAGCGGTACATCTTCGGCGCGAGCCTTTTCGTCTATTGCAGTCTTTTGCAAAACACTGGCATAGTTCGGCCCAAGGTTATTTTTCAGGAATTTTCTTTTTTGGGAGAAGCCTTTTTTGACGAGTTCAAAAAACTTGGCTTCGTGCGCATCATCTACAAAATTTTTGCGCGAGATGTTTTCCACCGCGAGTATTGCGGAGTCGACCTTCGGCGGCGGGCAGAACGCTCCCGCAGGAACCGTTTTTATATACTTCGGCGTTCCGTATACTTTCACAGAAAGAGAGAGGATGCTTTCTTTCTTGCTTCGCGCGATTCTTTCCCCTACTTCTTTTTGTATCAAAAAAACGAGCGTCGAGGGCTGGTGCGGCGATGTCAGGAATTTTTTAAACAGCGCGCCGGTAATGTAGTACGGAATGTTGCCAATTAATTTAAAATTTTCAATTTTCAATTTTGCAATATCAAACTCCAGTGCGTCGCACTCTACAACTTTAAATTTTGATATATCAAAATGTTTAAATTTCTCCCGCAGCAGCGGGATGAGGCGCGAGTCTTTTTCTATTGCAGTCACACACGCTCCGCGCTCAAGCAAAACCTCGGTAAGCGCGCCCTCGCCGGGGCCTATCTCCACCACTGCATCCCCTTCCTTTATATGCGCGGCGTCGGCAACCGCGTTGAGATATGGTTTTGAATGCAAAAAATGCTGTCCGAGTGATTTTTTCTTTTCCACGGTAGTTACTGTTTTAGTCCAAATAGATTGTTTTGCCAAGCCGCTCCGGACTTTCGGCCACTATGAGCTCTGCGGGCAGTTCGTCCAAAAATTGCGAATTCGTCCGCACGTCGGTATTGCCGAAGATGGTGCGCATCATGGCGTAGGACAGATACAGCTTCTTCTGCGCGCGCGTCAGCGCCACATACATGAGCCGCCGCTCCTCTTCTAAACTGTCCTTTTTGTTGTCGTCTTCGCGCTCATAAGGGAAGAGTCCTTCCTCCAGCCCGATGATGAATACGTAGGGGAATTCGAGCCCTTTTGCCGCATGCACGGTCATCAGCCGTACCTGGTTTTTTTCTTCCTTGAGCTCGTCTTGGTCAGATGCAAGAGCCGCGGATTCCAAAAACTTTTCCAATCCCTCCGGTACCGGAAACCCGTCGTACCGGGTTGCCAGCGAGACCAGTTCAGCAAGGTTTTCCAGCCGCTCCGCGCCCTCGAGCTTGTCTTCTTTGAGTGTTTTTTCTATACCGCTCTGCGCTATTACCGAGCGGATAAGTTTGGACGGAAGCGCGGTTGCCGCGTCGGCGCGGATTTTTATAAGGAGCGCGCGCATGGCCGCGACACGCTCGCGCGAACGCCCGGTGAGCGCGGCTTCTTGCCCCGACAGTATTTTTAGTTTAGTTACCTTCCCGATTCCGGGCAGAGTGTCTATTACACGCCCTATATCTGCAGAATTTTCACTTACCGCCGCCCTCACAAACGAGAGCACATCTTTGACCTCCTTGCGTTCAAAAAAACGCGTGCCCAGCACCTGATACGGAATGTCGGCGTCTAAAAGCTTTTCTTCGATTGCGCGCGACTGAAAGTTGGCGCGGTAGAGGACCGCGAAGTCCTGCGCTTTTCTCCCCTCGTCTAAAAGCTCCTGGATTTTGCGCGCGACAAACAGCGCCTCGTCTCCTCCGTCGCCGGCGATGTAGAGCGAAATAGGCTCTCCGTCGGCATTTTTGGTAAAAAGATTTTTCTCCGGCCGGTTGGTGTTGTTCAAGATCAAGCTGTTTGCCGCGGAGAGTATCGCTTTGGTGGAGCGGTAGTTCTCCTCGAGCACCACCATCTCCCCGCCGTACTTTTTTTCAAACAGGAGCATGTTTTCAATCTGCGCGCCGCGCCATCCGTAGATGGTCTGGTCGATGTCTCCCACCACGCAGATATTTTTTTCAGGCCCCACCAGCAGCTCGGCGAGCCGCGCTTGGATGACGTTGGTGTCCTGATACTCATCCACATGCAAGTACCGCCAGCGTTTGTGGCAGCGTTCGCGCACCTGCGGGTACTTTTCGAGCAGTTGCACCGCGCGCAGCAACAGGTCGTCGAAGTCCATCGCGCCGTCTTCGCGTAGAGATGACTCATACTTCAGCCAGCTTTCCGCTATCTTTTTTTCGCGCCATGATACAGCCGATTCGGCATACGCTCCGGCGGTTACTCCCTCCCCTTTGTTGCGCGAGGCGACAGCGAGAGCGAGGCGCGGCTCGATATCCTCTGCTCCGGCTCCATTAAGCGCCTGCTTCATTGTCCGCATGGAGTCGGCGCGGTCATAAATAGCGGGAGTGCGTTTGTAGCCCAACAACTTGGAGTTTTCCTTTATAAGGGTAAGCCCGAGCGAGTGGAAAGTGGAGACAAAAGGCCCCGGACCGATGCGGGAGCGCATCTCCCCGGCTGCTTTGTTGGTAAAGGTAATAGCGAGGATGCTCTCGGGCTGCGCTCCGCGGAGGATAATGTTGCGTATCCGCTCGGCAATGACACGGGTTTTGCCGGCCCCTGCCCCGGCGAGCACTAGGAGCGGCCCTTCTATTGACTCAACCGCTTTTCGTTGCTGTGGGTTCAACTGGGCTATGCGGTCCATCAGCTCACTATACCGTCAAAACCCTTATTTTTCAACGGTTTTTCATCAAATGTTCACTATTTGTCCACAGACGTGCATTCTTGCGGTTGACGCTGCGGGATCAACCTGCGTATAGTGAAAAAGTACAGGGAGGAGAGTTAAAAAACGGCTCTGTTAAGCCATTTTTTAGCAGACTCATACAGAATACAGCTTAGATTAACGCTTTGAAGTCCAAAAACTTAGTTTCTTCTCCGGCCAGGCCGTCCGCCGCGGGGAAGCTCAAAAGGTCTCTATGGTTCGCGCTTGCGTCGTCAGGCGTATCTCTCTTTTTGCTCGCTCCCGCGTTGGTATCAGCGAGTTTTTTTTCTATCCCCGCGTTTTTACAGAGCATTACGCACGAAACCTCGGCCTCCGGCGCCAAGCAGAACTCCCAGACCATTGCCCTGCTCTCCCCCGCCACTAACATAGACCCAAAGCCGTCGGTCGGCGGCGGAGACATAGCTATGGTCGGCGGCGTCGCCCTGCTCTCGCAAGACGGACCATCCGGCACCGCGGCCGATATCGAAACCGCGCCGCCTGAGGCGACGGCAATTTCCGTATACACCGTGCATAAGGGCGACACGCTTGCCGGCATCGCCAAGATGTTCGGCGTAACCGTCAACACTATCAAGGGCGCAAACGATCTTGCGGGCGGTGTAATCCGCGAGGGCGACACGCTTATCATTTTGCCGATAGTCGGCGTTAAACACACAGTGGTTAAGGGCGACACGCTTGCTTCTGTTGCTAAAAAATATAAAGCCGACGCCGATGAAATTGCAAAATACAACGATCTGTCTGACGGACCGCTTGCGTTGGGTGCCATACTCGTCGTTCCGGACGGCGAGCTTGCTGTTGCGCCTTCGGCCGTCAAACCTTCTGCTAAAAAACCGGGAGTCAATATATATCGCGGCGGCGCCGGGCCTGACCTTGGCGGTTATTACGCCTGGCCGGTCAACGGCGGCGTGCTTACCCAAGGCTTGCACGGCTACAACGGCACCGACATCGGCGCGCCAAGCGGCACCGGCATACTTGCCGCCGCCGCAGGCACGGTCATTATCGCAAGGGGCGGCGGCGGATGGAACGGCGGCTACGGCAACTACCTGGTTATCCAGCACGACAACGGCACGCAGACGCTTTATGCTCACGCGAGCAAATTGTATGTCTCCGCAGGGGCCCGCGTCGCGCAGGGCGCTATCATCGGCGCGGTCGGCCGCACCGGCAAAGCAACCGGCTCGCACCTCCACTTTGAAGTCCGCGGCGCCACCAACCCCTTCGGTATATAAACCCACGTTCTTCATGATCCTCACGGGGGCTTCATAGCACTCTTAGTAGAGTGTGTTCATGGACTTGGAGCGGTATAAATTTGTAGCGGTTATGGCGGGGACGGCCTTCTTTACGCTTTCGCTTTTTGCGTTCCTTTTTTCATTTCCTCCGCAGAAAGCCGCGGCCGAGGGCATAGCATCAACAGTTCCGCCGGAGGGTAACACCCCTTTGCGCCCGCTTGAGATGCACATAGCCAACAACGGGTTGGTACTTTTGCGTAGTGCTAAGGTTGTTTCGGTGCAGGGCGATACGATTACGGTCAGCACGGCATGGGGCTCGGCTGACTTTACATGGACAGTCCGCACCGATACAAGCCACTTT
>Ga0209518_1005144_pt1 | contig 10098 bp, 3 predicted proteins | sample RifGroB1_FD_183993 | JGI IMG/M metagenome (GOLD analysis project Ga0209518, IMG submission 183993) | Groundwater microbial communities from Rifle, Colorado, USA - Groundwater B1 (SPAdes) (version 2) | ecosystem: Environmental > Aquatic > Deep subsurface > Groundwater | place: Rifle, Colorado... | reverse complement strand
CGCGGTATTACCATATCCCCTTACCCACCCAGCTGTATCAACCACGCCATCCAGGATTGAGTAGCAAGGTGTATTGTATGCAAGCCCGAAGTCCACTCCCGGATGGAACTTCTTTGTATGGAGTATGGGATGGACTCGATCACCAAACCCACTAGTGATGGTGTCCACCCATCGTTTTGGGACGGGCCATACGACGCCACCCTTGCTGGTTAATACTCCACCCCCTGCCGTGGAGCTGAAGGTTTCGGATTGTCCTTGGGTGCCTGTCTTGGCAGGAGTACGGTCAGACCCGTAGTTTGAGAACTTGCCCTGGTTTCCTCCGCTGAACGTCATGTCCTCGTAGTATTTGCTGCTCAGGCCTATTTGTGCCGGGGAGGCTATCATTGTGGTGTCTGTTTTGATCGTCTCCCCTGGCACCACATCGAGATCCCGGTTGGCTTTCATATATGCGGTGTCAAATGGCATGCTGTCCGGATCGGCGCCATCCCAAACGCCATCATCGAACACGCCTGCATATTCTTCGGGAGTGAGGTCCGGTGTATTGTATGCGGCCGCCGGATTATTGGCGCTTTCTCCCATGCGCTGGATTGCTTTCCTGTCTATCTTCCCACGTTGAGTGCCCCACCATGGCTTGTCCATGTAGGAATTAACCCCGCCGAACGTGTTGAGCACGGCGGGCATTTCGCCTTTCGCGGCCACGCCGGCCGTGACACCCTTGGCATCCAACACATCCGCCATTCTGTACAGGTCATTGAACCGCCCTTTGATCCCCGCGGCCAGGACTGTGTGGTCTGTTTCGGGCGTGGTGACATCGCGTACTTTAGACATCAGCCCCGAGATTGCGAAGGCGGACGGTTGTACTGCCGTCCCTTGAGACTTCAGAACTTTTGTGTACGGACCGTGCATATATTAGTATCCTGCCTTCATTATATCCCTTGTGGTCCTGGTTCCACAATATACGGAGTGGAAGAATCCGCGACGACAACCGCTTGCAGCGTCATTATAACCAGTTCCGCCAAACGAATCAGTCTGGACTTTTCTTCCTGCCGGAGCATCAATCCCGCGGTAATGAACCATCTGCTGAGGTTGACGTTTGCCAGCCACCCCGCGCGTCCTCGTATTGCTTCGATACCAGACACGGTATCTTGCTCCGTGAGGCACCAATACGCGTAAGCGATCCCATAACTGGTCCCGAGAATTTCCTTACTCGTGGCATTCTCCCAGCTGCATGGCGGAGCCAGGTCCAGCGCCGGGTCCACGGCAATTGCCGCCGGAAGGATGTCCGATTCCCAAAGGCTTTCGCTGATCCGGAATAAGCCCCCGATGCGGTCCGGGGTGGCCGCCGGCGTGGTCGCTGCAGGATTCCCGCCAGAGGCCACGATAACGAAAGCCCGGCAGAATTGCTCCAGGGAGATATTGTACTCAATGCAGTTGGTATAGGTGTAACTTTGCCCGCACAGATATCGTACCAGAGTCATGGACGGATTGTCTGCGTCGATTTGCCGAAGGTATCTTGCCGCGGCAATAGGCCCTTGGTTAAGGAGAGCGGCCATAAATTGGTCTGTAATCACAAGAGCCCCCTATGGTTTGTTGTCAATGTCATCTATCATTTGTCCCAAGCGGTGGACGGAGTCGGGCTGTACCAGCGTCGGCTCAATATTCATGGCGTATTTTGCTGGAGGCGCGACAAACGTTTCTCCAAAGCGAGTCGTGTCCGGATACGTCTCGGAGAAGAGCGACCCGATGCTCTCAATGATGCTGTCTTGGACCCCGAGCGAGTCTCCGATGACACAACCTTGGTGCCCGTCCACGCCGGCGCTTAGTTCCCGTCCATTGACCGTGAGAACGTTGATCGTCACGGCCTGGCGAGCTGCCGCGGAGATGTTGATGAAGCTCAGCATGCTCTCCGCGAGTGCCACGATGCCCGTGGCGGCCGCGGTACTTAAAAGCCCTTTCACCAGCGAGGTGGACACGTCCATAAGTGCCGGTGTCAGCTTCTTCAGGTACTTGGTCAAGAACTTTAGGCGCTCTACTTCCATGAGACGTTTGCTAAGTTTAGTTCCCATGTTCCTGCCACTACTGACAAGAGCCACGTAGCGATCCATGGCGTCGAAGCCTATCTCGGAAGCTCTCAGGAATTTGGACAGGCGCTGCCACGCTCGGCCGTGCATCGTGATGTCGTCTCCAATATTACCAACTGTACTTTCAACTTCGTCTTCCAGACGACCCTCAATATGAGCCAATGCTTCCGCATGTATGATGTCGTTTGATTCCGGGAATAGGTGCAGGTTATCGTACACGTCTTTGGTGGAGAGCCGCTTGACCCCAAGGCGTTCCTTGAGCCCATCGCTTACCCTTTTACGAAAGCCCGGCTCATTCAGATCATTGTATTTCTTCCAGGCCGCTTTGCGCCCTCGGCGCTCGGCTTCTTCTGTCACGGTGACGACACGAAGGTTCTCCATCTCATTGCAACGTTCCGCCAGCCGGGACAAGTCTCCGTGGAACTCGTCCCAATCAAAATCCGGGTGGTTCTGTTTAATCTTGTCGATCGCTGCCGTCTTCTCCACACTGGTAGGCGCATCCACGTATTCGGCAATGTCTTCCAATGCGCTAAAGTACTTGTTGCGGAACCCCTCGGCCTCCTTCAAAGCAACCCGTTGCGCCTTCTGGTAATCCGGGTCCATTAACCGGCGGCTGGCCAACGTAATGACATCGTATGCGCGCTCCACGCGGCGCATGTGCGACAACATTTGCTGCGCGCGCCGCCGGCGCTTCATCATCTTCTTTGTGAGGGTCCGGCCACTCTCCGTCATTTCGTCTGTGTCTTTAATAACCTGCCGGTATGTGTCAATTGGATTCCTATAGTGGCCGTCTTTGTCAATGAACCCGAACCACCCCGTTTTGCCTGCTGCCTTGGCCATGATCGCGGGGACCAGCCCTGCCGCTACCATGGCGGCTCCCTGAGACCAGTACGCCGAGGCATTTGCGATGATTTCCTGCCCCGCTAAGTATGCCCGGGAGATTTGGCTGGTAGCCAACTTATACCGTTCGATTGTATTTTGCCGCACGAGATAGTCTCGTTTGCCAAAGTCGCAGCACCATGCCCACACCTCTATTTGCTGCTTGTCTGTAGTGATCACGCATGCGTCCGGTTCTACGATGTTGATGTACCCATCTTCAAAGGACATGACATCGATCACACTTCTGATGGACGCCAGCCCAAACATATTGTACCGGGTGTCTCCAATGTATTGCAGATCGTGTGGTTTGATAGAGGGGTTACCTACCAGAACTTCCTGGCCCTGGTACATCCGTTTCATGTAGTCGCGCATTCTGGACGCGGCAATGCGCATCGTGTACATCGCGGTGCCGCCAACCCAGTATTGCCCGATCTGTTTGAGTATGGGGATACCCGTGCGGAATCGCCCAACGATTCCGGAGTTAATCATAATCTCCTTAATGTGTTCCGGCCAGATATCCGTGTCGACGTGCACGGTCTCGTCGCGGTGCGCCCCGTCCGGTTCCTTGAATGTGTTGAGAGTGCGGGCCGTGACCTTGTTGTATATCTCTCGCTCCGAAGCCTTGATGCCATTCTTGATAAAGTCCGTCTCTGATGTCAGCACGTGCAATTGCTGATACGGCTTGTATACCATTCCCATGCGTTCCCACGGCAGGAAGTACTGATACATCTGGTCCGGATTTTGCGCGAACAGGGTTACTGGGTCCACTCCAATGCCGTACCGGCCCCGCGTGCCGTCGTTAATGACGGCCTCGCCGGACGGGGCATAAATGACTTCTTCGGCACCACGGACCCAGTCCCCGACCTTCCCAAAGAGACCCCCTACCAGCTTTATCCCACCACTGATTGCCGCAATGATACCAGGGATCGCGAACACAAGAGTCTCGGACAACGCGATGGCCTCGGCGATACCAAGCCCCATCTCGATCGCACCCCCTACGATCATGGCATCGTACTGGCCGGATGTCGCGGTGTTTTGCCACTGGTGCAAGTTGGCAATCCGAGTGACCATCGTGACATTGCCCGGGGGAATGAGTCTCCCCAGTACCCGTTCAGACTCTGGGTAGAAGTATTCGCATACGTAGTTCCAGTGTGGCTTGCCGAAGAAGAACGAGGAACGTAATTCAAAGGGCTCCACGGCACGGACAAAGTCCGGGGCTATGTCCGCGAACACTTGCGAGAGGGACCAGAACGTGTGACCCGCGGCAGCGGGCTGGAAGTTGATGCTGGCGTTCATGTCACCGCCAACGCCCGGCAGTTTTGCAATGGAACTTCCCCAGTCCTCAATCATGTGGGACAAGCTGAACCCGCGAGTCTGCGGGTTAGCGTCGTTGTTTGCTCCAAGTTCGTTCGGGCCATACATGTTCATTTCAAGTTCGAGTACGCCGGTCTTATTGGCGCCCCGCTCGACAGAGGACAAAGCAGCCCCGCCCAGGCCTCCTATAACGGCTCCCGCTGCAATCCCCCACTGCCCACCAAAAGACCCAACGACACCGCCGGCGATGGCGCCCATGACGGCCCATCCCGTGTCAAACATGGCAGCGTCCTTGTATGTCTGTGAGCCAAAGTGATAAATTCCATACGGGTTCTCTTCAGAAGCTCGCCCACGATTGAATATGTTTTTGTACTCCGCCCATGCCGAAGGAGGCGACCCGAGTTCTCCTTTGGCCGCCAGCATGCCGACCAGAAATTCCCGGGACTCGGTCCCAATGCTGCAACTTGATGGTTCATCGTAGGGATCCCAGCCCATGCGGTTCAATAGTTCGCGGCCATCACCTTCGGCAACGAGAGTAATCTCCTCACCGAGATTGCACTCCACGACAGTACCAACAAAGCGATTCTTGAGAGCGCCAACATTGCCGGAGTAACCCATGCGTACCTGTATCCGGATGCCCTCTTTAAGGTACATCCCGGAGAAGCGCGCCATGATGCGCGCCTGGATAATTGAGACGATCTCTTCCGGTTGCACGTCCGAAAAGAAATGGTGCGTGGCCTGCGCTCCCTTGGCGATCATCTGGTCTCCCCAGTTTTTGATGGACGTACCAACGTCGGATATCCAGGACCAGACGGCTTGCCCGAATCCCATGTCCCCGACAGCTTTGCCCCCAATGCGTCCCGTGTCGCGGAAGTTCTGTTGCAGGGCCGTGTCCAGGCGCTCGTCAAACATCTTGGCCTGCAATGTCTTGTACAAATTAGTGAGCTCGATCACGCAGGTATGTGTTGCTTCGTCCCGGTGCCGGCGCACCACCACGCTGTTCAGTGCGTTATATGAGAAGGTGTCTGTCCAGAACTTCATACCAAAGGCGCGGGGAGTCTCGTTGATAAAGATAAGCCGGCAGGTTGGGAAAGCGCGGATCAGCCTGTTGCGTCCGGAGTAGTAGACTTCGTCGGTAAGCAACCCGGCCATGGCCCCACCGAACCCGGGAGGTGCGCTGGCGGGGGCCGCGGTGTACAATGCATCGATTGGTTGGCCCGCGTACCTGGCCCCTCCCACCAACGCATTGACCATCGTTTCTCGAGTGAACCGTCCGTTGTCGTCATCCATGGCCGTTGACAGCTTTTGTATCGTCGCCAGCATGATCCCCGGAGGCATGCTCCTGGTGCTAATTGAAGACTTCAAGGCACTGGTACTCCCTGTCTCCAGGAAGTCTTTTGCCTGTTTGGTGGCCTTGTTCATGGCCTCGCCTTGTCCGATGGCTAACTTCAGCCGGGCGATTTCCCTTCGTATGGACATGAGCATAATCTTGATGGATTCGTCACCTCTCCCCTGCGTCATGCCGGGGTTCATCTGTGGCTTCCCATCGCTGCCCATCACCTCTTTACCCGTGGCTGGGTCTGTCACGGGTCCGCCAATAATCTCCCTGAGCTTTTCGTACTTCCCCGGATCCGCATCCGTCCCTTTGCCATCCGTTCCACGAACGCGATAGTATCGCTCAATGCTTTCGTCAATCAAATCAGCTTCGGTCCCACTGAAAAGAGTTGTGATGAGCTTAAGTACCTCCACCTGCCCGCCAACTACGAGGTCCGTGTAGGTCTCCAATAAACCACGGGCTTCTCCTTCCGTCCATACTCCATTGATAACATTCAGGAGAGCGGAAACAGCCTGCATGGTATAATGGCTTGGGTCAAGATATTCCAACACATCCAGTAAATCGTCCAGCTCTTTCAGCCGGGCCTTGGCGTCCTGCTTGCTGGACTTGGCCATCACCATACCGTTGGTGTCGCCCATGTACATGTTATGTCCAAACCGGTCGGCGAGCCAGAACCCACTGTCCCCGCCACCCTGCGGTCCTGCTATAATCAGACTGACGTCACCAAGGTACGAATTCCCGGGCCACACGTAGAAGTCCGGGTCCACAAAGGCGCCGCCGTTATCGTTCAACGTTGCAAGCATCCCACGGAGAACCGGGACCTTGTCAGTTCCTTTGGCGGTCACGGACCGGATCAGGCCTTCGATTCGGGCGGACCGGGACGCAAGCTTGGAAGCGGCAGTCTCTCTATCGACTTGTCCGGTTGCCGTGTCCACGTCAATCAGTCCGTTTGTGACGACGTCTACTACTTGTGCGGCCATGATCGTCGGGTCCACGCCGGAAGACACCAGCGTGTTGTTCTTTTTGAGACTGGTCGCAATCCCGTCTGTTAATTCCTGGGCGTTGTTGGTCAATAAAAAGCAAAGGACTTCTGAGTATCGAGGCAACATAAGGTCGGGATAGGCTTCCAGATCAGTGAAGCCCTCTTTTGTTTCCTTGAGTCCTTTATTAATCTCTGTAACTGACAGGTCGACTTGTCCTTCGAACGGCCCGGCGTTTGGTTCCGGGTCCTGAACGAGCAGGCTCAAGGCTCCGTACTTGCGATGTGCCGCATCAATCCGCCAGAATGACTTCTCGGGTTGCCAGACAGTAGATTGTTCTCCCGCAGCCATCTTCCATATCTCAACGCTGTTGGACGCCCATTCGATGGCACCATCCACGCCTTCTTCCGTCATGAGGTCGAAATGTGTTGAGCGCGTTTTTGCCATGCGGCTCAACACCCCGAACTCGGTGCGGTTCTTGAAGTACTGCATGGCAGTGTCTACACCAAAGAGACTTTTCATCTTCTGATCGACGATATCCACTTGACGTTGTAAGTCCTGCTGTGTAGAACTGGCCCAGTTCCCATGGTACGACTTGAGCCGTTTAAGACTGTCTACGATATCTTCACATGCCTGTTTGTTCTTTTGTGCTTCTATGACACTGCCGTCTTCTCCGATGAGTGGGGCGATTGTGTCATAGAACGACTTGATTGGTTCCAGCATCTCCTTCGCCCCTTGGGCCTTGTCGAAGTCGGCCAGTTCGAAGGTGATAATGTTTTCCTGTGGGTATCCGGGCACGGTACTTGATGAAAGCCTGAGAGGAATTGCGTAGTTGAATCCCAGCATATTCAATAGACTATTCTGTACCTCAAAGAATCCCAGGACCGCGGGAGACGCTATCTGCAAGTAAATCTCGTCGTTGAGGATTCGAATAGCATTAGTCACTGCCAGGTCGTGGCCCTGTATCACCACGCGCGCCCACGATTCGCCTCCACCCATGTATTGAAGCGTGTGCTCTGGGTCTCCCTCCATCAGAATCGGGGAGAAGTTATTGGAATAAGAGTACGTGATGTACAAGCATGTGTATTCATCCGCGGGATCGAAAATCGCATAGGCCTTCCCTATCAGGTCCATCGCGGCCAATGGCATCGTAGTGTATTCGTCTTTGACCGTCTCCTCGAGAGCTTTGGTCATGCGTTGAATTGCGCTTCTATCATCAAGGCCCTGGTTGCCTGCAAACCCCTCTACAAAGACGGAGTACATTTTGGACCCAGGCATGGTGGCCATTGCTTCTATCCACCGGCGAACTACTTTGTGCTCATAGGTCTCGGAAGCGGTACTACCACCCGCGGGATCAAAGGTCAGGTCGTCATCGGTGTCGGGGAGGTTATCCTCCGGGAGGAAGTTCTTCATGGCCTGGCTCATCCCACGGTCACGCGTGCTGGCAATCGTCAACATGAATGTCTGAATCAACTTCTCCCGGGCAATCGCGTTGGTCTTCAGATCTTTGTTATTCTGGATGGCTTTGGCGTAGTCCTGGATAAGTCCCGCGATCTTCTGTCTGTTTCGGCTCTGCGTACTGTTGAAAACGTTGTACGAGGATGCGTATGCACGCATGGCCTGGTACATTGCCTGCACCATGAACAGCATGCGAGATTTGCGATCGTAGATTCGAGCTTTCTGCGGATCTATCCCATACATATTGAAGTACTTAGTCATTGCCGGAGTCTTCTCATTGTACTTCGGGAGGCGCTCCTGGCGTATTTGGTCCAGGCACGGGAAGCGTTCGGTCCCGTAGTCCCTGGTGAACCACGTAAACAGTTCGTCGTTGAAGACGTTGGTCGGGTCATATGCCCACGGCATGAATGGGAGGGGATTGAACTTCAGCATGGAGATGCTGACCGACAGTTCTTGTGGGAACCCTTCCACGGAGCTTACGTTGATGGATTGCAGGGCAACAAAGAAGACCGAATAGTGGCCGTTAATCTTGAAGTTAACAATGGGGACGAACGGCGCCATCCGATACATGCGCACCAACTGCACCAGACCGGCGTAGTCGTTTGGGCCGATCTGCATATTGACGTTGACCACGGTGCTCATTATCTTCTCGGGAACGCGGGTGCCCGCTTGCCGCAGGACATACGACGTCTTGACTTTTTGTTCAATGGTAACGTTGATATCCTGCGGATTGGCAGTGAACCAGATGCCGCCAATGGAGATCGCCCCGTCTTCCGTTATGGGTCCCGAGGCCCCAGTCTCCACGCGTTCGCCAAGGTCAACCGCTCCGTCCAACGGTTCCGTGGACCCCGGCATATTCATATCCGAAAATGTGCCGGGCGTCTCTTGTAGTAATGCCATGAAGATCCCTCAATGATTCGGTTATCTTGCCAGGGTCATAAGACCCGGTTCTCCACTGATTGTTAAAGTAAGACACTGCCGGAGATCGCTGTACCCCGTCCTGGATTATGACTGTCCGCGGGGGCGTCCTCGGCGGCATGACCTGCTTGAGTGGTTCCACGCGGGCGGTGTGCTGAAACCGTGGCTGCTCATGCATATACACGTCTTCGGTGAGTCCCTGTTCCCCGATCTGACGCGCGCTCTCGGAGATGAAGTCCCCCTCAACGCCGCGGTCAGTCGCCATCTTGATGTGCTCTGCATATTCCGTCCCGGCCCGCTCGGTTTGTTGTGCGGTAATTGTTTCGGCCCTGCGTGCAAGCCGTAGGCTGTCCTCCGCGACATTAGGAGGGGCCTGCCTTATTATAGACCCATCGAACTGTTTAATACCAGCCGTTGCGCGAACAATTCCGCCTGCGTGCTCGCTGCCGGCACTGCGGTCCAATGGTATGCTGGTACTGACGAGATCCAGGTCGGCCATCGTCCCGGGCGTTGCGGACCCGGCAAGCGCCTCGGGCAGGCCTTCAGCGGTAAGGGCGTCCGCTATTCCGTCTGACATCCTGAGGGTTGGAGCCGGCGGCCCGCCTGTTCGAACGTTGCTCCACGCGCCTCCCGTCATGGTGTGCGCACGGGTTGTCTCACGCTGTCCGGACTCGCGCACGTCGTATGCCCAGTCCGGAAAGGTTCCCGTGCCAAACGACCGGCCTCGCATGGTATCAATTGCTTCGACCGCGAACTTGTCATGCCCGCGCATGGACCCCGTGGATGGACGCATCTGGCCCTTCGACATCATCATACGGGAGCCACGTTCCTGTCTCAGGGCTTCTTCCATCTCCGTGAATGGCGCGGCCAGTTCGGCCGTGGCACTCTGTTTGGCCAGAGTCGTGCTGACAGGGGTTCGAGCAAGCTGGTGTCCTGCATCGTTCATGGCACCAAACCGGGTTTCCATTCCCTTGTTTGGAGAGGGTATCTCGGCCAGACCCTGTAGCATAGCCGACCTCCTGCCGTCCAGTACATGCTCTGGACCGGTGGCCCACCCGCCGGGAGCCGTGGACATCCGAATCGGTTCGTACTTTAAGCCAACAGGCAAATGAACGCGCTCGATCCCACGTTC
>Ga0209518_1005141_pt1 | contig 10100 bp, 14 predicted proteins | sample RifGroB1_FD_183993 | JGI IMG/M metagenome (GOLD analysis project Ga0209518, IMG submission 183993) | Groundwater microbial communities from Rifle, Colorado, USA - Groundwater B1 (SPAdes) (version 2) | ecosystem: Environmental > Aquatic > Deep subsurface > Groundwater | place: Rifle, Colorado... | reverse complement strand
CCCCTGAACCATTACCAAAACCACCACAACCAGTACCATCAAAATGTTTTTTTGGGAATGGGATAGCTAAAATTTTAAATATTGTATTTGCTCAAAAATTAAGAAAACGCCAAGGGCGTTTTTTGTATATGAATGTATAAAATGATTAAAAAATGCCAATTTTGTAAAAAAGATTTTACTATAAAAAATGGTACCCAGAAATTTTGTTCTAATAAATGTTATTTATTATATCATTCAAAACAATGTTTAATGTGTGGAAAATTAACATTAAATAAAATATTTTGTTCCAATAAATGCTCAACTCAATATAGGTATAAAATGATTATGGATAAAAAAAGCTATTTAAAAAAATTTATAGATTCTGGCAAAAATACTAGATTTAAAAAAGGGCATCACCCAATTACAGAATTTAAATTAGGGACAAAATCTACTTTAGGGAAACATTGGAAATTATCACAAAAAATATGTGGTGAAATTAGTAAAAGACGTACAGGGGTTTCTTTAGGCCCAACAACAGAAAAGACAAAAGATAAAATTTCTCGAGCGAATATAGGAAAATCTAATGCAAATCCTCATGGAAGAGGAAAATCTGGTCATAGAAAAGATTTAAATAACCAATATTTTAGATCTCGTTGGGAAGCTAATTTTGCTAGAATCTGCAATTTCCTAGAAATTGAATGGGAATATGAACCTTGCCGGTTTAAATTTGATGATTGCTCTTGGCTAATTGATTTTTATTTACCACAATTTGATATGTGGGTTGAAGTTAAAGGTTGGATGAGAGATAAAACTTATAAATTATTCAAAAAAATGAGAGAAAATTATCCGAATGAAAATGTTAAGATTCTCGATGGTAAAAGTTACAAAGAATTAACAGAAAAATTTAAAGATAAAATTTTAGAATGGGAGTAAATTCTATTGCTTCTACAATGAATGTTATTGGGATGCAAAAAATAAGAGGAAGAAAAGGTAGATTTATGTATATGAATTTAGAGGAAGTTAAAAAATGAGTTCGTTTACCGATGAACTGAAAGTAAAACCTTTAAAAAATGGAGTAGATTGGAAGTTATTAAAATCTTTTTCATATCATGTTGGAAGTAGAAATAGTAAAGATGTCATTAAAGTTCCAGCAGGATTTGTTACTGATTTTGCTAGTATTCCTAATTTTCTCATAACAATACTAGGATTAGTTAGTTTATTTCTAGGAAATTATTTAAATATTGAATGGTTATTTATTTTAGGAATAATTTCTATATTATCTGCTTCTATAATGCCAAATTCTGGTAAATACGGTAAAGCTGCAGTAATTCATGATTATTTATATCATGCTAAAGAAAGGAGTAGAAAGATGTCTGATTTAATCTTTCTTGAAGCTATGGAAGAATCTAATGTTAATTTAGTTGAAAGAACTGTAATGTACCGAGCGGTTCGATGGTTTGGGTTTTTATCATGGAAGAAAAGAAAATAATTTGTGCAAGATGTGGAACAAATGAGAATATTGAAAAACATCATATTAAACCAAAATCAGAAGGTGGGAAGAATAATAAAAAGAACTTAAAAAATTTGTGTGTGAGTTGTCATGATTATGAACATACTAAAAGAAATATTGATAAATCAATAAAATATTATATTAAAAGGCTTGAATTACTAAATTATAGATTAGAAGTTTTAGAATCATTAAATTCAATAGATTTAATAAAAGAATATGGTTATAGATCTTATTGGATAGATGAGAGTACACAAGGTGAAAATAAGGGTAGAAGAAAATTTAGAAGAAAGAAGAAATGACAACAAAAATAAAACATAAAGATTTTGAACAACAAAAAGCTAATAGATTAGATTTAAATCCTAATGAAGTAGTTGATAATACTGACAATCAGGCTAAAAATTATGGATATGGTGGACCCTCTACTGAAAATTTCCCAATTACTACAGCAATGGTAAGAAAAGAGATTAGTAAAATGATTGAATTTATTGAAAAATCTAAAAAATCTAATATTAGAACTATACCTATTTATCATGGGGGAATTGCGCCTAAATTACCTGATAAAGGAATACTTGATTTTAGTACAGATATTGAAGTAGCTAGAGAAAGAGCAAAAAAGTATGGGGATAAGGGAAATATTATTTCACATGAGATTGAAGTAGATCATTGGAAGCCAACAAAAGATAAACGATTTCAACATTTTGCAAATATGCCAATGATGAAACCTGGGCATCATCAATATCGATTTCAATCAGGAACAATAAAAGAAGCTACTGAAGCTAAACGTAATGCCCTTACAAATATTGGTGAACCTCTACAAAAAGAAGGTGTTGGTGTTGCCTCAGATACCTCTACTTCTACTTTTGGTGGGGGTGGTGGAAAAGAAATAGACTTCTTTAAAGTCAAAGGAAAATTAGATGATTTTATAAAAAAGGCTGCTGGTGAACCAAGAAAAATTTATATTCATCCTGAAAAAGGTGAAAAAGCTCCAAAAGGAATGAGGATTCAAGTTAGTAAAAGAGGAAAACATTTTTATTATGAAACACCGAAAATGGCTAAAGAAAGATTAACTAATATTGTTGTTTCTCCTACGGGGCAAAAAATAAATAAACTAAAAGTAAAAGCAATTACTTATGTAGCTAAAAGTATTAAAGAAAGAATACAATTTAAGTATATTCCATTGCCAAGCAAGATGAACCCTAATCCTGGAGAAGCTCGTGTTTATTCAAAAGCATATCTTACAAAAGCAGTTGTAGACAACCATAAAAGGTTAAGCAAAATAGACAAACTTAGACCCAGAATACAAAAGGCTATTTTATCTACAGCAGGAAAAGATCCCACTCCTACTGCTCTATATCTTGTAATGAAAACAGTCTTAAGAATTGGTAATCTTAAAAGTGCTCAGAGAAGTAATGACCCTACTTTTGGTATTTCTACATTGCAACCAAGGCATGTAAAATTAGACGGCGGAAATAAAGTCTATTTTAGATTTCAAGGAAAAGACAATCATGAAAATAAAAAAATGATAAATGACCCAATTATATCAAGTTGGATTAAGGGCCATATTAATGATAAATATTTATTTGATACTGATGAAGGAAAAGTCTTAACTTTTTTAAGGAAAATAGCTGGAACTAATGATATAAATATCCGTGATTTCAGGAATTGGGAGGGGACTTCACTAGCATTAGAGAAAGTAAAGAAAATGCCAAAGCCTGATAATCTAAAAGACCTCAAGAAAGCTATTATGGAAGTAGCAAAAGAAGTCTCAGAAGAATTATGCAATACTCCTGGGACAGCTTTGAGGAATTACATTTCTCCAATGGTCTGGATGGACAATTGGGGAGTAGATATTCATAGCATTTATAAAAGTGGGAGAAGCAGAGATTTTCTATCAAATGATAATGAATTTTCAAATTGGATTGATTCTGTGCAATTTGGTGAAGAAGAAAATGATAAAATAGAAAAATCTAATGATCTTAAAATGTCTGCAAAAGCTATAATAATAAATAAAGATAAATTTCTAATAATAAAAGATAAAGATAGTGACTCTTGGGGACTTCCTGGGGGTCATATTCAAGATGGAGAAACTTCTAATGAAGCTATAAAAAGAGAGGTTAAAGAAGAAATAGGTTTAGAAATAGATAAACTAGATGAAATAGGAATTAGAGAGCTTCATTTTGATGATGGCGGAAAATGGAATACTATATTTTTTAGAGCAAGTTCTGAAGATCAAGATATTGATTTATCAAAAGAAAGTGAAAAATTCAAATGGATTTTACCACAAGAAGTTAAAAACTACAATTTAAATGCTTATAAAGAAATTATAAAAGAAGAATTTGGTATAGTAAAAAAAGAAAGAAAGGGCCATTGGGAAGGAAGACATTGGATTGCAGATAAAGGGTATGAGCCAGAATGGAAAACTAAAAAGTATCCTGAGAAGGAGAATCCTAATTTTGATCCTAAGTCAGAAACTTTTTGGGCTCCAAAAATAGAAAAAAGTAAAATATATTTAAAAGAAGGAGAATTAGCCCCAAAAGGAGTTCAAATATTTCAAGGTGAAAGAGGTGGAAAGTATTATGAATCTGTAGAAGAAGATTTTCCAATAAAAGATCAAGAAACTGAAAAGAAATATGGATTTGATTATAAATATGAAAATAAAATTGAAGATTTGAAAGAAAAAGCTTCTATAACTAATGTAGAAATTTGGTATAATAGAGAAACTCGAGATTGGGTAGTACAAGCTAAAGACAAAGACGGTAATCAAGTAGGAACCACTGAGTATACTTATCATAAAAAACAAGCTGCAAAGGATAAAGAATATATAATAAATGAATCTGAAAAAGCTAGGCAGATATTAGATAAAATGAATGTTCAAAAATTTATAAATGATTTATTAATAAAAACTGATATGCTAAGTTTAAATAATTTGGTTAAAAGTTTTTATGAAAATAGTTTAAATGATGATTCTAAGTCTGTTTTACTATATAAACTTTTAGAAGATAGATTTTTTAAAGAGAATAATTTTGAAGATATTGAAGAATTAATATTAAAACACATTGGTAATAGAGATGATGTTGATGAAATACTTAAAGAAGAACTTGATTTATTTAAACATGAACAAAATAATGTATATAATGCTGAATATAGGAAGAAGATTGCAAATGGTCCATATCAGCCTAGTAGTGATAAAGAAAAACAAGAAATTTCAAATACGTCAGATGTAGCTAGAAAATTAGAATCTCTTAAAAACCCTAATGGAAATATGAAAGTAGAGAAACAAGGACAATTAGTTCCTAAAGATAGTGTTGAACATTATCAAACAAAAACTGGAAAACAGGCTACAAGAATTAGAAGAATTATGGTAAAACCAAAAACTGCTGGAGTTGAAATATCTAGTAAAAATTTATCTGATAATTTAAAAGAACTTAGAGAGAATATGAATTTTATTGGGTCTAATGCTAGATCTTTTCACTCATTTGCCCCTACTCAAAAAGAAAATTTCTTAGAGACTTTAAATAGAACAGATAAAATGCTAGGTAGAACTGGAAAACAGATGACTGCTGAGATTAGAGCAATAAAACAAAAAGAAAATACTCCTTTTTATACTCATGAAAGCCCAGATAATCCAATAAATAGGGCTAGAAGTCATATTAAAGAAACAATTGCTGCAGTTAAAAATAATTCTGCTGGAATGGTTGCGCATCACACAACAGCTTTTACCCACGATTATGAAGAAGCTTTAAATAAATATCAGGAACATGCTAGGAAATATATTACAAAGCAAATAGAAGAACTTATATCTAAATCTATAGAAGAAATAAAAAATAAAGTTATTAAACCTAAAGAAAGTATGTATGAAGAAGAAAATCCATTGAAAGAAAAGCTTGTTGGTGATATTGAACATTTCCTTGAAAAAAATAAGGTTAGGAAATCTATAGATAATCTAAATGAAGCTGTCCTTGACAATCCTAGTGCTTCTAGTAATAGCATAGATGAGTTTCTTAAAGGGTACGAAGCATTAGCAATTTTAGGCAAAGATTATTCAGATAAAAAAATAGATAAGTTATTTATTTTAGCTATTAATATTTGGAAATCGGAGTCTTCTTTTCCAAATGAATATGATACTGGAGATTTAAAAGCAATAAGAAAAAATGGAGAAATTGAATTTAAATGACTCGAAAATATACTTATAAAATAAGAAAACAAAAGAAAAATTTATTAAAATTATGTAAATGTGAATGTGGGCAATTGGTATCTAATCGAGAATATGTTAAAGGACACATAATTCCATGGAATAGGCTTAAACAAGAAATTAGAATTTGTAAAGAGTGTCATCAAGAATTTAAAGTTAGAATTAATTTAGATAATAAATTTTGTTCACTAAAATGTTACCATAATAATTTGAAATCTTCTATGTTAGGACATGAAGTAACAGATGAAACTAGAAAAAAATTATCAGTTAAAAGGAACAAATATTTTGAGCTAAATCCAGACGGAAAAAATAAAGTGGCTAAAGGAATTATTAAATTTTCAAAATCTCCAGAAGGAAGGAAAAAAAGTAGCGAAAGAGCCATAAAAACACGTGAAGAAAATATAAATTTTGGTAATTGTAAGAGTGGTCATGAAGAACTATTAGACAATATGATTCAAGAGCTTATCCCGAATACTTGGACCTATACTGGTGATGGTAATGTTTGGCTTACCTCGAATGAAAAGCATTTAAATCCAGATTTCATGCATAAAACAAAGAAAAAAATAATAGAATATGAAGGATTTTATACTCATAATAAAAAAGATACTGAAAAAAGAATACATTATTATAATGATATTGGATATGAGTGTTTTGATATTTGGCCTAAAGATTTATTTAAAGATACAGATGAAATGTTGAATAGAATTATGGAGTTTTCAAATGGAAATTAGTAGACTAAATAAAGTTTTAATTATAGATTTTTGTGCCCATGAATTACATAAAAATAAGAATCTTGATGGGAGCTCCACTTTTCGAGTACTTGATGACTTAGCAGACTTATCAAAATCCTATGGTGAAGAAGATAGAAATACAAGATTGATTATTTTAAGAAATCCAAATTCACTAGAAGATATAAAAAAGTTGATGAACATAGAAATTATACAAAAAAGTGATTTGGAGCATTCTAATATATTTTGGAATTTGTTTGAGAGAGCAATAAAAATTGGAGTGGAGAAGCTTTCTAATGAAGAACTAGTAGGACTTCGTGAATTTCTTTTCGCTAAGATATAAATATGCCAACAGATCTTTTTATTACAAAATATAAAATTGGTGTTAAAGTAAAGATTCTTCTAGGAGAATATACTGGTCAAGAAGCTATATATGATGGTCTTCAAAATAACTCAAACTGGAATAGACTAATTTTAATTAATGGTGAAGTTATCTTGATGAATTTAGAAGAATTTGAAGAGACAAATGAATAGAGACGAAATTTTTTTATTTTATAATCTAGAAAACTGATGATGTTGTTTGTACGAATTTATTCTCTTTTTAATAACATTTATACGATTTTCTTTCTCAAAAGCATACCTTCTAATACCAAGTTTAAGAGGAATTGATACAGTTAATATCATCTTATAATGTCTATATTTTGCTCTTGTAAAGAAATAACATAATGTCAAAACATTCTGTGGAATATCTTTCTCTTCCCAAATATGTAACTCAAGTACTTCTTTCAAATAAGTAAAGAATTTTGATTTATGACTAGTAAAAGGATGAATTACTTTATTATCAATACAGGATTTTCTTGAATTACTATCAAGTGCAAACAAATATTTTTTATCCACAAATCCATTTATAGAATAGTAATCGCCCCATTCATCATAAAATCCATTTGGACAATATTTTCCCGCATTTTGACACTCAAAAGTTTTGCGCATTGGATAATCTGTTGCATTTGGATTACTTACATGATTAGATAGTGTTTCATATTTTCGATTTTCACCAATAACTAATTCAGATTTGCATTTTGGACAACGCATTTTATTCTCCTGTATTATCTCCGTATTACTTCTAATTTATCTACTTCACTTGTTTCAACAGCTTCCTTGATTTCTGTTGATTTAATAATTCCCATTTCTATTGCAACAAAGAATAATTTTGATACTATTTTTTCTTCTGTAACTCTTTTCCAGACATCAGGGGCAAGTATTTTCTTAATCTTTTCATTATCTAATGATGTTCTAACTTGGATAATTCTTTGAATCTTTTCTCCAGTTAAAGTATTGGAATAAGTAACTCCTTGATGGCCAAATTCTTTTTCTAATTCAGAAAGAACTTGTTTCTTTAATTCTACTTTTGTTTTCTCAAGAGTTTTTATTTGAGTATCTATCATTGAATAGGCTGTTTCAAGTTGGTCAAGAACATTAACTTTTGTTTTCAAATTATTCATTATATATTACCCTCGCTTTAACATTTGTTACTGATAATTTCACAATTTGATAGTTAAAATCATCTGACTTGTAATCATTTGCAATTTGAGCTTGGGCATTCTCTATTGCTACATTATAGGCATCTTCTGTGACATCAAATTCCTTTTCAACTTCAATTAATGTATTGACCTCAACTAAGGCTTTGACTTTCATTTATCTCCTTTTATTAGACTAGATTTCACTTTTAATCATATTTTGAATTGAAAGGTGCATTTTTATTTCTTTTATTATCCAATCAGCACATTTTTGATATTCCCCACTTGAAAAATTAATAAATGGCTTGGAGGAATTTTTGTTTGGAAAAGCATTATCAAATATTTCTTTGTCTTCTAATGGAGAATTATGATATGAATGGTGGTCCCACTTTAAAACACCAATATTATCTGAATTTCTATGTTCATAGACAGCAATATGAATTGGATTTGTAGATAAAAATTTTCCGGCACTAATTACAAAGCCTCTTTCTCTTCCATTATACCAAGATCTTGTTTTAATATCATAGCTATAATCACAATCAATTTCACTATTGGAAAGTATTTTAAGTATTTCTATAGGTTGTTCGGTCATCCCAAGATTTATATCAGCGACTTTCATTTATCTCTCCTCATTTATTTTTATATATTTATATTATAATAGTTAAAAGATATTTTACTTACTTCAAAGTTCTCAGAAACTAATTGATTTATTTTTTCTAATTCATTAATCATCTATAGTGATTATCTCCCCGAAAGGAACTTCATGATTTCTTCCTTTATTTTGATCTTTTCTAATCATCCAGAATACCCCATCCCCAACATGATTTTTTGGGAATTCACCCTCAAGATCAGTAAAGTATACAACAGGTAATTCTCCAAGTTCTTGTTTTTCTATTTCTTCAAATACTGGGACAAAACTAGTTCCCCCTCTTCCCATTACAATAGTTGGTATATCTGAGTCTTCAGTAATTATTTGTTCTTCACCATGAATGGCAGCATCACACATCCAGAGATGAATTGTATAACTTCCAAATATGGAACAAATACCTCTTAACTCTGACATATATCTAGTTAAATCTTCATGAGATATGCTTCCAGAGGTGTCAATACCACAGCATAATTCGATACTTTCACCCCTCATTGATGGGAGATATACCTCTCTCCAAATATGTCTTCTGTCGAATGGATATGAAGTAAAATCTGTATTCCCTTTTGCAGATTGAAGAAATCTATACAATATTTCTTGCCATGGAACTTTAGGAAATAGAATTTCATCAATATACTCTTCAAGACCAGAAGGCATAGTGCCCCTTGACTTTGCTGTTTGGACCGCATTAGTTACGGCTTCTTTCCATTCTTGTTCAAGTTCTTTTGGATCTACTCCATAAGCAGAAACTTCAATTGATGGTCCATCTTGATTATTTTTACCTTTTTCATCTTTATTATCTCCCTCTTGGCCTTGTCCAGGGTCGAGAAGATCAAGAGGGATTTTTATTGTTGTTGGGTCCGGCAATTGATTGTATATTTTTTCGGCAGTCATTCCTTCATATTTATTATCAAGTAATACTTCTTTGGGAAAAGTAAAACCATTCTTAGTTAAAATAAGATTTGTAGCATAATCTGCCGCAACATTCCATTTTAACTGATGTTTATTTTTTAGTCTAAAAACATGAAGTGCAGCACAATGAAAAGTCTCATGTGCCAAGATACCTTGAAGTTCTTCTTGAGAATACTTATCTGTATTCTTCGGGACAAAAAGACTTTTTCCATTAGTAGCAAAAGTTGGTCCATCCCAATCTCTGAGTTGGAGCCTAACGATTAAGCTACCCCAGAATGGTTGCTTAAACATTAATCTTATTTTAGCTTTTATTACTCTTTTATCCATTTAATTCCTCTTCTGGTAGAACTTCTTTTACTTCTTCTTCAGTGATATTTAGCTTTAAAGCTATATATACTGTAGGTAATCCTCTTTTATATAGACGAATTATTTCTTTTTGTTTTGTATTAGTCATTTTTTATCTTTCCTTTATTCTTATATTTATATTATAATAGTTAAAAAGTTTTATATGAGTAAGTCAGGGTATCTCTCCGACCACTTATCATTATTAAGCTTTAAAAAGGTTTCTGTGTCGAGATGGCAAAGATCATTTGAAAGCAACGCCCCAAGTTCAACA
>Ga0209518_1005140_pt1 | contig 10101 bp, 12 predicted proteins | sample RifGroB1_FD_183993 | JGI IMG/M metagenome (GOLD analysis project Ga0209518, IMG submission 183993) | Groundwater microbial communities from Rifle, Colorado, USA - Groundwater B1 (SPAdes) (version 2) | ecosystem: Environmental > Aquatic > Deep subsurface > Groundwater | place: Rifle, Colorado... | reverse complement strand
CATCATGGACAATCCGCGCTACATGGCGCCCGACGTGACCTACGCAGGCTCTGGCACCGGCATCGCCCTGGACGTGATCGTGATCGGGACGGCGCCGCTTGCCTAATCTCCCATGAGCATCGGACGGAGAAGGAGAGGAGGGTTGAACCCTGGCGGCGGATTCTCCCCGAGGGCCATTCCCGGCCTGGTTTTTTACGTTGATGCCTCCTACATCACCGGCCTCAACGATGGCGATTCCGTGACTACTTGGTCTGATCTGAGCGGGAATGGAAACGATGCCACGCAAGAGACGGCGGCAGCAAAGCCTGTCTATAAAGTCAACATCATCAACGGCAGGCCGGTGGTGCGGTTTGATGCGACAGACGACAATCTTGTGATTACGAATGGTGGTACGCTTTTTCGAAACAAGCCCGGTGGAACAGTTATAGCTGTTGTCGCATTTAACTTGACTGGGAACAAACAGTATCTTGCCGCGCTAACACCCTCGGGTGCAGGTCGTATCATAGGTGCTGCTTCCCCCGGCTATCGTATTTTAGATACTGATGGTTTTACAGGCGTGACATTTCCAACTCTATCAACGGGCACGTTTTATGTATTAAGTCTCATTGTAAACGCACCATCTGCCCAAGGAACAGGTTATCGTGATGGGACAGCCGGAACAACAGCGAATGGCGGGACGGCAGGAAATTTCTCAGATACGTCTGGCCTACGTACTACCCTTGGGATTGCGAGTACCGCCACCCTAAATGGTGATCTTGCTGCTATAGTCATGTATGATCGTGTCCTCACGGCTATCGAGAGATTTAGAGTAGAACGCTATTTTGGATCACATTATGGAATCACCGTATTATGAGACAACGAAGCATCATAATTGTTCCCGAATCCATCGCCAAACTCGCCAACGAAGCCGCGCATGAGATCAACTCAGAGGGCGGCGATAATTTCACAGTAGGTCTCTTCGACAATACCTCACTGGATTCCAAGACCACGCCTGACTATTACGTGTGCAACTGGCAATTCGAGAATGACGAGCGGGCTGAGTTTGAGGCTGGTTGCAAAGCAAGGGGGATTTGGGCACAGGTGAAAATCCATGACTTGGATGTGCCAGACCCGGCCATAGCCAAGCCGACGTTTGAAACGGTAAAGACAACGGATAGCGTAAAAGACATGGTGACGCTAGAGATAATTTAAAGGGAGGAAACGTTTCGATGGGAGGCAAGTATAAACTCGATTTTAGTTTCTTCTGCCACGGGCTTCCGATGTCGGGCGATACGATACCATCGGGGAAGGCGATCGGCGGATCGGAAACCGCCTGCATACAGGTCGCGGAGACGCTGGCGAGGCAGGGCCATAGGCCGATAATCTTCTGCAACACGGACGGCCCCACAATGCGGGACGGCGTCACCTACATGTCGATAGGCTGGGTGCAGCAGAAAAACGGCTCGATGTTTCCGAAGGGTTTTTTCGACTACGTGAGGTCAACACCCCACGACGTTCTCGTCGTGATGCGGTTGCCGGGGATACTTCAATGGGAGTTCAAGTCGAAGGTCAATCTCCTCTGGCAGCACGATCTTGCGACGAAGACCGGGCCGTCGAACTTCCACATGACCTGCTGGAACATCGACAGGATTCTCCTGCCGTCGGCGTTTATGAAGGCGCAGTACCAGGAGGTCCACGGCGGGCCGGACGGGCTCTATCACCTCACGCGGAACGGCATAGACCTGAAGATGATCGACTCCGTGCCGGATCAGGAGCGGGACCGGTTCAAGATCATGTTCACGTCCAGGCCGGAGCGCGGGCTGGATATCATGCTGAGGGAGGTCTTTCCCCGCATACTCAAGAGGGAGCCGAAGGCGACCCTCTACATATCTCGATATGACGACGTGGCGACGCTGCCGCTCTATCAGCAATGCGCGCAGATGGCGCAGCAGTTCGGCGACAGGGTGGTGAACCTCGGGAATCTCGGCAAGGCGGACCTCTATAGGCACTACAAGCAGGCGCGCATCTACGCCTATTCGTCAGTTTTTGAAGAAATTTCATGTATTAGCTTTGCGGAGTTCTCCGCTTGCGGCGGCGTGTTCATCGGCCCTTGGAAGGCGGCATTGCCAGAGACAGCGGGAGGCACCGGCATCCTGATACGAGATGACGGAAGCATAGGGAGAAGCGGCGATCCGTTGGACAAAGGTTTGGGGCCAGTATCCGCCAAGTTCTGCGACCGCATGGCCGACGAGGTGGTTGATCTGATCCACAACGACGAGCGGTGGGAGGCATTGTCGAAGGCCGGGCGCAAGCGGGCGGAGAAATGGACCTGGGACGAGGTGGCGGAGGATTGGACGCGGCTGGCGCACGAATTGATCGGCCAGAGGACATCGGAGCCGAAGCGCGTTGCGAAGCACTTTCTGGTGAATTCCGACGTGGTAGCGGCCAAGAGATATGCCGAACATCTGAACGACGACCGGCTCAAGAACTCCGTCAAGCATTACGTCGACAGGTTCGTCCCGTTCATGAATATCGAGGACGGGGCCGAGAGAAAGCAGGCGATAGCGAAGTTCTACGAGGAGCGGAGCGGCGGCGACAACGCGAGCTGGCAGACGGCCTTCTGGGCTGACGCGGAGCCGCGCACGAGGGTTTTGATCGATTGGATCGCGCAGCACAAGGACGAGGTCGGCAGCGTGCTGGACTTCGGCTGCGCGCACGGGGGATACGCCAGGGCATTGTCCAACGCCTTTTCCTCCCTTCGGGTGTTGGGAGCTGACGTGTCCCCCAGTCTTATCAGGTGCGCGAAGGAGCTGAGAGAGGCGAAGATGCCGGATGGGAACCCGGCGTGCCTGCATCAAGAAAATCTTCAATTTCTAATCGGGGACGAAGACACCGAAATTTGGACTGACGGCAAGAGTTATCGCTATGAACCTTCGACCGACGCCGAATATAAATCAGTTCTCGGAGTAGGCGAATTTGAACCGAGAGGCGGTCTCGCTAAATTCGATCTCGTCATTGCCATGGAGGTCCTCGAGCACCTCCCGAACGCTGAGGAGGTGGCGAAGAAGCTGGAGCGCCACTGCAAACCCGGCGGCTGGATGTGCTTCACCATGCCCCACGGCCACAGGGAGCGAGACGAGTTCGTCACCAAGGGCGTCATGCCCGTCCACGTCCGGTCGTTTGACAAGCACGACCTGATGGACATCTTCGGCGAGCGCGATGGCTTCCACGTCGTGGCGTTCTCCGACTTCAAGGAGTTGGACTACGACCGCACCTTCGCCGGGTGGTTCATGGTGTTCTACAAGAACGACGGCAAGCCGCTGGGAGAGATAGACTGGGAGCGGAAGTTCTTTTTGCAGGGGCCGAGGGAGACGCTGTCCGTCTGCATGATAACGAACAACGCCGAGGCGACGCTGCACCGGGCCTTGAAATCCGTGCACAAGATCGCCGACCAGATCATAGTAGTGGACAACGGGCCGTCTCAGGACTCCACGGTCGAGATAGCGAAGCGGTACACGGAGGACGTGAGGATAGGAACCAATCCGTTCTGGTGCTACGTGCACAAGATGAGGCACCCGCAGGACCAGATACTTCCCGGGGTGTGCGACATAGCGGGCTTCGAGACGCCGAGGAACGAGTCCGCGCAGGGGGCTTGGGGCGATTTCATCTTTTGGATCGACAGCGATGAGAATTTGTTGAACTGGCAGCAGGTCTGGCAGTATCTCAGGCCGAACTCCTATCTCGGCTACGCGGTCAACCAGCACCACCTATCGGTAGACCCGCCGGGGTCGCTCAAAAAGGACATCCCGGTGCGTTTATTTCGGAATCATCAGGGGATGCGCTGCTTCGGAAAGGTTCACGAACACTTCGAACTCGCCATCAACGCCGGCGTCGGGCCGCACGTCGTCGTGCTGCCGCTTGATATCCATCACGATGGCTATCTGACGGAGCCGATCAGAAGGGGCCGGTTCGCGCGCAACATCAAGCTGCTTGAGTGCGACCGGCTGAAGTACCCCGACAGGATGCTCGGGATCTACCTCTATGACGTGCGCGATAATGTGCACATGGCGCGCTATCAGATGGAGCGAAACGGGGGAGTCGTGGACGAGCAGGTGCAGAGGTACGCTTGGCACGCCGTGGAGACCTTCCGCAAGCACTTCCTCGGCAAGGACGTAATGCTGGCGCAGGACGGGATCAACTATTACTCCGACGCTTTGCATCTTTTAGGCATCGGGGTCGAGTTAGCCATCGACCTGGACATCAAGAGGGAGGGCGCGCACCTGAACGGGGGCGTGCAGAGGTTCAGGGTGGCGGACTACAACGAGGCGAAGCTGGTGACCGACCAACTGTTGAGGCAGAGGTTCGGTCCGTTTGAGGGGAGATATGTTAGCTAGACTATGGGCGCTTTTAGCCGGGTTGTTCAAGCCCATCCGGGCGAGGCTGCTCGGCGCGGGACAGGCGCAGGCGCGATCCAAGGCGGAGATGAAGATCCGCGTCTATCGTGCCGCCGAGGACCGTTGGTATGATGTGAAAGTGAGGTAGGACTATGGCAACGAGTTTTGTAGATTGCGGCACATCATGGATCACGCGGGTGATGAACGCCACGGAGGTGGCGACGACGTACTTCGTCGGCTGGGGCGAGGGCACGGGCACGACCTCGAAGGGCCAGTTCGTCGTCAACAGCCCCGCGCAGGCGCGGGAGAGCGCGCTGACATCCATAGCGGCGTTCAACCAGGAGCAGTGGACGGCGACGCTGACCGCGACGGCTGTGCGGTCGATCACCCAGGCCGCGTTGTTCACCAACCCCTCTGGCTCGGTCGTCATCATTGGAGATTTTGCGACCCTGGCTCTTCAAACAAACGACAGGATTTCGCTGACTTTTACCCTAACCACCACGTAGATATGGACGGTGAAGCGAAATTGCTCATGGCGCTCCTGGAGAACGCGCAGAGCGCGTATCGGAGGGGCAACCGCAAGGAAGTCGAAGAGTGGGTGTCAAACGAAGACAGGTCGTGGCCGTCCGCTTTTATCAATATCTGCGAGATGCTGGGCCTGGAGCCGAAGGCCGCGCGCGGCCACATTCTCACTTTGCGGCCAAGATGGAAACCCGATGCGCACATGGCCAAGGAATACACGTATCGCTGGCGCGCGAAGAACAGGCGAAAATACCGCGACTATTTGAAGAAATGGAAGGCGGACAATGCTGAAAAAACCGTCTTTCTCCTAAGGTGTGCCATGAACAGGGAGGTGAAGCATGAGAATTAGATTTGCGGCGTTTGCGTTTTTTCTGACTTTCCTCATTCCAGCGATGCTCCAGGCAGCCGTGACGCTGACTTGGGAGTATCAGGATTCCCCGGGCGGGGCGGCGACGGCAATCGAGATCCATCGTAAAGATCCGCTTGCGGCGGCGGCCGCGCCTACCGCAAACTATCAGATGATCGGCACTGTCTTGCCAACAGCAAAGACGTACCGCGACGACGCCGTTACCGACGACGGCACAACCCGAGTGTTTTGCTACAAGGTCCGGGCGATCAACGCGGCGGGAGCTTCGAATTTTTCCAATGAGGCCTGCACGCTTTTCGCGCCGAAGAATCTCAAGGTCACAGTGACGATCACAGTGCCATAGTAAGAAATATGCCAAGCCGTTAATTGCGCCGACTGGATTAAAGATCGTGGTTCCATAACAATGAGGCGTTTCGTTAAGATCTCCGACCGTGCCCCGAAGCTTTCCGTTATCCTATTGGATTGGTCTTGCAGGGACTGGTTCGGCGCGCTGGACTTTCTCAACGAGCAAGACGCGCCCAGGGACTCGTATGAGTTGATCTGGGTGGAGTGCTATGACCGCGTGGCGGACTACGTAAGGGGCCATGTGGATGCGTTGATCACGCTAGGTCAGGACGGCCTCTACCATAAGCACAAGGCCAACAATGCTGGTCTACTCGCGGCGAAGGGCGAGGTCGTCACGTTTTTGGACAGCGACGCATTATATCCGAGGGACTACGTCTCCACGATCCTGAATTTCTTCTTTACCCCGGGAATTATGCCACGGGCGATTGTATATCTCAACCAGATGCGCACGAAGGTGATGCGACCGGAACAACCGACCTGGGATGATGTGTTACAAGTCGGGGATTGGGATAGCACCGGCTGGAACTACGGCCAGGGCATGTCGGTGCCCGTCAGGGAGGCCCTCCTCGCGGGCGGATTCGACGAGCACGAAGGTTTTCGGGGATTCCATTCCGGCCCCTCGGAGCTGGGTTTCCGCCTGCTGAACTTCGGCCTCGAAGAGGTATGGCTGCGGAAACCGGTGTCATGGCATTTCAACCATGAAAACAGCACCGGCAACCCAACGCCCGACGACGAGGTGGCCCCCGCCACGATAGAACTCATGTCGCATTGGCCCAAGGTCCCGACCGCCTTCGGGCCGCGCCCGTTCGACTCGCAGAATCTTGTGCTCGGACTGGTTGAAGGGCGGCATCTGCCGCTGAGGGAGAATGAGGAGGCGCGTCGGCGACGCTTGCTTGCTAGGGCAATCCCCAAGGGGCTTGTGCTCATGGAGGGATTCACGGACCGCCCAGATATTGGTGAATGGGCCAGCACGGAAAACGGATGGGGACTAGAGCTGACGGAATCAGGAATGAATTTCAGGGCCAGAGTGTCTAATTTGGGAAAAGCGCACAGCCACGAAATAGAAGCCAAACGACAGGCGTTTCAGGCCGATAACAGCCTTCCGCGCTTAGGCGAATTAGTCGAAGCGATAGTGGACGATGACGAGGACAAAGCCCGAATCTACTCGCTGCTCGCCCAACGCGCATTTTACGAGCAAGGGGGATTGAAGGCGGGAGAGGGAGTTGGGAATGGATCAATGGTACGCGATTTACCGAACGGCGACGGGTAGGCTTGAGAGCCTCGGAACCGTGGTGGCCGACGATAGCTACTTAGAGTCCAACGGCCTGACGAAAATCCCGCTCGCCTCCGCGCCCGACCAGCAGCACCAGATGTGGGACGAGGCATCGAGGGTCTTCGTGCCACGTCCGCCGAAGATCGCCCGCGACCTGGTTGAGGAGTTCGTAAACGACGGCGAATTTCCGAATGTCAACGCGGCGGTGAAGGACAAAATGCGGCAGATAGCGCAGAGGGTGTTCGCGGATTTCAGGTTCCAATAAGATGGGCGAATGGGCAGCAACCTCTGGCGCGCAGCTTGTAACGGTTGGGCAGAATGCCGCTGGGTCTACGGGCACGGTGGTCACGGCCAGCGCGACGGCGAACACGAAGGGGAGCTGGGCGCAGCTCGTTGCCGCAACGCCCATCCATGCCTCCGCGATGGTCGTCATGATCGCGTCGCCGAGCGCCGCTGGGGATTATCTCATTGATATAGGCATCGGAGCCGCCCAGTTCGAGGCGATACTGATGCCGAACATCCTTTACTGTCGGAGGGCCGCTGACGTCTGCGCGCACTTCTGCTTGCCGATCGGCGTGCCTGCCGGAGCCAGGCTCGCCGCCCGAATCCAATCCACGAGCGGCGGTGCGACCGTGGCCGCCGCGATCATGCTTTTGAGTCATGGCTTTCCCGGAATGGCCCATTTCGGCTTCGTCCAGGATTATGGCACGGTCTTGGCCGACAGCGGGGGAGTATCCGTTGATCCTGGTGCGACGCTAAACACGAAAAATACCTGGTCGCAGCTCGTGGCAGCCACGGTCCGCCCAGCGAGGTGGCTCATGATCTCGATCGGGAACGTGGGCAACAACGTGAGGTCGAACGCCAACTGGCTGTTCGACGTAGCGATAGGCCCGGCGGGGCAGGAGCACCCGATCCTAGCCAACATGGGGCTGAACGCCTTCACGACGCCGGACTTGGTGCAACCTCTAGTCTACGGGCCTTTCCCGGTGGCGATACCATCCGGCTCCAGGATCGCCGCGCACGCGCAATGCGACATCAGCGACGCCACGGACAGGCTGTTCGACATCGCCGTTTACGGAGTGGAGTGATGGGGGACTGGAGTTTGACCTGGAACGCGCAGGAGGACACGGCGGGCATGACGTTCGCGAGCAGCCAAGGGACGTTGCTCACTGCGAACGCCAGCGCGAACGTGAAAGGGGTGTGGGCGCAGATCGTCGCGGCAACGCCGGTGGACGCGCATTCAATCGTGGTGATCATAGCACATTCTAGCGGGGATCAGATGATCGACGTAGCGATCGGGCCGGAGGGCCAGGAGGGCATAATCGCGCCGAACCTGATGGCTAGCAACCAAACCAATCAATCGGGCCGGACGGTATATTACCTCCCCATCCAGATACCCAAAGGCAGCCGTTTGGCCGGACGCAACCAGTCCACGACGGGCGGTGCGGCTGCCAGGGTCTTAGTGATGCTGCTCAACCACGGCTCCGGGGCCTCCCCTCCGATGGGCAGGATCACGGACTACGGCACGGCGACGGCGGACAGCGGGGGGACGGGGGTTGATCCAGGGGCCACGCTGAACACGAAGAACAGTTGGGCGCAGCTCGTGGCGTCTACGAGCTGGCCGATCCGCGCGTTGGTGATCGGCATAGGCAACCAGAACAACACAGCCATGACGACGGCGACGTGGCTCTGCGACGTTGGCATAGGCCCGGCGGGCCAGGAGCATGTGATCATACCCGACATTTTGCTCTCCGCGCATACGACGGGCGATGCGATGCAGCCATGGACTCTGGGGCCGTTCCCGATATCCATCCCGCCCGGCTCCAGGATCGCCGCCAGGGCACAATGTTCGATCACGACCGCCGATAGATTGTTCGATATCGCGCTGTATGGGGTGAACTAAGATGCCAGTCAGCGTAGTCTCGGAAAGTCTGCTCCAGACAAAAGTCGCCACTGAGCACGTGCTAATGACGACGAACTCGGGCGGAGTGTTCATCTATCACAGCGATTGCACGAGCTTCGTGCTCGGCGATGCGATGATCTTAAGGGCCAAGACCGTCATTCAGTCGGCATACCCCCAGACTCTTTTGTATTTCGCCACGTACACGAACTGCCAGTTCGAACCGCTCAAGTCTTCTATCCCGGTGGTAACGGCGTATCCAGCGCAATTCACGATGGAATGCACTAGCTCTGGCGTCACGAGCCTGACGGGCACCGGTTCTAATGGCCCGGTGATAGCGTGGAGGATAGACAACATAAACTAAGATGAGTTACTCCCTCAGAAACACGGCGGTCTATGTCGATCAAACTGCGGCGGTGGCGGGACCGGCTGGGCCGCAGACTTTCAACCAATCGCTAAGCGCCGTCATGCTCGGTGTCGCGGCGGCGTCCACTCTCGCGGACTATCTCAGAACTATCACCGCTCAGGCTATAATGACTCCCGCCATAGCGCGGATCGTAGAGGCGTTCAGGACCCTGGCAGCCACGGCTCAAATATCCGCAGCGGTGGCGAAGGGGCTTTTTTCGACCCTGGCGGCAGGGATGATCGGGAATGCGGCGATCTCTACCATATCAAATTATCTGCGTTCTCTAGCGGCACAGGCGATTGAGGCAGCATCGCTATCCCGGCTCGCTATCTTGGCGCGCACGTTGAGTGCGTCCGCCATCGAGTCCGCCTCGTTGAGCACGGTCTCGAACTACCTCCGCACGTTGGCCGCGACCCTCATAGGCTCTGCGGCCCTGACTAGGATCTACGATGCCCTTGTCAGCTTGGCGGCCACTATGCGAGGTGCCGCAAGCCTAACGACGATCACCGACTATCTGCGGACTTTGGCTACCACTATGATCGGAGCGGCCACGTTGTCGCGGATCGCCATATATTCCCGCACTCTTGCGGCAGCATCCGAGACGGTCGCCTCTTTGTCCCGCGTCGCGTCCTATCTCAGGACATTGGCAGCGGACATGATCGAAGCCGCCAACATTTCCCGCGTCGTTGACTACCTCCGCACGTTGGACGCAGTGATGATCGGGAGCGCGGCCCTGTCGAAGCTGGCGGAGCTGTTCAGGACGTTGGCGGCCCAAGCGGTCATGGCGGCGTCCCTCGTGGCGAGCTTGGTTGAGGGTGGGGTGACGCTGGTCACTCTGGCCGCCTCGATGGTGGCGACCGCTGTGTTGAGCAGGTCGGCATCCCTGTTTAGGAGTTTGGATGCTCAGGCAATCGG
>Ga0209518_1005139_pt1 | contig 10101 bp, 13 predicted proteins | sample RifGroB1_FD_183993 | JGI IMG/M metagenome (GOLD analysis project Ga0209518, IMG submission 183993) | Groundwater microbial communities from Rifle, Colorado, USA - Groundwater B1 (SPAdes) (version 2) | ecosystem: Environmental > Aquatic > Deep subsurface > Groundwater | place: Rifle, Colorado... | reverse complement strand
ATCAATGCCCATATGTTCTTTAAGAGATTGGAGCTGAAAGAAAAGATCTGGTGTGATATAGTCGCCCAGGCTAAAGTGGTTCGAGCCAATTACGGTCACCAGCTCCATATGGGAATGAAAACCAACTTCATTCCTTTTTCCCCAAGTAATCAATCTTTCCTCAAGTTCGAGCCTCATTTTTTACGGAAATTGACTTAGCCTGGAAAGTTATAGTACTGGTAACGGGAATTGAACCTAGTTAAAATTTACTTTATAGAGTATGAAATCTTATCAAATTCAACTCTATAAGGATTTCCGTCCCCCCAAGCCACAAGAAACACTTTTTCCAAAATGCGGGGATTTATTATTTCTGTTGGTTTGTATTCAAGTTTGCCGTTGATATAGCACTCTATAAAGTTTTTTGACTTGACTTGAAATTTAATGGTTATATAGTCACTATTTTTAAAATTAATAGTTTTGTTTAAGTTTTTATCCCACTCGCCATCTCGATATCCTGTTGCACCAAATTTGTCTCTTGTTTCCCATGACCCAACATGGAATAAAAGGCTATTTTTTGTTCTAAGAGGAAGAATTGAACCATTGGGATCGGTTAGCTTAAACCCTGCCCTCCAAAAAGGAGTTAAAGGTTTAATACGGAACTCAAGTTTTTTAATCGGTTTTCCATTCAAATTAATTTCTTTGAAATTTGTACCTTGCTCATTATTGGTTTCAGTAGCCACCCACCCCTCGAAGTTTGAATGCAAATCTGATTTGTCTGATTTTTGTGCGATATCAATCTTATTGTTATTTCTAAACCTAAAGATAGTGAAGATAAATAAAATTGAAACCCCAATTATATCTTTATATTCGAGGGGAACTAATATTAAGTAAAGAGCAAAAACGACAAACGCTACTGGAATTATTTTTTCAAGCAGTGACATCAAATAACCTAACAATCTATTTTCTAATTCACCTTTATAAATAAGTAAAACAAGAACAAACCAAATGGCAACAAATGTTCCCCATAAATAAAATATTGGCAAAACTCTCGGCCATGTTGCTTGATCAGCATACAAAGGAACAAAGACTGCTCCGCCACCCACACAGACTAGAAAATTTTTCAGTTGAAATATCTGCAAAAATAAATTTTTGTATCCTTTGTGGTCTTCTTCGAATATCTTTTCAGCCATATGAACTCCCAAAATCGATCCCTGTGGCTAAGATGGATCACATTTGTGCCATCAGTTCCCTAAAAGTAAGGTACCTTCACCACAGAGATCATTCGGTAGCCATAGTATATCAATTCGGTTCGCCTTTTTCTGACTGAAGATATAAAATATAGGTATATGCTGACTAAGCAAGAGATAATTAAGGAACTCCAAAATTTTGCTAGAGAAAATGGCGGTAAAACTCCAAGTGAAAAAGTTCTGTTTGAGAATACAGATATTGGAATAATGGATAGAAGACGATACTGGTCTAACTATGGGGAACTTGTTCTAGAAGCAGGATTGACTCCCAATAAATTCGATAAAACTAAATACAGTCATACACAATTATGCAACATGTTTATCAAAGTTATCCGAGAAAAAGGAAAGTGGCCAACAAGAGGCATATTGGATGTTAAACATCACAACGATCCTAATTTTCCAGATTCAACAACTTTTTATAGTAAACTAGGTTTAACTGGTGAGCTAGCAAAAACAATCCTAAATCACGTTAGCGATAAGCACGGATATAAAGATGTCGTAAGTATATGTAACTCAATTATCAATAAATCTGGAGATAGACTTTCTTTAGAGGATAAAAACGCATTAACTGGGTATGTGTATCTTGGAAAACAACATGGGAGCTATAAAATTGGTAAATCAAAAAATCCAAACCGTCGTCGAGAAGACATTTCCCTTTTAGGCTCAGAACCGTTTGAGTTAATACATGAGATTAAAACTGATGACATGAATGGTGTTGAAAAATATTGGCATGAGAGGTTTAGTTCAAAACATAAAAGGGGTGAGTGGTTTAACTTATCTAAAATAGATATTGCTGCATTCAAACGTTGGAAAAAAATAGCCTAAGTGTTACTTTCGGCGATTTAATTTCAATTTCCCGAAGACCTCCATAAACAAACATAAATCAACAGTCTTGAGATGGTTTTTAAATTCAGTCAGTTGTAGAATTAACTCAGGAGTAATGTAGTACCGTAAGCCGATTTTGATAAAAGAAATAAACGGTAAATCTGGTTGAAGTAGATATTGTTTGATATAGTCATCCAGGCTAAATAAGTTCGAGCCAATTACGGTATCCAGCTCAAGTCGCCAAAGGCGCTTGAGCGAGGCTCGCCGAAGGCGGCCCGCTCGTAATATTCTCTAATATGAGTGGAATTACTTATGTTCTTCAGAGTTTGTCTGATGGAAGAACGTATGTTGGCTCAACAGATAACTTTGTCCGACGACTAAAACAACATCATTCTGGACAAGTAAAGTCAACTAAACACAGAATTCCATTTAAAGTTCTGTTTGTAGAGGAATTTACAACCTTATCTGAAGCCAGAAAAAGAGAAATTTGGTGGAAAAGTGGAGCTGGTAGAACTAAACTAAAGGAATATTTTCAAAAAAATACATAAACTTAATCTTGAAAACCTGGTTCAAACCAGGTTTTTTGTTTTTTTGAGATTTAGCCTGGGAGTGAAAAATACGGGTAACGAGAATCGAACCTCAAATCCAATTTTTGATATAATACAACTTATATGAGTGATTTCAAATTAACAGCTGAACAAAAAAATATTTTAGCTAAAAAGCTGTCGCATTTGAGTAAAGCGTCTTGCCAAAGCTGTGGAGGTAAAGAGTGGATTGCTTCTGAAAATATCTTTGAAATGAGAGAATTTCATGGTGGGAATTTAGTTATAGGTGGACAATCAGCTATCTTGCCCGTCATCCCCGTTACATGCAAAAAATGTGGTCAAACAATATTTTTTAATGCATTGACCCTTGGAATATTGAATCAGGGAAAAGAAAATGAGCAAAAGTGATGACAAAATAAGCTTCTCACAAGAGATGCAATTAAGTGTTCTAAAAAAGAGGACTGCTTTTCCTGTTGATATGGTTGATTGGGATCGTTTAAAAAGAATGATTTCCAATTCCACTTCAAAATTTTCTATTTGGGCAAACATTAGTTCTGCTGGTTTTTCCGCTTCACTAGCGATTTTTCTTACTTGGTTGACGGTTCTTGGTGAAAAAACATACCTATATAAGAATCATTTGTTAACAGCCACCTTTGTAACCGCAACTATTGGAATTATGGCGGGCATTTTTGCTTGGAGCAAGAAAAAAGACGAAGAATATTCTCAAAATCAGATTTTACGAGAGATGGAAACAATGCAAGTGTCTTCCGCAGAAAATCCTGAAGAAGTTCAAATACCAAACAAATTTAAAATCATAAAGGCAACCTATGGAGTGCCAGGAAAAGATACAGATGTTACTCAAAAGCTAAACGACTTAATTATTGATGACAAACTAACTACACAAGCAACCAATGCTCTAGCAGGCGATCCAGCGCCAGGAACACCAAAGTTTTTAGAGATTGAGTACGAAAACGAAGAAGGAAAATTATCTAAAAAATATGCAGAGAACGAACAGGTTAATTTACCTTAAAGGCGATCTCTGTGGCTAAGATGGATCACTTGCATGCCATCAGTTCTCTAAAAGTTAGAGATACCTTCACTCCTCTAAAGGCGGACAGGCACAGACATCATTCGGTGGGCAAAGTTTAGCAGAATTTGATAGTATAGAGATATGCTTGATAAGAAAATAGCCATATTCCAGGGAAAACAAATCCGTAGACATTGGGATGACCAGAAAGAACTTTGGTATTTTTCGGTGGTTGACGTTGTTGCTGCTTTAACAAATAGTAGTAACCCTCAAGTGTACTGGAGGGTTCTTAAAAAGAGACTTATTGACGAGGGTTCTGGTGAAACCGTTACAAAATGTAACGGTTTGAAAATGTTAGCGCCTGATGGAAAAATGAGACTTACCGATGCAGCAGACACAGAGGTTATGCTTCGCATTATCCAAAGCATCCCCTCCCCTAATGCTGAACCATTTAAGCTTTGGTTGGCGCGTGTTGGCTACGAGCGTCTGGAAGAAACAGCCGATCCTGAACTCGCAATCAACCGGGCATTGAAAACATATTTGCAGAAAGGCTATAGCCAGGACTGGATTAATCAACGACTAAAAAGTATTGAAATTCGAAAATTTCTTACAGATGAATGGGAAAAACGAGGGGTTAAAGAAGGACTTGAGTTTGCGATATTAACTGACGAAATCACTCAAGCTTGGACCGGACTAACAACAAAGCAATATAAGAGTCTCAAAGGTTTAAAAAAAGAAAACCTGAGAGATAATATGACTAATTTGGAATTAGTTTTAAATATGCTTGCAGAAACAGCCACAACCGAAATCTCACAAAAAAGACAACCTAAAAACTTTCCGGAAAACAAGAAAGTTGCCAAAGAAGGAGGAACTGTCGCCGGCAACGCCAGAAAAGAAATTGAATCAAAAACTGGTAAGAAGATTGTTACACGGAAAAATGCGAAAAGACTGAAACTTTTAAAAGAAAAGTAGGACCATTTGTGATTGTTGGAATTCAAGGTATAATAAAATATATGAAAGCAGTACAAGTAAATGCTTACGGTGGACCTGAAGTTTTGGAATTTAAAGAAAATATTTCTACGCCTGTACCGCAAAAAGGGCAGGTTCTGGTTGAAGTGCATGCTGTGGGGCTCAATCCTTTTGATCTTAAAGTTCTTTCGGGCGCATATCAAAAGATGATTCCCTTACAATTTCCCATGACTTTTGGAGGTGACTTAGCCGGAATTATTACGGAGCTGGGTGAAGGAGTATCGGATCTAAAAGTGGGTGATCAGGTTTTTGGTTCAGCAATTACCCTGAAGGGCGGATCCGGAGCTCTTGCTGAATTTGCCACAGCCAAAGCCGAGACCATTGCCCCCATGCCGCATCTAGCTGATTTTTCCCAAGCCGCAGCCTTACCCGTCGCCGGACTTACCGCTGTCGAAGCCCTGGCAGATCAGGCAAATTTACAAAAGGATCAGAAAATTCTCATCCATGGTGGTGCCGGAGGAGTCGGACATTTTGCCATCCAGTATGCCAAACACCTTGGGGCGTATGTCGCTACTACAGTAAGAGGCAGAGACGCAGATTTTGTAAAAGGACTGGGAGCAGACGAAATCATCGACTACAAAACACAGGCGTTTGCGGAAATACTCAAAGATTTTGATGTGGTACTTGATACCATTGGCGGGTCAGTTTCTGATAAATCGTACCAAGTTTTAAAAAAAGGTGGGACTCTTATTCTACTCGTAAGTCAAGTCAATGAAGAATTAGCAAAAACGTTCGGAATCAAAACTATCAGACAACAGACAAAAACCGACTCGCCGCAACTCAAACGCTTGGCAGAACTAGTAGATACTGGTGTTATCAAAATCCACATTGACCGAATGTTTCCACTCGAGCAAATGAAAGACGCGTACACACATCTCCAATCCGGTCATCCCCAAGGCAAAGTCATCGTCAAAATAAAGTAGTTAACAACTAATCAATCCTTAAAATAGTATATGGGCCCCAAAAAATATTCATATAGAACAAATCCCTTTGAAGAGCGGTTGGCAATCTTGAAAAAGGTATCACTTTAACATCGCCGCGTTTTCGATATCTCTTAAGATAAAAGGGGATCATTTCTGGAACTTGAAATGAATAAATTGGCCGCACAAATGATCTCACAAGAAGTTCATCAATAATTTTTGAAGCAATTCCATTACCCCTCCATTCTCGCTTTGTTAGAAGACTAACTATCTCAACGCTTCCTTCAACTTCCAAAAGTCTTCCCATTCCAATAATTTTGTTTTCGCGCTTTGCCACAATTATATTTTTAATTTGTTCTCGGGCCAAAGCGTGAATGGACACCACTTCCACAGGTCTCATGTTAAAAGGATCTTTGATGTGTGTGCCTTTCGCTGGAATGGGTTTAAAACTCAAAATGCCTTTCGCTTGTTTTGAAAGTTGTTTTAAAACTTCCCCATTTCCTAAATGATGAGTTTGAAATTTATTTAAAACTTTATCCCAAGCTTCTTTTATCCATTTTTCTCCCATAGACGGATAATGTTCACTCGAAACAGCAACTAGTCTTCTCTGATCAAGATTGTCTTTTGTTAACAAAGAAATTAAATCCGGAAGGTCCTTATAAACAGAATGTTGGATATTAATAATTCCATATGAGACTGAAAATGGTAATGGAGTATTTATTGGGTTTGAAATCAATGAATTCATACACTGGCGGGATAAAGGTCATTCGGTAGATGCAATTTAGCAAAAAGCAGTAATTTTGTCTATAGAATTTAGTACATCTATTTCGACTCTTGACAACATGTCGTACAACATGTTAAAGTAACGATATTATGTTAAAAACTTATCTCTATATCCCCGAGGAGTTGGACGAAAAAATAAGCCTTACTGCGAAACTTCAAAATAGAAGTAAAGCCGAAGTGATCAGACAAGCCCTAGAAAAAGGCATTACCGTAGTGACTCATCAAGGGGCTGCCTCCGCGCAAGCCTTACTCAAGGTAGCTGAGATAGGAAAAAAACATCATCTCAAAGGCCCCAAAGATGGTTCCGAGAAAATGGATGAATATTTATGGAGCAAAGACTGAAACAAAGATGAATAACCCTCCAAAAATTATAGTCGATGCAGATGCAATCATTGCACAGGCGAGTCCATATGACAAACACCATCAAACAGCTGCCACAATCTCTGAGTCGTTAGCGAAAGTGAACGCTCAAGTTATTTATCCTGCGACTGCAATTGCAGAATCCAACGCCTATATGCAAAGAGTATTAAATAGCACAGCTAGTGCTTACGGTACTGCTGTAGTTTTTGCCGATTTAAACGTTCAGGTCGCTGAAATCAATCAAAACACATTAAGAAACGCGCTAAAATACTTCAGTCCCGAGACCAGTAAAAAGAATACACTGTTTGATTGCATAATAGCTGCAGTTGCAGAAGAATACAAGGCAGATGCCATATTTAGCTTTGATAAGTTTTATGAACGTAAGGGATTTAAATTAGTTACTGAATTGGAATTGCCTAAATAGGTACTTTGTTTCACTTTTGCGTGTGGTGAATCTACAAATCGATAGAAATTATGTCTAATCTTCTCCAAGTTGCTCATTTGGGCCATCCGATATTGAGACAAAAAGCCAAGCCGGTGAAACACATCGCTGATATTAAAGTTCAAAAACTTATCGATGATATGATCGCAACAGTCATGGACGTTGACGGTGTCGGCATATCAGCTCCACAGGTATACCAAAGCTGGCAAATATTTATCATGGCCTCTCATCCAAACCCAAGATATCCTTATGCTCCTGAAATGCCGCCAACGGCGATCCTCAACCCGAAGATATTATTTCATAGCCAGGCAATTGAAAAAGACTGGGAAGGTTGCCTAAGTATCCCCGGAGTCAGAGCTTTGGTTCCCAGGTGGAAAGAGGTGAAAGTGAATTATTAATGCGAATTACGAAATGATAGCCTTAAAAGTTTGATAAAAACAAAAGCAGAGGGCATACTATTAATCTGAAAGGAAAAAATATTATGACCTCTGCCCCAATAGTATATCAGGAAAATGAACAGGATAAATTGCTCGTTTTGTTTCTGTTTGTCGATATGATCTTAAGCCTATTACCAACTAAAACACATACTGGTCGTCATGCGGATTTGACTGATACAGAACTGGTTACTTTAGCCTTGTGGCGGTTTCACTCAGGCTTCCATGACTGGAAACATGCGTATTTGTGTTTCCTTACTCACCACAGAGGAGAGTTTCCTCGCTTTCCCAGTTACAAGAACTTTGTCATGGGGATTAACCGGGTTGCAGTGAAAGCACTGTTTGTTCTGGGAGCACTCATGTATGTAGCTCGTAAAGACAATACGCTCCTTAAATTCATCGATGCGTCTGCTTTACCTGTCTGCAAAAACTCACGAATCTCAACCCACAGAGTGATGAAACAGTTTGCTTCACGGGACAAAACGCATCAAGGTTGGTATTACGGCATGAAACTGCATGCAGTGATTGACAGTATTGGTAATCTCCTGTCAGTCAGAATCACCACGGCCTCAGTTGATGACCGGAAACCAGTCGTATCGATGCTCCGTGGACTCTTTGGTCAGTTTGTCGCCGACGGCAGGTATGTGTCCTACCCGTTAAAGAAACTTCTTTTTACTCTCGGCAAGGACTTTGTTACGGGAGTAAGGAACAACATGCAACAACTTATGACGAATGCACAGCATCAACTCTTAAAAAGACGCCAGTGGATTGAGATCGTATACTCACAGTTGAAAGACAGACTCAAAATGGCCATCAGTCTTCCCAGATCGGTCACGGGAATGCTCGCCCATTACATCTATACACTATTGGCGTATCAAACTTTTAAAGTGCTATCATTTTGAACGTAACATTTCGTAATTCGCATTATTCGGTCATCTGGTAATTGATACCCTTCTCTATATTTTTTCACATAGACTTCTTTGATGGTTTCTGGAGATGGTGACATAATTACTGTGCTAAATGTGTTTTTCTACCCCGAGAGATCGAACTTATTATTACAAGCGGAGGAGGCGGGATTTGAACCCGCGTGAGCCTTGCGGCTCAGAGGTTTAGCAAACCTCCCGAATTGACCAGCTATCGGACTCCTCCAGGTTTTTCAATAATCTGTGATTGCGGGTTCCTACTATTTTTAAGTAGTCTTTAACCTCTGATTGATTGTATAGCCAGACCCGTTTATTTGCTACTTGCATGATTTGCTTCGGGTGAAATCCAGAATCTGTCAATGTTTTATATGCAAAGTTGAGTAGGGGAATTGAACGATTTACAAAGCACAATTTTATATAAGAATATCTTTTACTATTAACAGTATATGAATGTTTAAATATACCGCCGTCTGTATCTACTAAACCTCTAAGACAAGCTATGCAAAACAGTGGGTTAAACTTTATCCATTCAGGCACATCAACTTGCTGTTTTACTTTATTTCCAATCAGTAATCCAATCTTTTGAAAATATTGTATTGATTTTATCCCGCTGCCCAATATGACATTCACATGATAGTCCTTGCGATTGTGAATGCTGGGTTGAAAATGAAACAAACTTATGATTAACCTCTTCACATAGAGAGCATATTTCTTATCGGCTAGTGAGTTGAGGGTTATTGACCATTGTTTTTTACCAATATGACCATCTCCAAGTAATATTCCCACAAATTCTGCAAGGTTTTCTGAATATCTATTAGGATGATAGAATGGCTTTGCAGGAGCGATAATACCTCTTTTTCTTAATAAAGCCATTGCATGTTTTCCACCTTTACTTCTACCTTCTGGTGTTCCTGGTCCGCCATACTTTTTTGTTAAAGCAATACCTCCTTTCCTTGCCATGCGACTTTTGTGTGTTTTCCAGGTGTCTAAAGCTTTTGACTTTGAATACGGTAAATAAGTTTGGAATTTCTTTTCAAGGATATTTACAGCAGCTGTTGTAAGTGAAAATTTTTCTCTTTTCCAATCACGATAGCTTCGAGGGTTAATGTGTAAGTATTTTGCTATTAAGTATGGTTTTGACCGACTTTTTGATTCAACTTCGATTAGATACTTTCTTTGTATACCAGCTGGCAACTTATATCTATTTTTCATATCAGCTAAGCATTGTACCCGATGTTAACCTTTATAACTGTTTTCGTCAACTCTAAAACGAAATATGTTTTCTGATGATATAATTATTGGGTAACGACTTGGAGGGGTGACCGAGTGGTTGATGGTAGCGGTTTACTAAACCGCCGAGCTGCAAGGCTTCGCGAGTTCGAATCTCGCCCTCTCCGCAGATCGTGAAGCGACAAAGGTGCGCTCGCCGCGGGGGCGGGCGCGGCGAGCGCATTAAAGCCTCGCAACGGGGAAAATTCGAGGCGGCGGCCGCTTAAGAAGTAGTTCGAACCGACTTTTTTGGCGAAGAAAGATAATTCTTCGCCATTATTTTTTGCGCGCGCGATTTTGTGCGCTTCCAGCGCACTA
>Ga0209518_1005135_pt1 | contig 10105 bp, 27 predicted proteins | sample RifGroB1_FD_183993 | JGI IMG/M metagenome (GOLD analysis project Ga0209518, IMG submission 183993) | Groundwater microbial communities from Rifle, Colorado, USA - Groundwater B1 (SPAdes) (version 2) | ecosystem: Environmental > Aquatic > Deep subsurface > Groundwater | place: Rifle, Colorado... | reverse complement strand
ATTAAATGAAAAAACGCCTAAAAAATAAGCATATAAAAACTTTTCGCCGTGCCCGATATTATGATTTTGAATATTATTTTGAAACAATGGAATTGGTAAATTTTGCGAGCGAAATTTATCTTTCTCATCGTTTTCATCATTTTTATCATTTGTCAGATATAAAACATGACATAAATTCAGCGTTAGAGTCTCTTTTAAAAAGAAATTAAAATGAAAAAAGAAAAACTTTTCGCTTTCTGGAAATATTCTGAATTTCCTTATCTTCTCGGCGGAGAAATTGATAATACAAAACAGATGAAAAGTGATGGACGTGTTTATGTGCCATCATATCAAAATTGGTTTTTGCCCGAAAAAATTCTTCCTTTAGAGGCCGGGAGAAAATTAAACAATAAGTTAAAAGAACTCGGAAAAGAGCGAAATAAAAAAATTAAGGAACTTAAAAAGGAATATAACGAGAAACTAAAATTATTTGGAATTTAGAAAAGATTGTTTCTGCCCGCGGAGAAAAGGAATTTTAATATGAAAGAAATGAAAAATATCGGGAATAAAGTCGGGAATAAAGTCGGGAATGAAGTCTGGAATAAAGTCTGGAATGAAGTCTGTGATGAAGTCAGGAATAAAGTCGGGAATGAAGTCTGGAATGAAGTCCGGAATGAAGTCTGGAATAAAGTCTGGAATGAAGTCTGTGATAAAGTCTGGAATAAAGTCTGGAATGAAGTCCGGAATGAAGTCTGGAATGAAGTCTGGAATGAAGTCTGGAATGAAGTCGGGAATGAAGTCGGGAATGAAGTCGAGAAGCGGGAGAAGATATGAAAAGATTTCAAAAAGATTTAACAATTGAAATTAATCAAATTTATCATAATATTTGCCGAGAAAATGAACTTTTTCTTGATTTTTTGGACGCAAATGGGCTTTGCGAACTTGATCTTTTAGGAAAACAATATTATTCCGGAACTCAAATTTTTATAATTAAATTTATTATTAATAAAGAAATTTTCAAAATTTCTCTTTATCCTAATCTTATTTTTAATTTATCTCCAATTCCAATTTTTCGATTTCTCATTCGAGCAATCTCTCTTATAAGTTTAATACTTTCACTTTCAAGTAAAGTATCACCCTTTTGATCATTACACTCTCCGCAAGAAGTTATTAAATTTTCTGCTGTGTCCTTTCCTCCTCTTGATTTTGGAAAAATATGATCAATATGAAGTTGAACAAAATTTTCATAAGAAGATTTCCCGCAATAAAAACATCTAAATCCGTCTCTTTCTAATATAATAATTTTATTATTTCTTTTAGTTTCTAAAATAAAATTATTTGTTCTTTTTCCTGATTTTTTAGAAACATATTTATTTTTATATTTTTCTTTCTCAACCATTTTAGCACACTCTTTCGAACAATAAAGAGAAAGTGATCTTCTTGCTTCAAAACTATTTTTACATTGAGGGCAAACTTTTTGATATTTTTCTCGATTTTGAGAAACTCTTTCTCTTTTCAGATATTCTCTTCTACAAACCAGCGATGAACAAACTATTTTCTTTTGTCTTTGTTTCATTTCGAAACAATTTCCACAGACACTACATTTTTTTTCCATATTTCAAATAAATATTTTCTCTTTTTTATAAAAAATAAACAGAGCGAAATGAAATCAAGTTTGCAATACGAACCATAAATACTATTTAAACGAACGAGGATGGCCGTAAAATTGGCTATCGGAAATTTTTAATGGCCGAACCCATTTTCAAAATTTTAAGCGCTCAAATCGTCTTTAAATAATTTGAGCCCGGAAAAACGAAATGAATAATATTCAAAGAAAGATAAATTTCATTGATCCTCGCAATTTTTTTGCGCTCTATATTAATAATCGCTGGCAAATAACGGAACAGTTTAGTTATAGAGATTATATCATTATCAACAACATGCTTATGCGCCCATTTTCAATTTATTCTATAAAAGGATATGAATATAAAAATAAATTGGAAATTCCTTCAAAAAAAAGAAGAGATTAAAATAAATGAAACAATTAAAAGATCTTGGTTCTGACCTTCGCTCAAAAATGCTTAATATTAAAGATGATTATTATTATAATCTATATTTCGGCCTTTTTTATATAAAATCTTTTCAAGAATTCAGAATTCTATTTTACAATTTTGATCTCATTAAGAATTTGGTCTTTCAAGAATTGAAAAGATGAAAATTCTTAAAATGAAAAATATTGGGCTTCGTATTAAGGTCAAAGTTTGGAACGGAATAAACGGGATTATTTATAATATTTCATATAAAATTACGGATAAGTTTGATCAAAAACTTTATTTAGAATTATGGAATGAAATTGAGATCAGAGACGGAGGCTTTGTTGCCATCGGAGGACAAATTAGAGATCAGACATTGGAACTTTTTTTGAATACTTGAGAGACACAATGAAAACACTTAATAAGCGCGCAAATCGCGCGCTCAAAACAAAGAATTTATCTTTCGATTTAAGAGATTATTTATATGAATATTTGCGCGATGAAAAATACCATTTGGCAGAAACTTCTTTTCGTTTTGATGACGACAGATCAAATGATTATTATTTGAATTATTTTTCAAGAAAGTTTGAACCCGACGGAGATTTCTCGGAGCCTATAGACCAATTTTTCCAGCTCAAAAAAAGAATTTTAAATGAGACAGAAATGATATTGTTCAAAACAAAAAAGCGTTTAATGGAAGAAGAATTGTTTTGGACATATAATTGAAATTGTTGAGAAATTTCGGGCGGAAAATAAAATGAAAGACATCGGAAAAGAGATTATAAAAGTAATAGATTACCCTACTTATCTTGGATTTATTATCCTTTGGATCCAGTCCAGAAAACAATTTTATATTCAAATCTGGCATCAGGTTAGGGTTCAAGTTTGGCATAAAATTCGAGATGAGATTTATAAGACTTTTAAAAAAGAAGGAATAGAAAATTGACCCGCGCCAAACAAATAAAATTGAATTTATATAGTCATCTTTGTATGTTCTTTTATAACGAGAAAGAATTTGAAAAAATTGATGTTAAAATTTGGCATAAACATTATTCTAATTGGGATATTGGATTTGATAAATTTTATGATATAAAATCAGAGATTAGGAAGGACATTTAAGGCGTTTCAAAAATGAAAGAATTGAATGCTTCTCAAAAACAATTAAAACCTCGGCCTTATTATTATCAAAGTTTTCTTCCTTTCTTTGAAGTGGAATGGATGAGCGATCGATTTTATAAAGGAGCCATTTTTCCTTGCGTTCATTATTATTGGATTAACAGAAATTTATCTTTGATAAAGGAACTTTCTTTAAAAGAGATTGGGCGGGTTCTTAAAGAACAAACATAATGAAAGAGATTTTTCTCGCGGAGAAAGAAATGAAAAATATCGGGAATGAAGTCTGGAATGAAGTCTGTGATGAAGTCGGGAATAAAGTCTGGAATGAAGTCTGGAATGAAGTCTGGAATGAAGTCTGGAATGAAGTCGGGATTGAAGTCCAGAATAAAGTCTGTGATGAAGTCAGGAATGAAGTCTGGAATGAAGTCCAGAATAAATTAAAATGAGAAAAATAGGAAAAGAAATTAGAAATAAAATCTATTATGAAGTCCAATATAATCTCGAAGTTTTGCGAGCGGAGGCTAAAGTTGAATATAAAATCCGAGATAAAGTTAAGAGCGAAATCTCTTATAAATTTTCTAATGATATTTGGGAGAAAATCTATTATGAAATCAATGAATTGATCTCGCGCAGACAATATGTCAAACCAAGATAAATCTCTTTTAGAATTGAAAAACTCTCTTAAAATTGGGGGCAGAATAAATTTATATAAAAATCTCCAAAAAGGAGCCATTATTATAAAAGTGTCTGATATAGAAGAAGGATTTGATTCTTGTTTTTATATAACAACTTTTAATCTTGAAGATTTTAAATTTTGGGAAACTATCATTTTATTGCACAAAAATTTTTGATGAATATCATGAAATTCTTTAATTAGATAAAGGGAAAATCTTAATGATGAAGAGAATTAAAATGGGCCGCGGAAACAAAACAAAAAACAATCAAATATTTTCCAAAGAATTAATTTCTTCCTTAAAGAAAGAACGAAAAAGGAGTTAAAATGAAACAATTGCATTTTGCAAAACTTCTTGATTGTAAAGAACTTTCTTGGCACAGGGATTTAATTTCTGTTGATGGAGAATTATATGAGTTCTTTATTCGCTATTATGATTATTATGCAGATTATATATTATTAACGTGCAGGATGAACATTAATCCTATTATAATGCTTGATCAAGATTTGAATGAAGTTTTGCCCGGTCAAAACAATGAATAATTTAATTTCAATTAAATATAAGTTAAATTCCTCTTTATTCAAAATAGGAGAGGATTTAGACCTTATTCGTTATAGTGGTTTCTCTTTTGTTGAAAATAAATTTAAGCCCTTGGAATTAAATGATATTCTATTTATCAAGGGTTTAGTCAGACTGGCCGCCAGTCTCGATTGTAAGAATGCGGCCGGAAAAACAAATGAAAAATATTAAGAATGAACTTTATTATAAAGTCTATCATGAAGCCCAGGATGAAATTAATTCTAAAATTAGAATTAAGGTTCAACATAAAATTGAAAACGAAGTTAAAGATGAAATAGGCGATAGGATAAAACATAGAGTCTGGAATTGCATTTATAATGAAATTGATGCGATAATGAAATTTATTTAAATCATTGCCTTAAAAAGGCTTATTTTTATTTTAAGCTTTTTAAATGATGGGTTTGAATTTAGGTTAAAAATGAAAGACATCGGGAATAAAGTCGGGAATAAACTCTATTATGAGATATATCATGAAACATGGTGCCCATTTTTATATATAATTAAGAGAGAAATTCTTAATAAAGTTAAAGACAGAGTCAAACATAAGGTTTGGGATTTATTAAATATGAAATGTGAGGGTACAGTTTAGAGAGGGGTTATGGTTTTAGGTTTATTTTTTTAGGGCTTGTGGTTAAGAACTTTTAGAAAATGGTTTTTAGAGTGGGGGTTTAGGGTTAGAGTAAATTTTGTTGTGGGTATTGGGTTAGGAAATAATGGTTTGTTGTTTGGGCGTGTGGATTAATTCAGTAATAATTACTTCTAAAAAAGAGGTTATAAGGGTATTATTTAAGTAAAAATCCTGAATGATTTCGGGAGGTTAGATATATAAAGCGGGCTTCCGCGCCAAAAATATACTCGTCATCCCTCGAGATATATAATCTATTCTTGCGCCTTTTTTCTTTCTCCATTTCAATAAACCCTTTAAACAAAAATCCCATTTAATTCCAATGCCTTGCAAGCAATTAAATCTCAATTACACATTATATTCTTACCTCAATAAAATCCCTTTCCCCTCAAAAACTCTCCCCTTCCCCGTCAGTCAAACAATCTACATAAAAATACAAATCCTCTCTGCTTTAAGGAAATTTCATGGAACAACTGAAACCTAACATTATCTATTATAAACAATACTCCTCGGCTTATTCTGGAGGATTTCCCTTCAAGTTCTTCTCTCCCTCTTCATCTTGTCTCTCTCTTCTCTATCGAAGGAACTATTCTGAAGTTAAAGAATTAATAAAAGATGTTGTTTTGACGCGGGCTAAGCATAGAAAGCCTCGCCAAACGCTCTAGAATGCCTTGCAATCGTTTCAAATTCCCTTAACGAGGAAAGCATCGTTCTGGCCAAAATAATCTCCTAGAGAGGCTCTAATGAAGCGCAGGCAGAAAGTGTTGAATAAACGTTCTTTTTATTCTTTTCTTTATCAAAATGATAATATGCAATGGTATTATTTCTTTACATATAGACAAGATACATTTCGTGAATTCTTTTCTATTCTTGATAATATTCCAAAAATTAAATTCACGATTTTAGACGAAGACTCTATTCGTGAAATTAGAAATCTTCTCTAGCACAAAAGTTTCCTTGTTTCATATTTCTTTACATTTTTTCTAAATTTCAAATATACTTATCTTTGAATCAAATTCACTTAAAAAATAGGAGAAATAATTCAAAATGAGCACTTGTCAAGATTGTAAGAAAATATTGCCACAAACAACAAATAAATATAACAGAAGATATTGTGATGAATGTCTATTTTTAAATAGAAACAAGTCATTTTTTTCTCATTTTAATATAGATGTTTCTAAATTTTCAAGAAAAGAACTTGAAAATAAAATGATTAAAACTTTAACAAATTTGTATCACAAGAAAAAAATGTCTTTGAGAGAAATAGCAAACAAGTTTAAAATTCCTGTTAAAACTCTTTATTTTGCCTTTAAAAGATTTAATATTAAAATCAGAACTCATAAAGAGTCTATGGATTTATCTGTCAAGAATGGAAATCAACCTTCTCTATTCAAAAAGAAGTTTTAAAATTAATTCTAAGGAGAAACAAGTCAAAATGAATGCTTTAAATGCCTGCCAAGTCTGTCATAAAGAAGTTGAAGAAAAAGTTTATAAAGAGGAAAAAATTAAACCTTATTTCCCGCCAATTAAAAATACTATTAGTTTAAATGATTATATTGTGGCGGAACCAGAACAAACCGATACGGAACATAGAGGAAAAGTCAAAAAAATTCTTTATAGGAAATATTGCGACACTTGCTTGTTTCATAAAAGAAACAAGAAATTTTATGATCGACTTAATATCGACATTACAAAACATACGAGAAAAAGTCTTCAAACTAAACTCGCTTCATTTCTTAATCGGCATTATGTTGAAAATAAATTAACTTTGAGAGAAATAGCAAACAAGTTAAAAATTCCTCTTAAAACACTATATTCTTCTTTTAAGAAAACTAAAATTAAAACAAGAAACCACAAAGAATCTATGGACCTTGCTGTAAAAAAAGGAAGACAAATCACTATTTTCAGGCTCGGCCAAGAAAGAAAGAAAAAAGAAAAGATTGATGAAGTTTTGATTGTGCCTTCTATTATCCTTTCGTCAAAAGAAAATTTGGTTGGATTAACTGAAAAACAGATTTCTCTCATAGAGAAATTTAAAGAAAAGCATTTTTTGGATGAAACAGATTTATCTGGGGTTAAGGCATATGAAGTGGATCCTGAATACTATCATAAAGAAAACAAAAATGTCTGGTTAATTCCGTCTTCTGAGACGAAGGAAAATATAACGAAAGATAAGAATTGGAATAAATTTCAATATTTTAAAGACGAAGAGGGTAAGAATGGAAAGTATATATTTTTATCTGCCGAGGGTGAAATGGTGGCCGTTCCTTTAAGCGAGCGCGGGAAAAGATGGCAGGAGAATTTAAAGAAACAGGAAGAAGAAAAACTTCGGGAAAAACATAGGGAAACTATTATTTTAAAGAACCAAAGAGACAAGGCTCTTAAAGACCAGACTTTTGAAAATCAATTTACAGAAGAGCATCAAAAAGAATATGAAGAGAGATATAAAGAAATTTGGGGCTCTTAAAAGATGAAACAGAAAGATAATAATCAATTCTTCAAATTGATTAAAGCAATTGAAATGACAGTTAAGTTTAATATTTATGATGAACTTGAACGACTTATGAATATTGTAGGGATACAAGATTTCTCTATTAGAGAAATTAAACGAAGATTTAGTAAGAAGAATAAAGAATTTCTTAGAAAAAAATAGGAAGAATTCAATAAGAAAAAATAATTCATTAAAACAAATCCTCGAGCGCCTCAAGGGCATTCCCGCATCGGGTTCTCCCCTATGAACGAAAGTGTGCGGACCGACGGCGCATTTCATAGCGTTTTCCCTTAATGAGGGGCTCTTTCCCTTGTCGGGGCAACCTGGCACGGGGCTTGCGATATTTTGTTGCTGGGAGGGGAAATATATGAGAATTTTTGTTTATGAGCAATTTCCCGAAACCAAAACTCCTCTTGGGTTTACCGAAAAACAAGTTCTTATGAGTGGAATTTATAACGACGGAGGAAGGGATTTTTCGCCAATTGAACTTTATAATTCCTTCAGGAAGAATCATTCAAACTGGCCAAAGCCACTATTTTCATTTAGAATATCTTGGCGCAAATACATCGTTTCAACTGAAAACGAAAACATTTGGGCGGAAGTTTTTGAGTAATCACCTAGTTTGAAGGAGAATTAGAAAAAATGAAAACCATTTATGAAACAAGCGACCTTCTCATTCAAGTTAATTCTGTCGGAGAAGTTTTTATTCAATCCAAGGGAGACAAGGAATCACAGGTTAGAATTACCCCAGAGGGAAAGAAATCTTTTTTCATTTCTTCCGAAGAAGGAATGATCCTTCCCGGATATAAGAACAATAGTGTCCAAGTCTACGGCGGGAGAAGAGATTTCTATAAAATGCTTCTGCAAAAGGAGGATGAGGGGGAAAACCTGTTTTAGTTGATTGATTAGTTTCTGTAAGGTTTGATATATGGCTCGCTGGTGAAACTAGGTCAGACACAGAAGTTTTAAAAACTTCCGCTCTAAAACAATGAGCATCTCGGTTCAAATCCGAGGCGAGCCATTTGAATTCTATTCTTTTTTATATCTTTTTATGTGTTTTCTTATAGCATTGTCAGAAACGCCTAATTGTCTTCCCGCAGCCGAATAAGATGTTTCTTTAACCATCTTAATTAATTCTTCGATAGGGGGCCAATTAATTTTTTTAATTTGATGATGTTTTCCCGCACAAGATTTACATCTTTTTGAGTTGAGATATACTTCTGTCCCACAATCAAGACAAAATTTTTCTTGTTTTGGGAAAACTTTTCCTTTTTGCCAGATAGTAAAACACGCCTTACACCTTTTACTTGTATAAAGAACTTCTTTTTGGCAATCATCACATTTCGGTATTTCTTTTTTTGTTAGTCTTGTTATTTTCTTGTTTTTCCCGCAATAACTTTCTGTTTGAGAATGACAATTAGGACAGAGTAATCTTAAATTTTCTAATCTATTATCATCATTTATTCCGTTTATATGGTCGAGATGAAGAGTTATGTGTTTTCCTAGCCATTCTAACAATCCACAAAATTTACATTTGTTTTCTAAAATCTCTTCATTTATTAAACGCTTTCGTAAACTATTCGTATTTGTGTATGTGCTATTTTCAATTAATATTTCTTCTAATGGAATTTTCTTACTAAAGTTATGACTATTATCTCTCAACCAAGATTGTCCGAGAAAATGACTTGTATCAATTTTCAACCTCTCGGTTGTCTTTTTAAATATTTTATAATTTGCTCCGAACGGAGTTAGTCCAATTTTTCTTAATGTTTCAGCAATAGATTTACTTTCTTTAACTGCTTTGATAAATTGTTTATCTGTCCAAGTTCTGTTTCGAATACCCATATAACATATATATTAATAAGAGTTCGAATAAATGTTTTACTTAATTTCATATTCTTTTCCCACCCCATTTCACCATTGCCGCGGCGGAAGCCTACAAGCCCCTATTGGCTCGGGACGGACAAAGCCTCACGGGAACCGCCAGCGTCCAGCCTTGGCCTTCCTAGAGCGTTGCAGGGCCATCCGGAGGGAATGGCCGAAACCAGGGGCGAAGCAAAGGAAGCCGGCCCAGCAATGGAACAACCAAAACCCATTTCAAAACAAGAATTTATTTCAATCATTGAAACTTCTCTTCAAAAGATTGTTCCCGATGAAATTTCTTTTCGGGACGCAAAACTATTTATGGAGCAATTTGCTTCATTTTGCCGAGCCTATTTGAACGCGGGAGAAAAAGAATGAGAATCGAAAAAATCAAACAGATTGTTTTGCTCCAGCCCAGCCGGGAGAATATTCGATATAATGAACAGCCCATCCAAATCACAATGGAATGTGGAGAAACTGTGAGGAAAACGGTTTCTATTGATTATCCAAAATTCTTTAATGATTTCTATATCAAGATTGGGGCCGAGATGAAAAGATATGGACACGGAGATTGGAATACAATCCCGGATAGGGTTCCGGATAGGAGCAATCCAAACAGGCTTTTTTGGCCAAACTTTCCGGAGCCCAATAGGAAAGAATAAAAATGAAATTCTGGCTTTATAAGTTTGGGACGGACCCAGAAAACAGAGGATATTGGTGTTCTTTCTTTTCAATAAAGGATGTA
>Ga0209518_1005134_pt1 | contig 10106 bp, 7 predicted proteins | sample RifGroB1_FD_183993 | JGI IMG/M metagenome (GOLD analysis project Ga0209518, IMG submission 183993) | Groundwater microbial communities from Rifle, Colorado, USA - Groundwater B1 (SPAdes) (version 2) | ecosystem: Environmental > Aquatic > Deep subsurface > Groundwater | place: Rifle, Colorado... | reverse complement strand
CAGATACTTATTTGGTTCCAAAAGACGCTACGGCCGGTTCTGTAATTTCTATTTTGCAAAACAACTACGAACAAAAATTTTCTCCGGAGTTAAAAGCAAAAGCGGAAAAAAATGGTCTTTCCGAAAAAGACGTCATCATTCTGGCTTCAATCGTCGAAAAAGAAGCGAAACATAAAGAAGATAAAAGCGTTGTGGCCAGCATTTTGCTCAAACGTCTGGAGGCGGGCTGGCCTCTTCAGGTTGATGCTACCATCCAATATGCTCTAGGCTATCAACCCGAAGAAAAGAGCTGGTGGAAAAAAGTCTTGTCCTTTGACGATCTCAAAATTAATTCGCCCTATAACTCCTATAAGAATGAAGGCCTGCCGCCGACACCGATTTCTAACCCTGGATTAGTGTCTATTGAAGCTGTTATTGGTGCTGATGCTTCAACACCGTTCTGGTATTATATCTCTGACAAACAAGGCAACATGCATTATGCCCGCTCTGACGAAGAACACAGTGCGAATATACAAAAGTACCTTCAATAAATTTTTTATGGCTTTTTCGGGAAAGTCCCCTCCGGTGCGTACCAATCCCTGACTTCGACCCCCGACGTAGTCTGTCCAGCAGTGACATTAACTGGTATCAATGAATGATCAGTGCATTCGACTGAAAGCCCGCAGGGAACCATTTTTGAATAACCGCCGGCTAAACTTGAATTTGAACCAACAGGATAAGCAACCACATAATAAGTCCCTGGATCGACATCTTTTATGGTAAATGTTCCCTGGTTTTGTCCTGTTTTAATCAGAAAATATTTTGATTGATCAATCGAATTAAATGCATAGACTTCAAGCGCTGGAATACCTTCCGAAGGATATCCTAATTCGCCTTCAATTGTTCCTTTGGTTTCTATAGCCTTTGTCGGTGTCACTGTTGCCGTCGGTATCGCTTCTTCATCAGTTGAAGAAGGAATACTTTTTTCCAATTTTTTTAGTTCCTGATTTTCTTTTAAAACTGTTTGATATTGATTATATCCCCAATAAGCGCCAAACCCTAGCATGAAAGCAATCAAGGCAACTATGACAATTTTCATTTTGAAATTTGAAATTTTTAATGAATATCGCTTGCTTGCATATCAACTGGTTCAGGATTTACCGGTCGTTTGACAACATCTCTCGGCTTCGAGCCTTCAGCCTGTCCCACGTACCCGGCTGCTTCCATCTGATCAAGAATCCTGGCTGCACGGGCATAACCAATAGATAATCTTCGTTGAAGAAGTGATGCTGACGCTTTATCTTGTTGCATGATGATTTCCAAAGCCTGATTAAATAGAGGATCGTTTTCTCCGCCGTTGACAACCATAGTTCCACCTGCCCCCGACCTGATGGTTACGGCCTGCTCTGTCACTTCCTCGGTATAATGGACTTGCGGAGCCTGGGATTTTAAGAATTTAACCAAGTTGACGACTTCTTTTTCGGTGACATACGGCCCTTGAATACGGACCGGCTTGGCTTTGTCAGGAGGCAGATAGAGCATATCTCCCCGACCCAATAGTTTCTCCGCTCCGGGCATATCGATGATCACCCGCGAATCGATCATCGAGGAAACATTGAAAGCAACACGAGTCGGGATATTGGCTTTCATCAAACCAGTAATAACGTCGACAGATGGCCGCTGGGTCGCTAATATCAAATGAATTCCTGTTGCCCGAGACATCTGGGCGACTCTCGTAATTAATTCTTCAGCCTCGCCTGGAGCAAAAATCATTAGGTCGGCCAGCTCGTCGATGACAAAAAGGATGTAGGGTCTTTTTTCTATTCCTTCAATTGCATTATAGCTTTCGATATTTCTGGCGCCGGCTTTGGCAAAAATCTTGTATCTTGTCTCCATCTCGCCGACAGTCCACTTCAAAGCTGAAATAATCTTGTCAGCCTCGACAATCACTTCGGTTAAAAGGTGAGGAATGCCGTTATAGATTGAAAGCTCGACTCGTTTCGGGTCGACCAAAATCATCCGCAAATCTTCCGGCCTGGTCCTAAAAAGAAATGAAGAAATCCAGGCGTTGAGAAGGACGGATTTTCCGCTGCCTGTGGCTCCGGCAATCAAAACGTGAGGCATCTTAGAAAGGCTGGCCGCGATTGGCTGGCCGGAGACATCAAGCCCCAAAGGAACAAGAAGTGGATCGTTATTTGTAGTAAAGACAGAAGAGGACAACATGGCTTTTTCTGTAACGATTTCCGGTCTTTTATTGGGAATTTCTATGCCGACCAAGGACCGGCCAGGAATCGGAGCTTCAATTCTCACTTGTCCGGTCGAAGCCGCCAAAGAAAGGGCTAGATTATTGGATAAAGCTGTAATTCGCGACAGCTTTGTTCCCATAGCAATGGCAATCGCATACTGGGTAACTGCCGGTCCAAAATTTACCTCTTCTACCTTAGCTCTAATGCCAAAGCTGTCTAGAGTCTGTTCGATTACAGAAGCGTTGTGTTTGACATCGCCCCGGTCGGCTTCTTTTTGGGTGACGTCTGCCAAAAGCGACAACGGCGGATAGACCCAGGTTGTTTTTGAAAAGGCAGGTAGAGGTTTTATAGTGATTAAAGAATCTTTCTGTGACTGCGATACCTGCAGAGCGGGGGCCGGAGCCATTCTTGTCTTTTCCTCTAGTTTTTTATCTAGAATCAATTGTTTTTCTTCTTTTTTTCCAGTTAATAAAGGTTTTTCTGTTAGCCCTCTAAACAGATAATTTTTCAAAAAAAGCAATCCTGATTTCAAAAGATTAAAAATAAAGATGAGAAAGACATCTATCGAAGTGTCTAAAAATAAAACCAACCCAATTATAAAAATCACCGCCATGATAATAATCGCGCCGATTAAGGAAAAATCAAGAGAGAGATTGTCAAATATTATCTTTCCAAAATCACCAGACTGAAAAATCCCCAACAAAGAAATAAAAACCATTATAATTCCGCCCGAAACATTTGGTTTGATAAATTTAAGCTTTTTGGTATTGAAGAAATGGGCCGAGACGAGAATTAAGATAAATGGAAGCATGATCGATAGCCAGCCAAAACTGCTGGTTAAGAATTTGTTTAGGCTAAAAAGAAGTCTTCCTGAATTCTCGTTCGACAAATTTTTCGCGAATGAGACTAACGAGACTAACGAAACCCCTATCAAAATAAAACCCAAGATATTAAAAATTGTCTGTTTATTAATTTTGAACTTCAAAAACGGTAATCTTATTAAAGATCTTCTTCTTGCCATATTAATAATACTACTTATAGCCTCTTTGAAAATCAACCGATACCAACAGCTTTATCATACCTCGTCACCCGTAGGGTGACGAAAGCTGAAAAAGTGGCATATCAACTTTTTTAGATTGTTAAATTAATCCAAAAACATTATTTTGTAGCGTATAGTCCGTTGACAAAATCTCCTGATACCCATAAGGTGAAATTATGACCCTAAAAAGACTACCTTTAGCAACCGGTGAGTTTTATCACGTCTATAACAGATCCATTGCTGATGAAAATATTTTTAATAACTTGAAATACTTAAGTAAAATTTTAGAAATCGTTGATTATTATCGATTTAATCAAAGAATACGCTTATCAAGATTTTATGATTTATCTGACTCGATACAAGAAGTTTACTTGAAAGAAATTAGACAGAAAAACCCTTTAATAGATATTTACTCCTTTTCGTTTATGCCAAATCATTTACATTTTCTCTTAAAACAACGAGAAAATGATGGTATTAAAAAATTTCTCAGCAATGTTGAAAATAGTTATGCTAAATATTTCGATTTGAAATATAATAGAAAAGGATCACTTTTTTTAAATAGCTTTAAATATAAAAGAATAACTAACGAAGAACAATTTATCCATGTCTGTAGATATATTCATCTTAATCACGTTACTTCGTATCTTATCGAGTTTGAACAATTAAAAATATATCCTTTTAGTTCATATTCATGGTATTTGAACGATAATTTAAATAGATTTGTTAACACTGATTTAATAATGAATCACTTCAAAACTAAAGATAATTTTATTAAGTTTCATCAAAATCAAGTCGAATATCAAAGAAAGCTAGAAGAGATTAAAGATTTATTACTCGAGTAGCCTTGTCACCCTATGGGTGACGTGCCTAATTTTATTGTATCATCTGGAGATTAATCCTGCCCATGTTGTCGATTTGGTAGACTTTGACGCGGACTTTCTGGCCAATCTTGACGACGTCATACGGGTTTTTGACAAACCCTTTACCCATCTTGGAAACGTGAATCATTCCTTCTTTGCCTGGTAATATCTCGACAAAGGCTCCAAACTGCAAGATCCTTTTTACCTCTCCTTCAAATTCCTCGCCAACCTGAATAATCCGAGTGATATTATTGATTTGGGCGACTGCCTCGTCTACCTTCGCTCGATCCAAACCGCTAACAGTTACTCTACCATCATCTTCGACATTGATCTCTGTTTGAGTTCTGGCAATCAAAGCTCGGATGTTTTTTCCACCAGGTCCGATGATCTCGCCAATTTTATCAGGAGGAGGAGTCAAGACGACTACTTTCGGCGCATAACGGGAAATTTCTTTGCGCGGCTTGTCAATTATTTTATTCATCGCCGCTAAAATTTCGAGGCGCGCTTTTTTTCCCTGACTAAAAATGTCTTTTATCATCTTTGTTGTCAAACCTTTGTTTTTGACGTCAAGCTGAATTGCCGTCACACCGTCAACGGTACCAGCGATCTTGAAATCCATTTCTCCAGAAAAGTCTTCAAGACCAACAATATCGGTCAAAACTACGTATTCATCGTCAGACTTTGACATCAAACCCATGGCAACTCCGGCAACCGCAGCCTTTAAAGGAACGCCAGCATCCATTAAAGACAAAGAAGATCCGGAAACGCTTCCCATCGAAGAAGAGCCGTTTTCCGCCAGGATTTCGGAAACTACCCTGATCGCATAAGGAAATTCATCGCTCGATGGCAATACCGGCTCGATTGCTTTTTCAGCCAGGGCTCCGTGCCCGATCGCTCTTCGGGAAGGGCCAAAAAACCGACCGACCTGCCCATAAGAATAAGGCCCGTCAGTATATATCTTTTTGCTTCTTTGCCTTCGGGGCCTTCAATGAGCTGCTCTAAAGTGGTCGAGCCCAAGGTGGTAATAGAGAGAACCTGGGTCTGACCTCTTTGAAAAAGGGCGCTTCCATGAGTGCGGGGAAGGACAGAAACTTCAACAAATAGATCTCTTACTTTATCAAATTTCCTAGCGTCTGGACGAATCTTTTTTTCTAAAATATTTTTTTTGATATTTTCATAATTATATTTTGTGATTGCTGCCAATATTTGTTTGCTGTCAAATTTCTTTTCCATGTCCTCATATATTGAAGAAACGATTTCTTGAAGCATCTTGTCCTCACTCCCTGCAGTTTCCGCCGCCTGCTTCACCGCTTCTTCGACTGGTTTTGCGTATTTTTCTTTGACCAATTTAACGATTTCTGAATAGTCGTTTTCTTCTGGAGTTGATTCTTTTTTCTTTCCGACTTTTTGACCGACTTTTTCAATAAATTCAATGATTTTTTTGTTTTCTTTTTTGGCCATCTCGATACCTTCTTGAATAATTTCATCTTTGACAATGTTAGCTTTTGTCTCGATCATCAAAACTTTATCTTTAGTTGAAGAAACTACTAAATCAAGGCTAGAAAATTCTTCTTCGTTTTCCGTCGGATTTAAAATAAATTCTGTTTCTTTATTTTCCGCCGATGTCACATAACCTATCCTTACTGTTGATATCGGACCGGCCCAGGGGACTGAAGAAACAGTGAGGGCGGAGGAGGCTGCAATTGCCGAAAGAACCGCCGGGTCATTGACTCCGTCAACTGAAAGTAAAGTAACGACTACTTGAACCTGTTTTTTATAGGTTTTGGGAAACAAAGGCCGGATGGAACGGTCGATCAACCTGCCGGTCAAAACTGCATAATCAGACGGCCGTCCCTCTCTTTTAATCCAACGCGATCCTTTGATAAGTCCTCCTGCGTAAAGTTTTTCCGCATATTCAACTGACAAAGGAAAATAATCAATATTGGGGTTTTCCGGACCAACCGCCACGGTCACTAAAACCGCAGTATCGCCGAGCGTTGCATACACTGAAGTGTCAAAAGCTTGAGCCAATTTTCCAAACTGAAGAGTCAATTTTTGTCCGTCTATTTCGAAAGATTCTTCGATAATATTCATTATTTTTTGAGGCCGAGGTCTTTGATTAATTTTTTATACCTTTTCTCGTCTAATTTCTGCAAATAATTAAGGATTCTTCTTCTTTTGGCAATTACTTTAAGTAAACCTCGGCGGGAATGATTGTCTTTTTTGTTAATGTCTAGATGTTCTGTTAATTTGTCAATTTTATGGCTAAGTAAGGCAGCTTGGACTTCTGGAGAACCGGTGTCGCCTTTGCCTTGAGCAAACTTTTCAATGATCTTTTGCTTATCATCTGGTAATTTTGCTAATTTTGTCATAGTTTATCATTATAATTGATACTAATGTTACTTGCAATACTTTTTTTTCTTTTAATTATCGTCGCCATTATCCTTTTTGTCCCGCCTCTTCATTGGCTCATTGTCTTAGCCCTAATCGCCCTAATCTCCCTAACAGCTTTTTTTGGGCTAAGATTCTCCACTCACTCTAAAAAATATTCTTTCCTCGGTTCTACTTTGCTTTTTGTCATTCTTTCTCTTCTCGCCTTAGATCTTTTCGACCCAGTCAACGTCGTCTTAACCACCAGCTTGTTCGTCGGAATTCTCATTCTATTAAAATAAAAAGGTTCTGTCCTTTCACTTCGTTCGCTCGGAATGACAAAGATAAGATGTTATAATTTAATCTATGGCCAAAAAAACTTTTTATATTACTACCACCGCTCCTTATGTCAATGCTGATCCGCACATCGGTTTTGCTCTAGAAATCATCCAGGCCGACGCCATCGCCAGATTTCATAGGCAATTCGGGGACGAGGTAGCTTTTGGTTTTGGAACTGACGAGCACGGCTTGAAAATTTATCGGAAAGCACTTGAGGCAAAAAAAGACCCGCTTAAATACTGTAGTGAATATGCTAAAAAATTTGACGATTTAAGAAAAGCTCTGAACCTAAGCACAACTCATTTTATTCGAACCACTGACAAACCACATATCAAAGCTGCTCAAGAATTTTGGAATCGTTGTTTTAAAAATGGAGATATTTACAAAAAAAATTATCGAATCAAGTACTGTGTTGGCTGCGAACTTGAAAAAACCGACTCTGAACTTTCTGATGGAAAATGCCCGGTTCACCCCAACCTAAAAATAGAAAACTATGAAGAAGAAAACTATTTTTTCCGATTTTCCAAATACCAAAAAAAACTTCTAGAACTCTATGAAAAAAATCCTGATTTTGTCTTTCCTAAAAACAGACTTCTAGAGATAAAAACCTTTGTCGAAAAAGGACTTGAAGATTTTAGCGTTTCTCGATTAAAGAAAAAAATGCCTTGGGGTGTTGACGTCCCTAATGATCCAGAACACGTTATGTATGTCTGGTTCGATGCTCTGGTTTTCTATATCTCAAATATTGGCTGGCCAGAAAATGAAAAAGAATTCGATTTATGGTGGCCAGTGATTCAAGTAGCAGGCAAAGACAATTTGAGACAACAATCAGCTATCTGGCAGGCGATGTTGATGTCAGCTGGATTACCAAATTCAAAACAAATATTTATCCATGGATTTATTACATCTAATGGACAAAAGATGAGTAAAAGCCTCGGCAATGTCATTAATCCATTCGACTTGGTAAAAAAATATGGGAGTGATACCGTCCGATATTACCTCTTAAAAGAAATTCCCTCTTTTGACGACGGCGATTTTTCATATCGAAGAATGGATGAGATCTACAACGCCGATCTCGCAAATGAACTAGGAAATTTAGTTTCTCGGTTAACAAATCTTGGAGAAACAGATAGTTTAACTGTCACCGATAAAACAATTGAACAATATAACAATAAAACGATAAAACAATATAACAATTTCCAATTCAACCTTATTCTCGAAAACATCTGGAAGCAAATAAAAACTCTTAATAAAACCATTGACGACTTTGCTCCATGGAAAAAAACACCTGAAGACAGAAAAGATTTTTTACTTCAATGTTTCAAAACATTAAAATCCATTGCTTGGCAACTAGAACCATTTCTTCCGGAAACCGCCGAAAAAATAATTATAGCGGCAACATCAATAACAAAAATTAAAAAAATTCCTCCACTTTTTCCCAGATTGAAATGAAAAACATCGATCAAATAAAAGAAATCATTAAAAAAAGAAAACGAAGGATTGCATCTTTAGGATTTTTGGCAGCTTTTTTCTTTGTCTTTTTTTATATTTTTTTTAATCTCCCTAATCCTTATAAACTAAAAGATTTCCAAGCAACTCCTCTATCGACACAGATATTTGACAGAAACGGAAAACTTCTCTATGACATTTATAAAGAGCAAAACCGCACTGCGGTAAAACTCAAAGACTTGCCCAAATATATTTCTCAAGCGACGATCGCCATCGAAGACAAAGATTTTTATAAACACCAAGGCGTTTCTTTGTTGGGCGGAATTTTAAGAGCGGTCAAAGATACCTTTCTAACAACAAAAGTCCAAGGAGGATCGACAATCACTCAACAACTAATCAAAACGTCTCTTCTTACTCCTGAAAGAACCATTAGGCGAAAAATCAGAGAAATCATTCTCGCTCTCTTTACTGAAAAAATATACACCAAGGATGAAATATTGGAAATGTATCTCAATCAAGTTCCTTACGGAGGCGCTGCTTACGGCATCGAACAGGCAAGTATGTTGTATTTTGACAAATCAGCCAAAAAGCTTTCGCTCGCAGAAGCAGCCTTTTTTTTCGATTTAGGGAAAGCTCCGTCTTTGTATTCGCCATATTTAAATCCCGAGCTTTCCCTAAATCGAAAAAATACTGTTTTGAAACAGTTGTATGAAGAAAAATATATTGACAAGAAAACTTATGAAAAGGCGCAAAAGGAAAAATTAGATATTAAACCGCCAAAAAATATTATCAAAGCTCCCCACTTTGTTTTTTATGTGAAAAAAATTCTCGAAGAAAAATATGGAAAAGAAACTGTTGAAGAAGGGGGACTCAAAGTCACGACCACCCTTGATCTCACTATCCAAGAAGAGGCAGAAAAAATTCTCAAAGAAGAACAAGAGAAAGTAAAGGATTTGGATGTTTCAAATGGAGCTGTCCTTGTCACCCGGCCGCCTACGGGCGAAATTCTGGCAATGATCGGATCGGTTGATTACTTTGCCGAGGGTAGCGGAGCCTTTAATGTGACAACCGCCCTTCGCCAGCCGGGGAGCTCGATCAAGCCGATAAACTATGCTATCGGCCTGGATAGAAAATTGGTGACGCCGGCAACGGTATTCATCGACTCGCCTACTTGCTTTACCGGAGGCGGACAACCGCAAGGATACTGTCCAGTCAACTATGACGGCAAGTTTCATGGACCCCAGGCTCTAAGATTTTCCCTCGGAAATTCCTACAATATTCCCGCGGTTAAGATGCTTGCCGTCAACGGCGTCAAAGAATTTGTTGCTTCTGCCTCAGCCTTTGGAATCACTACTTTTAAAGACTCTAAAAATTATGGCTTGTCACTGACTCTTGGCGGCGGAGAAGTAAGAATGACCGAGATGGCCCAGGCTTTTTCCGCCTTTGCCAACCGGGGAAAAGTGAAAAAGCTGATCGAAATTTTGAAAATTGAAGATAAATTGGGAAAAACTTTATATAAATTTGAAAACCCGAATTTTGTCGCTGATGTTAAAAAATCGATGACGGCTCCAAGTTCGCTTTCCATTACCGGGCAAAAAGCAATCACTCCTGAAACTGCTTTCTTGATTTCCCATATTCTTTTGGACAACAACGCCAGGTCATCTGCTTTTGGCGAATCGTCCTATCTAAATGTCCGCGGACACGCCGTCTCAGTCAAAACCGGAACCACCGACGACAAACGGGATAACTGGACGATCGGCTACACCCCCAACTTCCTAACCGCAGTCTGGGTCGGCAACAATGACAATACTCCGATGAATCCAT
>Ga0209518_1005130_pt1 | contig 10114 bp, 8 predicted proteins | sample RifGroB1_FD_183993 | JGI IMG/M metagenome (GOLD analysis project Ga0209518, IMG submission 183993) | Groundwater microbial communities from Rifle, Colorado, USA - Groundwater B1 (SPAdes) (version 2) | ecosystem: Environmental > Aquatic > Deep subsurface > Groundwater | place: Rifle, Colorado... | reverse complement strand
ATTCAAAAATTTTTTCGCGCTTTTTGGGAGAAATCTTTTTGGAATCGGCCACGCCTAATTTTAATAAATCACTTTGAATTATATCTTTTCCTGTCATTCCCAGTCCCCGATCGTAGTCGAGGGCAGGCCCGACTGGGAATCCAGTGGAATATGATGAATGTTGGATTCCCGCTTTCGCTCGCCTCGCTGAAGCTTTGGCGAAGCGGGCGGGAATGACAGAAATCGGCAACAACGCTACCGCCGCCGCGACAACCGGCCCGGCCAGAGGCCCCCGCCCCGCTTCATCTACGCCGATTAAAACCCGCCCTTCGCGCCATATTTTTTCCTCCGCCTCAAAATCCATAAAAACACTCATTATCCCCTATTATACGATCGTAAAACAGGGGATATAAAATTAGTATTGCAAATTTTTATTATCAAATGACATGCCTTAAGCTTCCTGTTTTACTTATCTCAAAGATCTCAACATAATCAATCAATTTCAACTCCGATAAATCATCTATAAAATCTTTCGAAACTTTTACTTTACCCATCCAAACGCTTTTCTGAACTAATTTAAGGCCGATGTTTTTTAACACGCTTCTTAGCCAGTCTCGTTTTTTCCTTTCCCTCTCCGGGATGTCAAACACCACAATAATAAATTTATCGCTTTCGTTTTTGTCATAAGCGGATACTTCGGGCAATCTGCCGGCATATCTTTCTTTAAGTGCCATTAATTTCTTTCGGCCCTTTGGCGTCAGCGTAACCAACTTTCCGGATTTCTGCTCTTTTCCTTTTATTAATCCGTCCTGTCTCAATCTGTATAAAAATCTCGCGTATCGCTTCCTATATTGCGCCAATTCTTGCCGTTGCCGTCTCTCCTTTTGAGCTTTACTAAACTCATATCTTAACTTACCGGCCGAAGCGCCATAGCCGGCTCTTAAAAACACTTCGAACAAATCCGCGCCGGAACCAACAAAATCTTTTATTTCTTCTAAAAATTTCAGAGTGATTTCTCCTTTCATTTTTCAAAATTTCGTTTGTAATAACATATTAATTCAATTAATAGACAAATTCTACTCTCTATCAATTATATCCCCAATCTTACGATCGTGCAATAGGGGATAAAGTTATAATATTTGTTTTCACCTTCTCTTAAAAAGAAAGGGGTTACCCGATTGATTGCTTTTTAGCAAAATCCGGACAACCCCATAATTGTTTTGGTCGGCTACTGCCTGCCCCGTAGCGAGCCCTGCTCTGCTACTGAGGCGGGAGGCCCGCCTACGCTAAAGCTTCGGCGGGTAAAAAGCCGGACACCGAACCCAAGCTGCCGTACGGGATGCCAACGAAGTACGTGTCGAACTCGGCCCTGCCGCCGCTGAAGCGGAAGCAGGGAGACTTGGAAAAGTCGCCACCGGCCTCCGGAGAGAACTCGTCGCCGGAACAATCCATGTCCAGTTCCTCCCAACGGACGAGCCGTTCTGGATGGGTCAGGACGATGGAACCGACTGCGAGACTTCCGAGACCGAACTCGTTGGCCACGAAGACCTCACAAGCCCGACGGACGGACTTGCCACGATGGCGCATACCGAGCTGGGCGGCGACGATCAGGATGTCGCCCTTCTGCGTCTCGGCGATGAGATCCAGCGCGTGCGCCGTGCGAGCGTGAGCCCGCAACTGCGCCGGCGTGATCTGTCCCTCACGGTAGTTGTAGAACGACCGGGAGGCCGCGATCTTGGTGTGAACGAGCTGGACCGTCTGGCAGTACTTCTCTGCCGGATCGGTCACTTCGGGGAAGTGCTTCTTGGCCAGCGCGTCGACCGACGGAATGGCGAACCATCCTTCGGCACCATCAGGGATCGCAGGCAAGTTCTTGACGAACTTGAGAGCGTGGCGCTTGGACTTGTTGTAGACGGCCTCGAAGAGACCGACTGCGTGGAGACCTTTCGAGTCTCGGCTGGTGATCAATGTCTGTCTTGTTTTTTTAGACATCGTCATCCTCCTTTCTTAGTTTGGGTTAAAGTGCTTTTATCTTACACAAATATAATAACACTGCAAACAAGAAAAGTCAAGGGTGGTAAATGATTTTTTGTATTGTTACAATGACGCTATGAAATTTGTCCATCTTCACGTTCATAGCCACTATTCTCTTCTTGACGGACTGCCGAAAATTGAAGGATTGGTGCTAAAAGCCAAAGCGCTCGGCATGAACGCGCTCGCGCTCACCGACCACGGCTCGCTTTACGGCGCGATTGAATTTTACAAAACGGCCAAAAAACACGGCATCAAGCCGATTATCGGCTCGGAAGTGTACATCGCCGCGCGCGGTATGCGCGACCGCCAAGCCGGCTTTGACGACCGGCGCTTTCACCTAACGCTTCTGGCGCAGAACAACCGGGGATACAAAAATCTGATTAAGTTGGTAACCGTCGCTAACCTGGAAGGATTTTACTACAAACCGCGTTTGGATAAAGAAGCCCTGCGCTGTTATAGCGACGGCCTCATCGCGCTTTCAGGCTGTCTTTCGGGTGAAATTCCCCGGGCGATCATCACCAAAGATTTAGAGCGCGCCGAAGCGCTGGTTCAGGAATACAAAGACATTTTCGGCGACCGGTTTTATATTGAATTGGCTCATCACCCCAAAATTCAATTTTCCGAAGAGCTCAACCGAACACTGCTCGGCTACGCTGAAAAATATCAAATCATGATCGTCGCTACCTGCGACGCGCATTACATGGAAAAAGACGATGCCAAAGCACAGGATATTCTGATGGCAGTGCAAACCGGCGCGAAACTCGGCGAAGGCGACCGGCTCACGCTCGGCCAAAGCGACTTCTCGTTCAAAAGCGCCGAGGAAATGTACGAAACATTCCCCTATCCCAAAGAAGCGCTTGAGAACACGCAAAAAATCGCCGATATGTGCGATGTGGAGATTGAGCTGGGGAAGATTCAGCTTCCGTATTTTGAAGTGCCGGCCGGAGAAACCCCGCAAACATATTTGAAAAAACTGTGTCTGGAAAAAATGCCGGAACGATACGCGGAAATTACCGAAGCAATCGGACAACGGTTGGATTACGAGCTCTCCGTGATAGAGAAAACCGGATTCGCTTCGTACTTTTTGATCGTGCAGGATTTCGTCAACTGGGCGAAGAAAAACAGCATCATCGTCGGACCGGGGCGCGGCTCGGCCGCCGGCTCTATCGTCTCTTATATCCTCAATATCACTAATGTTGACCCGATCAAATACGATTTGCTTTTTGAACGGTTTTTAAACCCGGAGCGTATCAGCATGCCTGATATTGATCTGGACTTCGCCGACACCGGCCGGGATAGAGTGCTTGGGTATGTTGCCGAGAAATACGGCCGCGACCGCGTGGCGCAGATCATCACCTTCGGAACGATGGCCGCCAAAGCGGCCGTGCGCGACACCGGCCGGGCGCTGGGCATGCCTTACGAATTTTGCGACAAAGTGGCCAAGCTCATACCGCCCATTATCGGAACAACGCTTGAGAACGCGCTTGAGAACGCGGCTGAACTTAAAGAAATTTACGAAAAAGACCCGGATGCCAAAACGCTTCTGGATATGGCCAAAAAACTGGAAGGCGTGGCGCGCCACGCTTCCACGCACGCTTGCGGAGTGGTGATGTCCAAAGAGCCGCTTGATGAAATGGTCCCGCTTCAATACGCCACGAGATCGCAAGATGAATCGGGCGCGGCCATCCAGCAAAACGGCCAAAAACAAATCGTGACCCAATACGAAATGCACACGATTGAAGATCTCGGCCTTTTGAAAATGGATTTTCTGGGACTGAAAAACCTTTCCATTATTGAAAGAACTCTTGAGCTGGTGAAACTGCGCCGCCAAAAAGAAATCAATATGGACAAAATACCGCCGGACGATAAAAAAACATTCCGCCTGCTCCAGGAAGCCAACACCACCGGCGTGTTCCAGCTGGAGTCGGCCGGAATGAAGCGGTACTTGAAAGAGCTCAAGCCGACCGAATTTGAAGACATCGTCGCGATGGTCGCGCTTTTCCGCCCGGGCCCGATGGAATTGATATCTCGTTATATTGAAAGAAAACATGAACGAGAAAAAGTAGTGTATCTCCATCCGAAATTGGAATCAATTCTGAAAAACACTTACGGGATATGCATCTATCAAGAGCAAATTATGGAATTAGTCCAAAAACTGGCCGGTTTTACTTTAGGAGAAGCGGATGTTTTAAGAAAAGCTATTGGCAAAAAAATAAAAGATCTTTTATTGTCTCAAAAGGAAAAATTTCTGGAAGGCGCCAAAAAAAATCTGGTAGAACAAAAAATCGCCGAACAAATCTGGAATTGGATAGAACCTTTCGCCAGCTACAGTTTTAATCGTTCTCACGCGGTCTGCTACGCGATGATCGGCTACCAAACCGCCTTTTTGAAAGCGCACTTCCCGGCCGAGTTTATGGCCTCGCTGATGACTTCCGACTTCGCCGACGTGGAGCGCGTCGCTTTTTTAGTGGAGGAAGCGAAAAATATGAAAATCACGGTCACGCCGCCCAACATCAACCAGAGCTTCAAGAAATTCACTGTCGTGTCGGAGGAGGAAATACGTTTCGGCCTGGCCGCGGTGAAAAACGTCGGCGAGAACATCGTGGAAATAATCATCGCCGCGCGCGGCGACCGGCCGTTTTCTTCCGTTGAAGATTTTATTTCCCGCGTTAAACATAAAGACCTGAATAAAAAATCAATGGAAGCGCTGATCAAATGCGGCGCGCTGAACGAGTTGGGTGAAAGAGGCCAACTCTTGGAAAATCTTGAAATGCTGCTTGAATACATCAGGCAAAACAAAAAAAACGAAGAAAGTTCGCAAATGGGGCTGTTCGGTTCTGATATGATGAAATCAAGCTCTCTACGATTGCGCCCGGCCGAACCGACGACTTCCAGGCAAAAACTGCAATGGGAAAAGGAACTGCTCGGCCTCTACGTGTCCGATCACCCGCTCGCGCATCACAAAGATACATTGGAAAAACATTCAGTGCCGATTCACGACATTACTGACAATTCGGTGGGTCGGACGGTGAATTTGGGCGGGATGGTTTCCGGCATCAAAAAACACATCACTAAAAAAGGCGCGCCAATGCTTTTCGCTAATCTTCAGGATTTCAAAAATAAAATTGAGCTGGTGGTGTTTCCCGAGACATTGGAAAAGACAAGGGATTTGTGGCAGGAAGACAACATTGTTTTAGTTTCCGGCAAAGTGGATATGCGCAACGGCTCCTACAAGCTCATCTGCAACACAGCGAAAAAGATTTAGAACTTCACCCGGTCTTACTCATGCAATTAGTCACCTGTTTGACGATCGTTAAACAGGTGACTAAACATAAAATAGTGTCGTTAAACAACTTGCTGCAAGGAACCGCCTCTGCTGATTTCAAAAATCTCTACATAGTTAATCATGTTTAATTCTCTCAAATCACTGATAAACTTTTTTGGTATTTTTACCTTCCCTATCCATACACTTTTCTGAAGTATGCGAAAATTTAAATTACGCAATGCCGATCGTAGCCAAACTCTTTTTCTTCTGTCAGCTTCGGGTATATCAAAGACGACGATAACAAAATTCCCGTGATTTTGGCGAGAATAAATGGGATCCGGCAAAACCGTTTCCCGTCTTTTCTTCAATTGTTTGATTTTTTGCGTTCCTTTGGAGGTAAGTTTAAAATTTTTACCTGATTGTTTACCTAATTTAACTATCAATCCATCTTTTTCCAATTTATTCATCATAGAATAAAATCTATGCCTGGATTCAATGATTTTTGTTTTATTTAATCGGCGTTTTGTTTTCTCTGATTCTATTTTATCAAACTCGCTCCGCATTCTACCTGAAGAAGCTCCGTAGCCGGCGCTCAAAAATGCTTCCGTAAGACTCATCATATCGGAAGCGAAATCCCTAATATGCTCGAGTAATTTTAAAGTAATTTTTCCTTTCATATTTTAATTTTAACCGGCAACTCTCATTCAGTCAACTGTTTGACGATCGTCAAACAGTTGACTGAATGTCTTAAAAAAAATATTTTGTGAAATAGGAGGCTGGCGTAAAAAAGAAGAACAGACCAAAGATGGCCTGCCCTATATTGTAAATGTTTTACCCGCGATTGCCGCAGGATGGCGACCTAAAACGATTATCCGGGGAATGGGATTGATGGAAGCATGACCACTCACTACTACCTTGTCATCACGCTTTATCTTTATCATCGCCATTCCCTCCTTGTTATTGGGTTGATATTCGGTTTTTAAACTACTTTGAACTTTCGTATAAAATATACAAAATAAACCGCTTTCTGTCAACATTTAAAAATGGGTTGGGGTTTGATACAATGTCTCCATGCAATCAGACCAAATACACAAAGTCAGGCATTCGCTGACGCATCTTCTGGCCGCGGCGGTTTTAGAAAAAGACCCGGAAGCCAAGCTGGGCATTGGGCCGGTAATTGAAAACGGCTTTTATTACGACATCCAAACATCCAAACCGCTTTCCGAAACGGACCTGCCCGCGATAGAAAAAAGAATGCGCGAACTGGCCAGAAAAAATCTTGCTTTTGAAAAGAGCGAAATTTCCACGCAAGAAGCGAAAGAAGTCTTTAAATCCCAGCCGTTCAAACTGGAATTGATAGAAGAATTGACTAAAGATAAAAAACCGATTTCTATATATAAAACGATTTCGCCATCCCTACAAGCTACAAGCTACAAGCTACAAGCTATTTTCACCGACCTCTGCCAAGGCCCACATATTGCCAACACGAAAGAAATCAGTCCGGACGCTTTCCGACTGACCAAAATCGCTGGCGCTTACTGGCGCGGTTCGGAAAAAAATCCGATGCTCACGCGCGTTTACGGCGTTGCTTTCGCGTCCAAAAAAGAGCTTGATGAATATTTGAAGCTGATGGCGGAAGCCGCCAAACGCGACCATAAGATTCTCGGCGAGAAGCTGGAGCTCTTCACATTCTCCGAAAAAATCGGCAAAGGCCTCCCGCTCTGGCTGCCCAAAGGCGCGCTGGTGAGAAAAAAACTGGAAGACTATATGCGCCAAAAAGAGGAAGAAGCCGGCTATCAATTCGTCGTTACTCCGCATTTGACGAAAAAAGATTTATACGAAACCTCCGGCCACCTCGCCCATTACAAAGATGATATGTACGCCCCAATCAAGATTGAAGAAGAAGATTTTTACTTAAAGCCGATGAACTGCCCGCACCATCATATGATCTATCAAAGCAAACAGCATAGTTACAAAGACCTGCCCCTGCGCCTCGCGGAATTCGGCACCGTTTACCGCTTTGAGCGCTCGGGCGTGCTTTCAGGCCTCATCCGCACGCGCGGCTTCACTCAGAATGACGCGCATATTTACTGCGCCAAAGAACAGCTCGCGCCGGAAATAATCAACATCTTAAAAATGTTCAAGAAAGTTTACCGCGATTTCGGCATCAAGGATTATTATTTCCGCCTTTCCCTGCCCGACTTCGCCAACGCCGAAAAATACGGCGACATTGAAAATAAAAAACTCTGGGAATCGGGCGCGCGCTCGGCTCAATACGCGCTTGATAAAATCGGCATAAAATACGAAACGGCTTCCGGCGAAGCCGCCTTCTACGGACCGAAAATAGATATCCAGATAAAAAATGTTTTGGGCAAAGAAGACACCATCGCGACCGTGCAGATTGATTTCTATATGCCCGAACGGTTTGATCTTTCCTACATAAACGAAAAGGGGCAAAAAGAAAGGCCTGTGGTCATCCACCGCGCCATTATGGGTTCGTTTGACCGTTTCTTCGCCTTTCTGATTGAAAAATACGGCGGCGCTTTCCCGCTCTGGCTCGCGCCTGTCCAAATGTGGATAGTGCCGATCGGCTCGCGCCACAAAAAATACGCCAAAGAAGTTTACAAAGCGCTAAGAGAACAAAATATCCGGGCGGAGCTGAAAGACGAAAATGAAACAATCGGCAAAAAAATCAGAAACGGCGAACAGCAAAAAATTCCGTATCTTCTGATAGTGGGCGATAAAGAAATAAAAAGCAAATCAGTCGCTGTCCGCAAGCGCGACAAAGGCGATCTCGGCGCCAAGAAACTCAGCGTGTTTATCAAACAGCTCTCGAAAGAAATAGAAAAGAAAAAATAAAACCCCTCAGTCAGTTCTTGTGGAACTCTTAAGGGGTTTGGTGAGCCTTATGGGCTCTTTTGATTTCTGGCCGGGTGGGCTGAATCTGCATGATTATAGCTTGAGAATTGCGCCACCCGATTAAAAGTGCTGAATTTTAAGTATAGCAAACGCAAAAATAATGTCAATAGAAGTTATCCACAGATCACAAAAACATAAAATACTTGTCATTCTCGGTCCGACCGCGTCGGGCAAGTCTGATCTAGCGGTAAGATTGGCTAAAAAGTTCAACGGCGAGGTGCTCTCGGCCGACTCGCGGCAAGTTTATAAGAGTATGAATATTGGGACGGGAAAAATCACCAAAAAAGAAATGGCGGGAATCTCCCACCATATGCTTGATGTCGCGTCACCTAAAACCATCTTTGATGTCGCGCGTTACCAAAAAATGGCGCATAAAAAAATCGCCGAGATTTTAAAGCGCGGCAAACTGCCGATCGTCTGCGGCGGCACCGGACTTTACATTAAGGCGATTGTTGAGAATCCGAGCTACCCCGACATCCCGCCCGACTGGAAACTGCGCGAACAACTTGAGAAAAAAACAACTGAGCAACTCTTTGCAACGCTCAAAAAACTTGACCCGGAGAGAGCAGGAAGCATTGATGCCAAAAACCCGCGCCGGCTGATCCGCGCGATAGAAATCGCCAAACACTCCGGCAACCCGCGAACGCAGAGAGCGGAGCAGTCGTCGTATGACGGCCAAGTGCCGACGGTAAAAACAGCGCCGAAATACGACGCGCTTATTTTAGGCATCAAGCCGTCTCGAGAAAAATTAAAATCAGCGATCAAAGCGCGCCTTCAAAAAAGAATTAAACAAGGTATGATCGCCGAAGTGAAAAAACTCCGCGCGCGGGGAATTTCGTGGCGCCGGCTGGAAGAACTGGGTTTGGAATATAAATATGCGGCGCTATATCTTCAAAACAAAATGGGCAGAGAAGAGATGATAAAAATTCTGGAAACCAAAATCAACCAATACGCCAAGCGCCAAATAACCTGGTTCAAAAAAACACCGAACGCGCGCTGGATAAAAAATTACAAAGAGGCGGAGAATCTCGCTAAAGGATTTTTAAATATTTTTTAATATCTCCAAAAACTCTTTTTTGTCGGTGGAAGATCTGCCGATAAGGAGACCGTCCAGACCCTCTTGATTGATGAAAGAGGGCGCGTTTTGAGCGTTGACCGACCCGCCGTAAAGCACTCGCAGAGCTGAGGCGATTTTGGCGCCGTAGATGTCGGCGACAGTTTTTCGGATATAGAGCGCGGCCGAAAGCGCGTCGTCGGGCGTGTCGGCAACACCCGTGCCGATCGCCCAGATCGGCTCGTACGCTACCACCAGTTTTTTTATGAACGGCGGCGGCACGCCGGCCAAATCGGCGCGCACTTGCTCCGCGACTATTTCCGGCACGGCTTTTCTGTCTTCCCTCTCGCGCTCCCCCACGCACAATATTGCCGTCAGCCCCGACTCCAAAACATGCTTTAGTTTTTTATTGATCATTTCGTCCGTCTCGCCTAGCCGGTTGCGCCTTTCCGAATGCCCGACAATCGCGTATTTCACTCCAAACTTGCCAAGCATCGCCGTCGTAATCTCGCCGGTATAAGCACCTGATTCTTCCCAAAAAACATCCTGAACGCCCAACTTGACTGACGACTGCTTGTCCGCCGAAGCCTTGGCGAAGGCAGAACAACTGACGACAAACGACAAATAAATAAACGGCGGGCAAATGACAACCTCGGCGCTCTTTTTAATTTTGGTTTTGCTCACTGCGCCGACGAGGTCAGTCGCCTTTTTGCTATCCGTGATATACGCTTTCCAGTTGGCGATTATAAGTTTCATGAGAGGTCGGGCTTCCGCCCGTTGATTCCCAGCTACCTCATTGCTATTTGTCTTTGCAATAAGGTAGTAGAGTTATTAAATATTCCAGTTGTTGGACATCGGATCTC
>Ga0209518_1005128_pt1 | contig 10116 bp, 10 predicted proteins | sample RifGroB1_FD_183993 | JGI IMG/M metagenome (GOLD analysis project Ga0209518, IMG submission 183993) | Groundwater microbial communities from Rifle, Colorado, USA - Groundwater B1 (SPAdes) (version 2) | ecosystem: Environmental > Aquatic > Deep subsurface > Groundwater | place: Rifle, Colorado... | reverse complement strand
ACTCAAGCAGGTAAATATTATCAAGAAATTGTTCCCGACTATTTAATTAAAGCGTAAAACTTCCCCTCCCTCTCCTCCACTTCCCCATTCAATGTAAGCATCGAAAGCTGGGATCCGACTTCGGAAATCGGCTGGCCCAATTTCCTGGCAATCTCGTCCGCCTCCAACCCCTCGTCTTTGATTAATTCTAAAATTGGATCCACCTCACCCCCTTGCGTTCCCCCTCTCCTGAATTCAGGAGAGGGGCCAGAGGTGAGGTATATTTTGGCCCTATTTGTCGAAATCAACCAGTTAGTACCTGCGGAAACTGAAGAAGTAATCGGTCCCGGCACCGCCCACACCGGCTTGCCACGCTTGATCATCATTCCTGCCGTCAGTAGCGCCCCGGATTTGGCCGCCGCCTCAACAACTATTAGTTCATGACAAATATCCGCCACCACTTGATTCCTCGCAGGAAACGTCCAATTTGTCCCCATCTGATCCTTCCACAACGATACCAGCAGTCCCCCGCTTTCTACAATCCGTTCTTCTAATTTCAAATCTCTAGTCTCTAGTTTCCGGTAATCTATGCCCCATCCCAGCACCCCAATCGTTTTCCCTCCACACTCAATACACACCTCGTGCGCTGCCTGATCCACTCCATACATCATGCCAGAGACTATAGTCCAACCGCCAGCGACCAATTGCGGCACAATCTTCTCCACCACTCTTCTGCCGTAACTGGTCATCCTCCTGCTTCCCACCACCCCCATGCACTTAGCAAATATCTCCTCACTCCAACTCCCTTTTCGATATAGCTTGTTGGCCACTCATCTAGTATAATTCATCCCGTGGGAAAAAAAGCTGTTGCCATTATCGGATCTGAAGACGAAGAACAACTCCGCAAAAAGGAGTCTGTCAAGCGTGAGCAAAAGAAATTGAGAGAACACAAGACAGATAAGCAGCCAGAACCAGAAACTATAGTCGAAACACCAGTCGCTACTCCAGCTCCAGCCGTCGAAGAAGCGAAAAAGGTTAAAATTGCCCGCATCCGCTCCAAACCATATCAAACCGCCAAAGCCAAAGTCGATGTTACCAAAACATATGCCACATCAGACGCTATCAAACTATTAAGAGATGTATCATTAACCTCCTTTGACGGCACAGTTGAACTTCATTTAGTTCTCAAGGAAAAAGGCATCTCGAAAGAAATTGAACTTCCTCATTCAACCGGCAAGGTCCGCCGGGTAGCCGTAGCCGATGACAAGACGGTTGCCGCTATTACATCTGGCAAAATTGATTTCGACGTTTTATACGCCTCACCCGACCAGATGAGCAAACTCGTTAAATTTGCCAAAGTCCTGGGACCCAAAGGCCTCATGCCCAATCCCAAAAACGGCACCGTTGTCCCCGATCCCGAAAAATCAGCCAAAGCAGCTGCCAGCAAAACCTCGGTCATTCTCAAAACCGAAAAAGACGCTCCCCTCATTCACACTACCATCGGCAAGCTCTCAGCCAAAGATGCTGATCTGGCAGCTAATATTAGATCCATTCTTACCGCTTTCGAAGGCCACCTCACCAAAGTTGTTTTAAAATCTACCATGTCCCCCGCTATCAAGTTGACAATCGGTCAATAATCCCCTACAACTATTATTAATGCTCGCGAAACTGCGTAGAGGTTTTACTGGAATTGAAATTCTTGTCCTTGGGGCTCTCATCGTCAGCCTGATTACCGGCACCATCGCCACCTCCGATACAGCCAAAAAATTCCTTTTTAAACCCAAGGCCTCTGGTACCAGTCAATGTATGCTTGTTGGAGAAGGCAATCAAAAAGGTTGTTTCTGTGGAACAGGTGGCTGGCAATTCCACTGCTTTGATCCCAATGCTCCCCTCCCTGACGGCGCCAGTTTCGATGTCTGTGATACCAAATGCAAAAACATTGATTCCAACAATGCTGACAAACCCGCTACTCTTCCTGAAACTCGGACAGGCTGTTCTGGAGTCCAATGTTTAGGTGGAGCCTGTGACAATGGCACCACATTCGAGGGGGCGGATTGTGACACAGTCCACACTAGCTGTACTCAACGAGCACAAGATTTTTGTAAATCGAAAGGCACTACCTACCAATCTCAATCAGCGACACAGGCAACTACTCCCCTCGATCCATCTGACAAAGCAAATGTTTGCGAGACTAACAACAAATCCTGCTCTGGAATAACCGTCGGTAACCAATGTGCCGGAGACTTTGACGGCACCTGCAAAAAAACTGGCACCAATTCATCCGGTAATGCCACCTGTTATTGTGATCCCTACGCCAAATGCACAATTGACCAACTTTACTGGAGCGGGACCAATTGTACTAAATGTATAGATGCCGGCAGTAGTACCACCAAGTACGAATCATTCCCAACCATCAATACAAGAGAAGAGTGTCAGGGTACTTCCACAAGCACCACTTCTCCCTCGAATACCGAAAATGAAAATAGCTTATCGTGTGGAACCGACAGCCGATGTTCTAAAGAATGTGGCGCAAATGGTTATTATTCGGATGACAAAGGTCAACTATTTTGTGGCTACAGATGTCAGGAAAATGTATTTCTCGGCTGCTCTGAAGGTGATACTGTAATTGTCACCTGTAATTCACAAGGCAACGGAGAAACAACTGCTAAATGCCCCACAGACAAACCCAGGTGTGATTATGCAAAAAAGACATGTACCACAGTTGTTTCTTATAATTCTAAGGAGACGGCCGACTCCACCTCTTTGAACAACACTCCAAAAAAAGAGGACTCAAGCTGCTCAGGCCTAAATGGCCGATGTGTACCCTTTCAAAAATGTTCAAACGGCTCGCCTATTAAATCGTCAGATTGTAATTCATTTGGGTTCTTATGCTGCCCAATTAGTAAAGAACCAGGTATCTCCTCAGAAACCAATAATAAAGATACCACTGGAAACCAAACTACTACCGGCACTTCTGGATATCAACCATCAACAGGGTCAGATACAAGCAACAAGACTACTACCCCACCTTCCCAAGCTCCTTGGCCATATGGCGAAAAATGTGATTCCACGGATCTCAACTTTGCTGAACGGATAACGGGTTTTTGGGGAAAGGATAAATGCGCCAGAAAGTGCATTGACAAGAAGTTTGTAAACATCAATGGATCATCGTATTGTTACATCCCAAACACCAATTCAACAACTACAACTAGCGGAAAAGATACTGGAAGTCCATCTTACCAGCCCAGCACTGGACTTGATTCGAGCAACCAGAACACTGGTGGAAGTACGACTGGCACTGGCACATCTGGATACCAACCATCAACCGGCAGCGATGAGAGCAACAGAAAGGCTGTCACCCCTTCTGTCGCATCTCAATGTAATACTCTAACCAACCTCGGAACTTGTCGAGTTGACAACATAACAGGCTCCACGGCTTGTATAGGTAATAGCGGCAACATTCAATACTGCTGTTTAAAAACTCAAACCATCGACTACAGCAAAACCCCATATGCCTGCAAAAATACAACCTCTACTGGTTCTACTTACCAACCCAGTACCGGAACTAATCCGAGTAACAAAGACTCCACTGGAAACCAAACTACTACCGGCACTTCTGGATATCAACCATCAACAGGGTCAGATACAAGCAACAAGACTACTACCCCACCTTCCCAAGCTCCTTGGCCATATGGCGAAAAATGTGACCCCAAAGATCTTACTTGGCCTGAAAAAATATTCGGTCTAGGCAAAGACAAATGCGCCGTAAAATGTCTCGATGGTAAAACCACAGGTGTCATTAATGGATCAACATATTGTTACAGCCCATCCTCTGGTTCAACTGGCGGAGGAAATACCACTGGAACTGGTGAATCCTTCACTCCAACCGGATCAAGCTTTACAACCAATGATAAAACTGACACCAAAACATCCGGATATCAACCGTCAACAGGACTAGATGCAGGCAACAAGACTACTACTGGTACTTCTGGCTACCAACCTTCAACAGGAGCCGATTCTAGTAACAAAACTACTACCCCACTTCAACAAGGTTACCCATATGCACCTTCCCAAGCTCCTTGGCCATATGGCGAAAAATGTGATTTTCAACCACTTAGTGTCTGGGAATCAGTAACTGGTGGAGGAAAAAACAAATGTGCCAAGAAGTGTCCTGGTAGCAGAACCACAGGAATAATTAACGAGTCAATATATTGTTACGACAAGTCCGACGGTCAATCTCCAACAAATAACGAAATAATCACATATATTAAAGATCAATATCTCACCTGTACCATTGAAACAGCGTGTGCTTCCCTGATCGAAAGCTTGAAATTACAAGGAGTTACCCCAGCCGAACTAGTTAACTTGCAAAACGAAAGAATATCTCGCATGGCTGCCCAAGAACAAAACATTAACAAATAGAAACGGCGATATACCTTGTATATTTTCTCAAGAGAAGTTATAATCTCCCCATTACCTAAGACAGCGAGTGGAGTACCCTTAATTTCTCGCCGAGGCAATATGCATCAAAATACTAAAATCAATCCCCGTAAGACTGCTTCCATTGAAGAATTAAAAACCCTTTTCAAAGACGCAAAGAATGTAGCTGTCGTGGATTACACCGGCATGACTGTGGCCCAAGCCACCGATCTGCGTAAAGCTGTCAAGGCCTCTGGAGGTCAAATGAAAGTCACCAAAAACACACTGTTTAAAATAGCTAGTGGTCAGACTAATTTGTCTCTGGAAGGCTTGTCAGCTTTCATCTTCTCCCTAACCGACGAAATCGCTCCCCTAAAAGCAGTAGTAGGCAAACTTCCCTTCAAGTTGGGTTTAGCCGGTGACCGCGTTCTCACAGCCGCAGAATTAACTCAATTAGCCAATACCCCCACCAAAGAAACTTCTGTTGCCAAACTCATGTACTTGCTGCAATACCATACTTCCAAATTCGTCCGTACCCTTGATGCCATCAAAAACTCTAAATCCTAATTTCTAAACTCTAAACAAACTCAAATGATCAAACATCTAAATACTCAAACTAATTTAGAATTTAGAAATTCGTGCTTAGAATTTGCGAACGGAGGTGAGTTTAATGTCTGATAAATTACAAAAAATTACCGATTTAGTTTCCGAATTGACTGTCGTTGAAATGGCCGAATTGGTTAAGTCCTTAGAAGAAAAATTCGGAGTTTCCGCCGCAGCCCAAGTAGTAGCCGGTCCAGCCGCCACAGGTGGTGACGCCGCAGCCGCTGAAGCCCAAGACGCTTTCGACGTTATCTTAACTTCTGCTGGTACCAACAAAATTGGTGTCATCAAAGCTTTACGCGAAATCAATCCTAACTTAGGATTGAAAGAAGCCAAAGATCTGTCTGAAAAGCCAGGTGCCGAAATTCTTCTAGCGGCTAACAAGGTTACCGCTGAAGAAGCCAAAGCCAAATTGGTCGCCGCTGGCGCCACTGTTGATCTGAAGTAAGCAAGAAACGTTTTTGTGTCTTGACACTTATGATTCACAGTGATAACTTGTGCATCAAATGGCAACACAAACACTTAACCTCGATAATCTCCCTGATTTGCTTACTGTCCGCGAAGTTGCCCAAATTCTTCGAGTTTCCACTCTGACTATCAAACGCTGGGGTAAAAGAGGCAAGCTTACTCCCATTAGAATCAATTCTAGAGGCGACCGCAGATACAAAAAGGAAGCCGTCCAATGGCTCCTGGGCATCACCCCCAAGACTCAATAATCATCTCCAAATATCTCCGTTCCCCTATGGGATTTACCTTGTAATGTGCCCACTAATTCCCCTACCCTATTGCCATTAATTATGGTACAACTCACACCACGTTTAGCCACGGCCAATGATTCTTCCACTTTGTGCAGCATTCCCCCGGTTACATCAATCCCCGCCGAAATCCCAATTTCCCCTCTCATTTTTTCAAAACTCTTTCTCTCCAGCTTTAGTACAGTTTTTCCCTCCCTGTCATACACCCCATCGGTCGTCCCACAATGAACAATCTTCCTCACCTTAAAGAACCCGCCAAGTTTTAGGGCCAAATTATTAAGGGTTTTCTCTGTCGAAAAGATCGCACAGCCTTTCACCACGTCAATTACCACATCCCCATATACAACTGGCACCAGTCCCCATTTCAACATTTCCTTAATCGGGGTCAAAAACGCCTTATAAACTTTCCCCTTCCGTCCAATAGAAAAACTCGACGGGCTCACCGAGACCGCATTCAATCCCACCTTAATAAATTCCTCCACCACTATCCGATTCAATCTGGACGCAGCGTCTTGCACTTCTGCCATGCCTTTTTGGCTATCACTGTTTATCATCCCTTCCGCAGTCCTATACTTTTTAGCCGGCACATGCGGATAAGATCCTCCCCCATGCCCCACAATTACCAAGTTGCCTGTCTTTTCCATGCCCGTCTTAATCTCTTTGGCCAACCTCCTGATAACCCCCTTTTTCTCCGTAAACGGCTTGCTTTTATCAGTTATCAGGCTTCCCCCCAGTTTAACCAGAAATAACCCCTTCATACCAATCTTGTCCCCCTTGCCGGACGATTAACAATGGTAAACTCCACACTCGGCAACTTCTTCAACCTCTTATTTACCTCCATTTCGTCCTTAGTCAAACATATAACATGTACGTTGGCTCCAGCATCTATGGTGTAATAGGCTTCCAATCCTTCCTCTCTCCATGCTCTCAAACTTCTCATCACTTCCACCGTTCCCTTATTCCAATAAAAAATTGGCGGTTTGGATGTCATCGCCATTACATGCAAATCCACCGCCTCCTCTTCCAATAATTGCCCAAAAGTTGAAAAATCCCTTACCAAAAAGGCCTTTTTTATCAATCTGATTCTTTTCGGCAGTATAGCAAGTCTTGTCTTAAAATACGGGCTCGTCGTCGTTGCTTCGTGCCCCTCGGTAGAGCTGGCCTTTTTACTTTCCTTACTCACCACCGCCACTATATCCCTCAGTTGCCAATATTCAATTGGAGCCAGTGAAACAGCATAAGATGTTCTATTATCCTTTCCTCTTTTCCAATAGCCGAAGCCATCCACCACCGACCTACAAGCAGATCCGGAACCTAAACGCGCAATAATAGATATCTCTTTATTTGACAACTTCAGGCCCGCTGCGTAACTAGCGGCCAGAGCCAGTGCCGAAAATGCCGAAGCCGAAGAGGCGATTCCTGCCGCTGTGGGAAAATTATTCTCTGATTTTACCCTCGCCCTCATTTTTACCACTGCCATCTTCCTTACCACGTTCAAAATATCTACTACTCTTTGTTTCTTACCACCATCCATTATCTTCCCATTGACTTCTACCGAATCGTCTTTCAAGTTCTCATCAAACATTACCATCGAGGTCGTTGCACACTCACTCAAATTCATCGATAACGAATCATTGAAAGGAATATTCAATTTAGAGTCTTTCTTCCCCCAATATTTAATAAAGGCAATGTTCGCCGGAGAAATCGCTGTTGCCTTATTCATCTCTCACTCCTTCTTCTCCCAACTTAACCCTAAACGTTTCCAAACCCCTCTTCTTCACAAAACAATTCAGCTTTTCCATATCAGAGTGATACATCAGGATTATACCAGAGCTTCCCTTTCTTCCCCCTGCCCCGGACACCTTAGCCGCCCCACCAACTCTTTCTACCGCTCGAATCAATTGCGCGGTTGAATCTGATACTACCCCTAATTCTTCTAAACACCTCTCATTTTCCCTCATAGCCACAACCAAATCCACGCCCTTATCATCAACCAGGTATTTCAGAAACAGCCTTGTAATCCCCTCTATCCGACCCAATACTTTACCCACGTTCTTCCTGCCAACACATTCCACCATTTCCCTAGTCGTTTCCGCCGGCTTTCCGGTATTATGAATCAGCAGGTGGGGAAATCCTTTCTTTGACTCGACCTTGGAAATAACTTTAAATCCCTCTATTTCTTTTCTGTACCACAAATACCCTCCATAAGTGCAAATTGTGTTGTCTACCCCACTAGGATTCCCGTGCTGCTGCTTCTCTGTCTCATACGCCGCTTTATTTATTTCATTCAAGTCTAATTTTGGGCCTCTCATTTTGGCTCTTACAGCCGCTAGCGCCACCGCATATGCCGCTGATGATCCCATACCACATCCAATCGGAATCTCCGACTCTACTTCAAATTTCTCATTCACGACCAAACGTCTATTCACTGCCGCCACCAAGGCCGGGTAGCCATACACTACCGCATGCTCACCAGATAAAATAATTTTCCCGGGAGCGGAAATTTTAACTCTTTTTGGAATCATCAAACTTCCCTCTTCACCATATACTCGGCAATTCCTTGCAGATAGTCAATGGCTTCTGAATTGAGTTGTAATTCTCTCAACTTACTCACTGATTTGGCAGCTTTTCCTGCCAGTTTGCGCATCAAATTTAACGAATACTCTAAAGATCCACTCTCTTTAATTGCCTGTTTTGCCGCTTCAATATCTTTTTCACCCGCTTCTTTGTCTCCCCACACTTTACGCACTTCCGGTCTGTCTAAAGCTTTCAAAACCAGCAGTGTGCATTTTCCCTGCCGTAAATCGGAATCTGCTGATTTGCCAGTCTCCCCAGGATCGCCAAAAACTCCCAACACATCGTCTCTAAGTTGAAAAGCTACTCCCCCATCCATGGCATAGTCATGCAAAATATCTAAAGCTTTTTGCGAAAGTCCTGCCAAATGCGCCCCAATAAACAACGGGTTCTCATATGTATACAAAGCCGTCTTGGTCTTATGCACAGCCAAGACATCGTCTTCGCTCCATTTACCAAACTTCTCCAAGCTCACATCAAATGCCTGACCGTATGCAGTATTGGCAATGGCCCTAAACACATCTTTATCTTCAATAAGTTCAAATCCCAAACACAATAGTGCATCTCCTGCATTTACTGCCATCGCCTCTCCATAATGTCCTCCACCAAAATACTCATGGGTAGTCAAACCACCCCGCCTGGATTTGTCTTGATCCATGAAATCATCGTGCATCAGAAGTGCCGCATGTACCAGCTCCACCCCAATTGCCGAATTCCACACTCTCTCGTCTGGCTCTTTACCTGACAATTTATACCCGTAATGCACAAACGACGCCCTTAATCTCTTGGTCGGCCGCAAAATATACTCTCTCGAATGCACCAACATTCCCTTGACCAATTTTGCTTGTTTTTGGTTAAATCCAAAGCTGTTTTTAATCTCCTCATCAAAATATTTAGCTATCTTCTTATCAATCAATGGCACATATTCCTTCAGCAACCGTACTGCAGGATTCACGCCACTCTCTCCTTCAACGCCTGGTAAAACCGTTCCATGTACCATTTAGCTTTCTCCCAATTCTTTTTGGCTACTTCGGCATTGGCCAAATACGCCAAATGCGCAGACTTAGCCGCCTGAAACGTCGAAAATCTGAATTTCTCGGCCAGATACTCGCGCAGACTTTCCTCACTACCATTTTTCCATAAATCAATTTCTATTCTGGCGATTACTTCTGGCTCAAATGCTAGTTTCAAAGTCTTTTGTAGGATCCCATATAGCCCCTCTAGGGCTACTTTGGCCTTGTCCCAATCTTTCTCTTGTCCATGTACCAAAGCCTTGGCCATGGCCACTCCAGCCTCTTTGGCCAAACTCTTGGACAATCCGTAATGCTCTTTGACATATCTAATTACTAAATCTCTAAACTTTTCTTTTTCTCCAATCGACAACTGATGCCGGAAACGAATCTCCAAATCTGCCACCAACCCCGGATCAAACTTCAAATGCTCTTCTGCGTCATTGGCTCCAAACCGCCTGCGCCTACGGGAAAAATCCAAGATTGCTTCTCTCAGCATCTCCGGAGAAAATTCTGGTAAATGGTCCTGCACAAAATAATATTCTGCGTAATCCAGCTGCCAAGGCAGCAATCCCGAAGTTCTCTGCTCACCGGAAGTTCTGATAAACAAGTCTACATATGGATATGCCTGATCAGCCGTGTCTAAATACTTTTCGAAATCTTTAGCCGTTATTTCTGTTTTTTTGTCTTTAATAACTTTGTTCATGGCTCTAATAATCTCGTCGTGCCCCCCGTAATCTAAAGCTATATTAAATACATGTTCGTCCCCATATTTC
>Ga0209518_1005126_pt1 | contig 10122 bp, 8 predicted proteins | sample RifGroB1_FD_183993 | JGI IMG/M metagenome (GOLD analysis project Ga0209518, IMG submission 183993) | Groundwater microbial communities from Rifle, Colorado, USA - Groundwater B1 (SPAdes) (version 2) | ecosystem: Environmental > Aquatic > Deep subsurface > Groundwater | place: Rifle, Colorado... | reverse complement strand
GGAAATAGTTAAAAAATATCCGAAAACCGGTTTGATTATAGTCGGCGAAGGGCCCCGACGCGAAGCGCTCAAATTGCAAATTGCAAATCGCAATTTGCAAAAAAATGTCATTTTAGAATCATGGATAGATGATTTAGCGTCTTATTATAAGACCGCAGATTTGTTTTTGCTGACTTCAAATTATGAAGGCTACGGAATGGCGATTGTTGAAGCGATGGCCAGCGGTTGCCCGGTTGTAATGACCGACGTTGGATTGGCAGGAGAAGTTTTAATAGATAAAAAAGACGGAATTGTTATTCCGATTGAAGACAAGGGAAAATTGATAGAGGCAATTTTAAGTTTGATAAAAAATCCCGATTTGCGAAACGATTTGGTTAAAAACGCGCAAAAAACATTGAGTTTTTGGCCGACAAAAAGGGAGTATTTGAATGATTATCACGACTCCTGGGAATCGTGCAGAAGAAATGAGCGCAAGCAAAATTCATGAATAAAATCCTTGTTTATTTATTTATAGCCGCATTTTCCGTCTCTCTTTTTTACGCTTTTTATTCGCAGATTCTGCCGGCGGTGGATGCCAAGGCCTATGACGCTATTGCTTGGAATTTAGCCGAAGGATTCGGCTACAGGGAAAACAGGAATTTGTCTTACGAAGGGGATTATGCCTTAGGAAGAGCCGGACCCGGCTATGAATTCTTTTTAGCCGGAGTTTATACAATATTCGGCCATCGCTATTGGCCGGTTTGGATTTTGCAGTCGCTTTTTCATATTATCAGCGGCATTTTTATTTTTTTGATTTATCGCCTTTTGCTCGCTAAAAGCAGTTATGATATAAATTTTGCGACCGCAAAAGTTATATCATGGGAATGGGAAGAGAAAATTGACTGGCCGGTGGTTGTCGGACTTTCTCTTTTTCTTTTTCATCCCGACCTCATCCAAATTAACGGAATGTTGATGACAGAATCGCTTTTTATTTTTTTGATCTCCGCTTCGGTGTTTTTAGGATTGCGCATTTTAATGTCGCCGTCGCCAGGTTTTGCGCAAAGCATTATTTTGGCTCTTTTGGTTGCTTTTGCCGTTTTGGTGCGGCCCGGCGCCTTGCTTTTGTTTTTGGTTTTTTCAGGCATTTTTCTTTACAAAAAGCACTGGAAAACATTTTTGATAATGTTTGGAATTTTGCTTTTGATCGTCGGGCCCTGGGCGGCGAGAAACTATTTTCGACACGGCGTTTTATTCACCAATGCCACCGGCGGTTTGGAATTATGGGTGAGCATTTTACCCGAATCAAGCGGAGAATTTCAAATGAACAAAGAAGTAAGCGATTATTTGGAGAAAAACGGTCTTTTTAAAATTGCCGAGCGGGGCAAAGAAGAGTTCAAAAAATTTATTTTTGAACATCCGTTGAGATTCATTTTAAGGCAACTAGAGAAAACTTCTATTTATTTCAGCATGATTCGCACTTCCGGATTTTGGCTTTATCTTTCGGGATGGAAACAATTAGCGGCCATATTTTTTTCGGCGGTTTTTAATGCCTTGTTGTTCGCCTTGGGTTTGGCGGGAGCGTATTTGATTTTTAAGGAAAGAAAATTTTTAAATAATGCATTTTTGTTGTTGGCGGCCGCCATGCCTTTATCGGTTATTCCCATTGTTGTCACCGGCAGGTACCGTTATCCTCTTTTGATTTTCTTGGCCGCATCCGCTCTTTATTTTCTGCGGTTTATTCGGGAGAATAAGCGTTTGCCGAAAATATTTTGGGTGGCGTCGTCGGCGCTTTTGGTAAACGGCGGGCTGGACATATTTTTTAATTTTGATAAATTCATCAGCCACATCAGAATATTGGGGTTAGATATTTGAGAAACGAACCAACTCGTTTTTATCGGGCAATGCTTGCTTTTAAGGGAAGCTTTTGTTATTTTTATTTGATGATAGTTCCTTGAGATTAAGCCGAAAGAAGGACGGGAAAGTGCGCAAAATAAAAAAAGCCATAATTACGGGTATCACCGGCCAGGACGGCTCTTATTTGGCGGAATTGCTTTTGAAGAAAAAGTACGAAGTTCACGGTTTGATTCGGCGCTCCAGCTCTTTCAACACCGGCCGTATTATGCATTTATATCAGGACCCTCATTTGGAAGGAACCCGTCTTTTTTTGCATTACGGAGACTTGGCCGACGCCTCAACCATTGATAAATTAATTTACCAAATTAAGCCGGATGAAATCTACCACTTGGCCGGCCAGACCCATGTTCGGGTGAGCTTTGATATGCCGGAATACACGGCCAATATCACGGGGCTGGGCACTCTGCGCGTTCTGGAGGCGATACGGCATTCTGGTTTTCCCGTTAGATTTTATCAAGCGTCTTCAAGCGAAATGTTCGGTTCTTCGCCGCCTCCGCAAAACGAAAAAACGCCCTTTTGCCCCTGCAGTCCCTACGGCGCAGCCAAGGTTTTTGCCTATCATAGCGCGGTGAATTATCGGCAATCTTACGGGATTTTTGCCAGCAACGGAATTCTTTTTAATCACGAAAGTCCCCGTCGGGGAGAAACTTTTGTTACCAGAAAAATCACAATGGGCATTGCCGGCATTCTTGGCAAAAAACAAGACAAAATTTTTCTCGGCAACCTTAACGCGCGTCGCGACTGGGGTTACGCTCCCGAATTTGCGGAAGCCATGTGGTTGATAATGCAGTATGAGAAACCTGAAGATTTTGTGATTGCGACCGGCGAGGCTCATACTATCCGGGAATTTATTGAAGAGGCGTTTGAATCTGTGGATTTGGATTGGAAAAAATATATTGAAATAGACCCGCGCTATATGCGGCCGAACGAAGTGGAACATCTTTTGGGAGACGCTTCAAAAGCAAGAAAATTTTTGAAGTGGGAGCCGAAAGTGAAATTTAAGGAATTGGCGCGCATTATGGTTAAGGCGGATTTGAAAGAAGCGGGATTAGAGCCGGAGAAAATAATGAAATGACGAGAAATCCTTCAAAATTTTAAAGCGTAAAATGCAGGCGCGATTAGGTTTTCTAATCGCGCTTTTGTGTTATGATATAAACAATATGTTTGGCGGAGATTTAGGAGTTTCCATAATTGTGCCGGCAAAAAACGAAAAAGGGAATATAGAAAATATTGTCAGAAGAATTCCCCAATTCGGAAAATCAACGGAGATTATTTTTGTTGAAGGGCATTCGGCAGACGGAACGCTTGAGGAGGTCCGGCGGATAGTTTCATTATATAAGAACAGAAATATAAAATGGGCGACGCTGGCAACCAAAGGAAAGGGGGACGCGGTTCGTAAAGGATTTGAGATGGCAACCGGCGACGTTTTGATGATTTTAGACGCGGATTTAAGTGTGCCTCCGGAAGAGTTGTCTAATTTTTACGAAGCGATAAAAAACGAAAAAAACGTTTTTGTAAACGGTTCTCGCTTTATTTATCCCATGGAAAGCGGAGCAATGAGATACTTGAATTATTTGGGCAACCGTTTTTTTACTTTTTTGCTTTCGTGGATTCTTGGTCAAAAAATAACCGATACTCTTTGCGGAACAAAGGTTTTGTCAAAAAGAGATTACGAAAAAATTAAAGAAAACAGGAAATTTTTCGGCGAATTTGACCCTTTCGGCGACTTTGATTTGTTGTTCGGAGCGGCGAAGCTTGGTTTGAAAATTAAAGAAATACCGGTTCATTACAAAGCCAGAGTTTACGGCAAAACCAATATCAGCCGGTTCCGCCATGGCTGGTTGTTGTTAAAAATGACTATTTTTGCCGCAAGAAAGTTTAAATTCAAATGAAAAAAGGCTACTTGATTATTTTTTTTCTCTCTCTCTTTCTCAGACTTTTTCTTGCCGGTTTGATTTTATTTAATTTCGGCGAGCAAGGTTTTATCGGCAAAGGAGATGCCGTTGGCCAATACTTGCCTTTGGCGAAGAATTTTGCTTTAGGCAAGGGGTTTACCTTAGATGGCGTTACCCCGTATGCCTACAAAGCTCCCGGCTATCCTTTGTATCTCGCATTTTTCTACAAGATTTTCGGCGTTTTCTGGCCGGCTTTGATTGTTCAAATTATTTTTTCCGCTTCATTGGCAGTTTTTATTTTCAAAATAGGCGAAGAGATAGGGCTGGAGCGGAAAGTATCCTGGATCGCCGCTGTTTTGACGGCTACGGCGCCTCATTTAATTTATTACAGCAATTTTTATGTGACCGAGTCCTTATTCGCTTTTCTTTTTATTTTGGGGATTTGGTTTTTCATCAGATTTTTGAAAGAGCCCAATTTAAAATACGCCTTGCTTTCCGGGGTTTTTTTGGGGCTTGATACCTTGACCAAAGTCAGCGTTCAATACCTTCCTTTTGTCTTTTTGCCGTTTTTGATTTTTTTGATTTGGAAAACACCGCGAGAAACAAGGAAGAAATTTATTTTGCTATTCGTTGTTTTTTTTCTGGTTTTTATCGCCGTTTTAGCTCCTTTGGCAATCAGGAATTATAAACATTTCGGAACTTTTAATTTGAATTCCCAGGGCGTTTATCTTCTTTATCGCTATGAGGGCGCCTCCATTGTATTTCTTCGCGATAAAATTTCTTTTGGCGAAGCAGAAAGATTGGCAAGGAGAGAATTATTGGAAGGAACAGGGCTGGAAAATACGCCGGAAGAGCAATTGGTGGACTTGAAATACGCGCCAATATTGTTTGAGAAAACTTTAAACTTGATGAAGCGGAATATGAGCGCGGTTGCCAAAATTGAACTCATTAACATCCTTTCTTTTTGGACCCATAACAACTACGCCTACCTTTTATCTATTTATAAAATTATTCCTTCGCCGTCGCTTGAAAAACCGCCGGCTTATCTTTTGGCAATGGCGGACTGGCGGGGAATTTTTAATGCTTTGAAATTAACGCTCGCCAACTCCTATTATTCGGTTGCCCTTTTGAGCAGATTATTCTGGATTTTAGTCGCTTTTTTCGGCGTGTTGGCTTTTTTCTTCGCAGTTTTCGGAAAAAGAATGACCAAAGAACAGAAATTTTTTGTCTTTTTTCTGTTTTTGATTGTTGTCTATTTTAATGCCGTTCTTTTCCCGCTCGGATTTGGGGGAGAGGCCCGTCTGCGCTATCACGTAGAGCCTTTTATGTTTTTGCTGGCCGGTTTTGGTTGCATTATTTCCTTCTCCATGCTATCTAAAAAGCAGATTCGAAAATCCAATATAAAGGAGATTCAATGAAAGACAGAAGATTGCTGGCTTATTCTGCGGCCTTTAAAGCGGGTAGCTATTTAGGGCGAAGTTTAAAAAGAGGCATCAAAGCGGCCGCCCAAGAAAAATCCGATCTTGATTTGGTTAGCGAGGCGGATAAAAAAGCCGAAAAAATTATTGTTTCTGAAATCCGCCTGCATTTCCCAAAAGACGGAATTTTATCCGAAGAATCAAAAGAGACAGAATCAAAAACAAGATACCGATGGATAATTGATCCCTTAGACGGCACCCATAATTTTTTGGCCGGGTTTAAAGAATTCGGCACTCTCTTGGCTTTGGAGGAAGAGGGAAAAGTGATTCTCGGAATTTGTCATTTTCCTCTGCTTCGGGAATATTTTATAGCCGTAAAAGGAAGAGGCGCCTATTGCAACGGAAAAAAATTAAAGGTTTCGCAAGTTGAAGAATTCCGCGGTCAGATGTTTTGTTCCGATGGAATTTTGCGCAAAAAGCCGAAAGAGATTTTGGGCGACATTGAAAGATTCTGCGGAGCCGGATGCCGATTGCGGGTTTACGGCTCAAGTCCTTACGCTTTCACGCGCGTTGCCTTGGGCCAGGCGCTGATCGCCACCAATAGATTGGGAAAACCGTGGGATATTGCCGCGACTGCTCTTTTAGCGGAAGAAGCCGGAGGAAAAGTAACCGACGAAAAGGGCGATCCGTGGAGCATTGATTCGGAAAACCTGCTTGCCACAAACGGATTAGCGCACAACAAAGCCCTCGCGCTTTTTAAGTGAAAAATTACAAGAAAAATTAAATAGGATCGAATTTCTGAAATGCACGTTTACTCGCTATCGCGGATAAACGTGCATTTTTATTTTTGGCGGAATTTTGATAAAGTGAGGATATGAATTTTTTTAAGCCGTTTATATATGTTTCCATTATCGGAGCCGTTGTTTTATTGGTGATCAATTTGATAGGAAAGCGCAAGGGTTACTATAAAAAAGGACAGGAAAATTTTTTGTTTGGCAAGATAATGCATTTTTTCGGCGGATTTTTTGTGGCGATGTTTTTGTCGGGGTTTACGCAATACTGGCCGCTTGTTATAGTTTTGACATTTTTGGTCGGCGTATTTTGGGAAATAGGGGAATATTTTCGCGGTATTTATATCTTCAAAAAATTCGGCGCAAAAGACGACATCATAGAACTCCGCGACACCGTTGAAGATTTGATTTGCGATATTTTAGGCGCTTTTATTCTTTTATCTTTATCTTATATAATTCAAGATATGTTTTGGGTGTTTATAGGCGTTGTCGCCGCGACGCTGAGCTCCGTACAGCTTATTCCGCAAGCAATAAAAATCTTTAGAACAAAAAGCGCAAAAGATATTTCTCTTTTGACGTTTGTCATTATATTATTAGGGTCTGTTTCGTGGCTGCTTTACGGTATTCATATCAAAGACCCGTTCATTATCACAACCAACTCTATGGTATTAATCTTGTCTTCTTTGATTGTCGTTTCCAAATTCCTGTTTAAATAGAATATCGCTTCCCAATTATAAATCTCCAGATGAAAATTTGCTCGCTATCGCGGGCAAGTTGGTGTTTTGTTCCGTTTTATTGAGAAACAAAGAATGTTTTTGGTTTTTTCTTTGATTAGATTGATTAGATTTTGTATTTTTACATTTTTACACGATATGCTATAAATTATGCGACCGCATAATTTATAGCATAGAGTTTGTTTATGATAAATAGAGAGCAAAAAATCAAAGTAGCAAAAATTATTTTAAAAAGCATCGCCGCGGCAGGCTTTATAAGCATGGCCGTTTTGGCGCCTAATGCTTTGCAAGCGTTGGATATGTTTTATGGCGATAGGAAGAGAAAATACAATACAAAATATTATGTGAAAACCAGCATTGGAAGATTGAAAAATCAGGGACTTATTAAATTTGAAGAGAGAAACGGGAAAAATTTTATTAGACTAACCGACAAAGGAGAGCAAAAATTATTAAAATACCAATTAGGAGAGCTGGCTATTAAAAAACCAAAAAAATGGGACGATAAATGGAGAATAATTATTTTTGACATTTGCGAATATAAAAAGAGGATAAGAAATGAATTGCGGAATGAATTGATAAATCTTGGTTTTTTGAGACTTCAAAACAGCGTATGGGTTTATCCTTACGACTGCGAAGAGCTGATGATTATGTTTAAATCATATTTTAAGATCGGGAAAGAAGTTTTATATTTGGTGGCGGAAAGGGTAGAAAATGATAGATGGCTTAAAAAAGAATTTGGTTTGGAATAATTTGGAATGATAGGACGGTGAGGGGGTAAAAGGGGTTATGCTATAACTTTTGCGGTCGCAAATTTTATAGCATGTTAATTTTTTTATTGGGTTTAAAATTGGGTTTAAAATTGGGTTTAAAATTGGGTTTAAAATTGGGTTTAAAATTGGGTTTAAAATTGGGTTTTACTCTGTAGGTTTTATTCAAAACGTCTGAACTTCTATTCGGAGTCATATTCTGGTAAAGTATTTGTATGAAATTGCTGATTATCACGCAAAAGATAGACCAAAATGACGACATTTTGGGGTTTTTTCATCGCTGGGTTGAGGAATTCGCCAAAAATTGCGAACAGGTTGTTGTGATTGCCCAATTTGTCGGCGCCTATGATTTGCCCCGGAATATTGAGGTTTTTTCTTTAGGGAAAGAAAGAGGACGTTCTAAGGCGCGCCAATTGATTAATTTTTACAAATTGCTTTTTGAAAATCTCAGTCGCGTTGACGCGGTTTTTGTTCACATGATTCCTTTATGGGTTGTTTTGGGAGCTTTATTTTTCAAAATTTACCGCAAAAAAGTTTACTTGTGGTATGTTCATAAATCGGCGGATTGGACGCTGAAATTGGCGGAGAAATTGGTTGAAAAAATTTTTACGGCTTCGCCGGAAAGCTGCAGATTAAAATCGGATAAGATTATAATAATCGGGCATGGAATAGATACAGAGAAATTTTCAATTTTCAATTTTCAATTTTCAAAGAGAAGGAAAAATTCAAAATTCAAAATTATTTCTGCGGGGAGGATAGCGCCGGCGAAAAATTACGAAATTTTGATTGAAGCGGCGGAGATTTTAAAGAAAAGAGATTTTTTCGCCAGAGGCCCGCTTCGCCATAGCGATAGCGAGGCGAGCGGACCAGCCTTGGGCTGGGAAATAAAAATTGCCGGCAGCCCGATTTTGGAAAAAGACAAGATTTATTCCGAGAACTTAAAAAATTTTGTTAAAGAAAAAAATCTAGAAGATAAAATAAATTTCGTTGGCGCTATTCCGCATAAAGACATCGCCGCATTTTACCAAGTCGGCGATTTGTTCGTTAATTTCAGCGACACCGGGAGCTTGGACAAAGCGGTTTTGGAGGCGATGGCCGCCGGGCTTTTAGTTTTGACATCTAACGAGGCGTTCGGGAATATTTTGTCGTCCGAATATTTTACAAGTAAAAATCCGGAGGAAATAGCGGAAAAAATTATTATGCTTTCAAAATCCGAGCCCGACCCGGGACTTCGCGACTTCGTCGTTAAAAACCACAATTTAAAAGGCCTGATAACTAAAATTGTCGGAGTAATTAAAATTTAAAGCTAAAGAAGAATTAGGAAACCGGTTGCAAATTATGACGGTTATGCTATTTTAGATAAAAAATATTTGGTATCTTGAAAATTGGAAAGGAGAAAGAATGTGAATTTTTCCAAGATAGTGTCCCTTGAGGCGCTATGCGCGCTTGTCGGCGACCTTAAAAAACAGGGAAAGAAAATCGTTTACGCTCACGGCGCGTTTGACTTGCTTCACGCCGGCCACATTCACCATCTTGAGGAAGCCAAGAAACTGGGAGATATTTTGATTGCGACTGTTACGCCTGACAAATTTATTCAAAAGGGTCCGGGGCGGCCGCGCTTCAAAGAAGAGGAGCGTTTAAGATTTCTTGCTTCTTTGGAATGCGTAAATTTCGTCGCCTTGAATGACGCTCCGGATGTCGCTGAAACTGTCAAAAAACTGCGGCCCGATATTTACGCCAAAGGAGAGGATGTAAAACGCAAAGTTGATGATTCTGCCGGAGGTTTATATCGGGAAATTGCGGCCCTGGGAGAAATTGGCGGGAAAGTACATTTTATTAAGTCCTTACCGATTCATTCCACCGAGCTGTTGAATAAATATTTCAGCGTTTACCCCAAAGAAGTAAATGAATTTTTGGAGCGGTTTTCCAGAAAATATTCCTTTGAGACGATTGCCTACGCGCTGGAAAGAATCAAAAAATTAAAAGTTTTGGTCATAGGCGACGCTATTATAGACGCATATCAGTACGTTTCGCTTATAAGCAAGTCGCCGAAAAATAATCATATTGTCGCTAAGCGTCTTGATGAGGAGAAATTTGCAGGCGGGATTATGGCTTGCGCCAACCACATTGCCGGCTTTTGCGAAGACGTTGCAATGGTTACTTGTCTGGGCGAACAGAATTCTTACGAAAGCTTTATCAGAGAACATTTGAGGGGCAACGTTAAGCCGATTTTCGTTTATCGCGGCGATGGGCCGACGACGCTCAAGCGCCGTTTTGTAGAACCGACCTATATGACAAAAGTCTTTGAGGTTTATGATTTTAACGATTCGGATTTGCCGATAAAAGAAACTTTTGAAACAGTTGAATGTTTGAAAAATATGATTTCAGATTACGATTTGGTTTTAGTCGCTGATTTCGGACACGGCTTTTTAACCGATAAGATTATCAATTTTTTGTGCGAGAAAGCCAGATTTTTGTCGCTCAATGCGCAGACCAACAGCGCCAATTACGGATTTAATTTTGTCACTAAATATTCCCGCGCGGATTATGTTTGTATCAACGAACCGGAGATTCGTTTGGCGATGAGGCGGCGAACCGGAGAATTGAACCCGTTGATAGAGAAA
>Ga0209518_1005124_pt1 | contig 10127 bp, 13 predicted proteins | sample RifGroB1_FD_183993 | JGI IMG/M metagenome (GOLD analysis project Ga0209518, IMG submission 183993) | Groundwater microbial communities from Rifle, Colorado, USA - Groundwater B1 (SPAdes) (version 2) | ecosystem: Environmental > Aquatic > Deep subsurface > Groundwater | place: Rifle, Colorado... | reverse complement strand
CAACTATTTGGCCGGGAGCGTCGGGATCGGCACTGCAAGCCCTGTGGGCAAGCTCGACGTTGTCGGAGCTGCTGGAATTAACGACCCTCTGGTCCGTTTTGGCACGAGCGCAGCGACCGATTCGAACAGTATTTATTTAAGAAACGGATCCGGCACGTTCAGTTTCTTTATTTCAGGGGACGTTGGGCATTTCGTACCAGGAACTGCCGCTGGTGACGGTGGGGCTCGTGTGAGCGTTGGGAAAAACATGTTCCTGGGAGACGGCAACGCCGCGAGAATGGTGCTCTTGAGCACGGGTAATGTGGGTATTGGAACGGTGGCCCCTTCTGAAAAATTACATGTGCTGGGCAACCTGCGCGTCGAAGGCAGTACTGATTGTATTCTCGGCAACGGATCGGGCGGAACGAATTGTTCGTCAGACGCCCGCTTGAAGAGGGACGTGGAGCCCATCGAGGGCGCGCTCGACAAGGTTCGCGAGATCACCGGTGTCACTTTCAACTGGAAGGAGAGCTCCAGGAACCGCGATCGCAAACAGCTCGGGGTCATCGCCCAGGATGTTGAAAAGGTATTCCCTGAAGCCGTGTACGAGCGCGAGGACACGGGCTACAAGGCCGTGGATTATGGCTCGCTGGTGGCCCCGGCAATACAGGCCATCAAGGAGCTTTACGAGAAGTTCGCCGGTCAGGATCGCCGGCTGGCTTCGGTTGAGGCAGAGAATACCGCATTGAAGGCACGAGTGGACAAAGTCGAGCAGGACAACGCCGCCCTGAGAGCCTATCTTTGCGCGAAAGACCCCAACGCGGCCTTCTGCAAGTAAAGGTTGGAGATCTGGATGCCGATAAGCCAAGAAGGATGATTTTAGGGCACCCTCTTGCGCTTCTTGCAGCTCTGCTTTCGTTTTCTGCGCAAGCAGTGGAGCGCGGCTGCCTTGTCGCGGAAATCGAGGATATGCTCGGAGGCCATCAGGGACATGGTTCAAAGGTGAATGTCGGCCCCTATCAGGCCGCCGAAAAAATTCTGTTCCTGTCGGATTCAGGCGCTGAAACGGACGGCCTTTCCCTGGGCGAACTGATCGCGGATGCGTTTCCATCCAAAACCGTTGTCCGGACGGATCTTCAATTTCATGAAAGCTCCACAGTTGGAAACCTCTCGACTCTTTTCATGGACAACACCAAGCCTTTTCCATTCAAGGACAATACCTTCGACACGATTGTGATGCGGAAGGGGCTGCTGTTTTTCCCGTAGTGGAAGATGAATGGGCGAAAGCCTTTGAGGTCATCGAAATAAATCAGGGTGTTTCGATCCAAATACAATCAAACCCATGGGGAGGATTCAATTCAGTTGTTATTTCCCCTCGACGTTCGCCCTAGCGTGAAATATTCTTAAACCTATGAAAAGACACTTCATCCTGTTCCTGATGGTCGCATCGATTGTGCTCTCTTCTTCTGGTGCGCGGGCTCAGAGCCAGTTCGCCACGACCAGTCAGAGGATGCCCATTTACAAGGAGCAGGACACCTCTTCGCAAGTTCTGGGGACATATGCTCCAGGCTCCAAGGTACGAGTGAAGCCAACATCGAACCCGGAATGGATGGAGATCCAGTTTTCGCGTCCTGTGAAGGGAACCTCCGTTGGCTACGCACGGGCTTCCGCTTTCGGATCACTGAAGAGACCATCGACGGCACCAGGCGCAGCCGCAGTGGGCAATCCGTCTTCGGGGTCATCCTTGAAAAAGTACCGAGGAACCATTTCCCTGGGCGCGGATGGCGTTCAGGCAAAACCCTCAGCCGCTTTGGTCGCTCTGGGCGAAGCGTCAGCATCTGTTCCGGTTCTTCAGTTTCGCGCCAAAGGATCGTATTTCTGGAGTGAGCGTTTTCTAGCCTATGCTCATGTCGGATATGATTCCTTTACTCACATTAATGAGGCTGCCGTCAAAACGCTTTACGGGTCAGCTTTTGAAGGCATGGCAGGGGTACAATACCTGGTTATGCGAAACCGCTTCATGGACCTCATGGTGGGAGCCGGCGCAGGTGCCAGCATGTACTCCGTTTCCACTCTAAAGGCGCTGACCGCCACATCGTCGCTGGTCGGACTGCAGTTCGAAATTCCGCGGCTCACGGTGCTGGTTCCTCTCTTCTCGTCACTGGCGCTTGAGTTGAATGCAGGCTACCAGATGAAAACTCTATCGGGCGTAACGGTCGTGACTGGCGGTACCGTGGCTGAACCGGAGACTGTGCTCACGGACATCGGCTTTGGCGGGCTTTTTGGCGGGCTGCAGCTAGCCTGGGTTTTCTGAAAATTAACGAGCGGCCCGTTCCAGGCGTTCTCGGATGGTTTTTTGGGTTACTTCAGGGAATTGTCCGAAAGCAGGGAGCTCGCGCGTGACGATCGCGCATCGGCCGGCGTCAAAGTTGTCGATGCAATAATGTGCAATCACGTTTTCTTCCAGCTCGGAGAAAAGGCCAGTGGCTACCGCGGCAGAGGCTACCGCAAGCGAAGCGACAAACACCCATAATGGAATGAAGAGCAGGCGGCGGAAAGCACCGCGTACGGTTCGTCTGATAAGGTAGTAATGCGCGAATACGAAGAGCAGGGCCACCAGGCTGCCCAGGACGAGTTCTTTCAGCAGGAGTGTGATTCCCGCGAGCGATGCAAGATTTCCGAGGGCGGCGTGGTAATGGTGCGCCAAACCAAGTGCCGCGATCCAGCCACCCAGGATCACGAGCCCCGTCAGGAAGGTGGAGGAATCCCAGCCCCTGCCTTCTGAGAACTCCTTGATGCGAAGGGATCTGTAGGACTTGGGAGTCAGTAAAACGATGGTTTTAGTAAAAAAACCGGAAATGTCACTGGTGAGCGAGCCATCACTTTTCCTGGCTGCACGCAGGGGGCGTTTCGGCCCGAACCTGTCTTGCGTATTCGCCGGCTGAGACGTGTTGGTATTCGTGAGGATGAGACGGCACCGACCGAACTCGATGACATCGTTCAGATAGAGCTTCCGCGCACGTTTGGGCTGTAGCGGCACGGTATTGACCTTCGTGGGATTCGTTGCCCCGAGGTCTTCGACTGAGACCACGTTTTTGTGAATGGAGAAACGGCATTGCCGTTTGCTGACCAGTTCATCGGAAGGTAGCTGGAAATCGCCTTCCGTTCTTCCGCAGGTGAATCCATCTGTGAGATCGATGAATCTTCGTGTGGCATTGTTGAAGAGATAAAAGGAGCGCTGGCGTTGTCGCATCTCTATAAAATCTCACAGGAACGTTCAGAAAGTACAGGCGAGTGTTGATGCCGCTAGAACTTTTCAGTCATGTAGGTCTGCTTCATTACGAAATCGACGCCATCCCTGTCCCAATCGCGGTGATACGAATGATAGAGAACGTGGCCGCCGTCATAGAGGAAGATTTTCATGGTCGCGCTCTGGCTGCCGCCGGGAAAGGTCCTGGCGTATTCCCACGCAGCACGTTCGGCGGAGCCAGTGATCTTTGCTCTGAGCGAGCCTCCGTCTTGATCGTCGCTGGCTTCATAGATCGGGTAGGTCTGGGTATCCCCCGGGCGTGTTTCTGTAATCTGAAGAGTGCCATTGGGCTGAAGACTCAAATGAACTTCCGTTATGTCGCAGCCGCCGATCGGCATTGCGTTCACTGAGCAGTCGATGGGTGTTGTTTTGTAACTTCCCACGAATTTTGTGAACGGATTGTCAGGAGAGGACTCGGCTGCCAGGGCCGAATGATCCAAATGAGATACCGCCAGACAGGCGAAGCAGATCAACACACCGAATCGGGAATGCATGTCAGCACTCGTATCATGGTTTTAACCAAAAAGTGGGCCAGACTATTATTCAGTGTTAGGATACCGATTCCATGGACTCGAGCGAACAGGTCAACTTATTTGAGATCGTTCGGCGCGGTGATTCCGCGAAGACCGCGGAACTGCTGTTTCGCGGAACGGACCCTTGCGCCCGGGGTGCGCGAAACGAACCTCTCCTGGTCGCGGCCACTCGCGCCGGAAGCGAGGACATTGTCGAACTCCTTGCTGGTAGCGGCTGCGACGTCAACGATGGCGATGAGAGCGGGACAACGGCCCTGATTGCCGCCGCGAGCAAGGGATTGATGAGGTCTCTTGCGGTACTTCTGTTTTTCGAAGCAAAGCCGGACCTGCAGGATAAAGAGGGCAGGACCGCCCTGATGTGCGCAGCCAGAGCCGGGGAACGGGAAGCGATTCTCACGCTTCTTTCGTATGGGGCTTCGGGTGCGATTCACGATCAAAACGGAATGACTGCGCTACATCACTCCGTGGTCGAAGGACATCGAAATTCGACACGTTCGCTCATTGCCGCGAGCAAACACCTGAATGACCTCGATCGGGAAGGCAACTCAGCGCTGCACTTCGCGGCGAAAAAGGGTGACTCGGTAATTGTCGAAGTACTGCTGGAAGCGGGAGCCGACCCGAATATCCGCAACGTATCCGGGTGCACGCCGCTCATGCTCGGCGTAGCCAAGAGGAAGCGAAAGATCGTCGAACTTCTGACCGGCTCGGGCGCGGATGTGAATTTCGCGGATACGGACGGGCACACGGCATTGATGATCGCAGCGTTCAAAGGGGACAAAGCCGTTGTTGAAGACCTGATTCGGCTGGGCGCCGACCCGAAAATCCGGGACGGCAAGGGTATGACAGCGCTTATCCATGCATCATCCAAGGGATTACGGGATGACTCCACGGCGACTGTGCGAGGAATTGGCGAGAAGTACGGGGATGAAAAGTTTCTGGTTCAAGGTGCCAGCCACGAGACGCAGAATAGCGAGGAGACGCGCATTGCAGGCACCCCGGATTACAAGGAAGTGGTCAAAACCCTTGTGAAGAACGGCTCTCCCGTCGATTCTCGCGACAGTATTGGACAGACAGCCCTGATCAGGGCCACTCAGAACGGCCATACCGACTTGATTGAAATCCTGATCGAGGGCGGCGCCGATGCGAACGCTGTCGATCATGCGAACAACACCGCGATCGCGATAGCGCGCACCAGGAATGACTCCAGTGCGGTCGCCTGCCTGGAGAAGCACTTGAGGCTCCGGAGTGCTGTGCCGCCCACGGCCGAGCAGAACGCGGCTGCTGCGGAAAAGAAACTGGCCGGAGCCATGAAGAGCCGCGATGAAGGCGGGAAAACTCCATTGATTCAGGCATGCGCGACCGGCGACCTGGCGATCGTGAAGCTTCTTCTCGAGCAGGGCTCTGAAGTGAATGAAAAGGATTTCCAGGGGTCCACCGGCCTGATGATTGCGGCGAGTTCCGGGCATGTGGAGATCGTACGTCTTCTCATTCAGGGGGGCGCGAACGTCAATTACAAGACTCTGCAGAACTTTACGGCCCTGCTCCTCGCGATCGCCCGCAAGAAATCCGAAGCGGTGAAAGTACTCATTGAAGCCGGCGCCAACATCAACGCGCGGATCAAGGGCATGAGCTGCCTGATGCTCGCAGTATCTGTCGGAGACCTGGAATCCGTGAGCGCTCTCATCAAGGCTGGCGCGGACCCCAATGAGACGAACCACCGGGGCCAGACCGCCGCCGCCTTCGCCGCCGCCCAGGGCAAGAAAGAAGTGGCCGATTATCTTGGAGAGCTCCAGAAGGAAAAGAAGCAGCGCCCGAAGGGAGTGCGCCGATGACGGGTCCTCTTCGCGTTGTCTCGAAAAAAAGCTTCAATGTCGTTCAGTTCCTTACGGGATTCGAGACCCAGGGCAAAACGTCCCGCGACCCCGTCATTGAGGGACTCATCACCCGCCCCAAGCACCTCATCCTTAATCTTGCGGGCGTGAAGCGGCTAGGAGAGGAACTCATCGAGCAAATCCATTTTATCGACCAGCAGCTCAAGTCCAGCAGCCGGAAGATGAGAATCGTATTCGCGAACGAATCTCTGAAACAGGAACTTTTGAATTCGCGTTTCGGGAAGTTGGTCGTCGTCTCGGAGTCCTTGCACGCTGCGGCACAGGAGCTGTCGACGCAATCGGATCTTTCCGATCGTCAGTTCATCAAGGCTTTCGTCAATGCCACACTGCGGACCTTTTACGTTCAGGCGAAAACCCATTCACAGAGGGGTCCGATTTACGTCAAAACAGAAAACAGGTCGCACCCGCTGGGTGACATTTCCGGGATCATTCGCGTTCTGGGCAGGAACTTCTCCTATGGAGTGATGTTATCTTTTCCGAAAGAAACGTTTTTGAAGCTCCTGACCCGCCTGACAGGAGAGGAATCTGCTGAGATCACGCAGGAGAACCAGGACGCGGCGGCTGAACTCATGAATATTATTTTCGGGCAGGCGAAACTTGTTCTGAATCTCAAGGGCGCCGGTCTGACGCCGCAGCTGCCCGTGCTCTCTTTCGGCGACTCCTTCCCGGGACTCGCACTTGATGAGAAATCCGAGAAGCTGACGCCGCTTGATCAGGGCAAGACGGTTGTCATTCCGTTTGGGTCTGATATCGGGGATTTTTTCATTGAAGTTTGGATTCCGGAAACCGCAGAGGGCGCGGACGCCGCCCGGATCTGGTTCAGCTCTGGAGAGTGACGGCGGGGAACTTGTAAATGGAGCCGATGTCCGGACTCGAACCGGAGACCTACGCTTTACGAAAGCGTTGCTCTACCAACTGAGCTACATCGGCCCAAAAGAAAACGCGTAGATTCAGTTGATAGCAGCCAATCGGATCGGTTGCAACCGCCTCTTTTCACGGTTCCTCAATTTTTGACCTCTTGACGCTCGCTAGCTGTCCTGAGAACAAGGGCCTATGGGCCAAGCGGGAATACGACTCCTTACAATCGGTGCTTTTGGAATCATGGGCGTATTCAGCCGCTATTTCGCTGGGATCTGGATTTCACAGGTCCTTCCGCCCCCTTTTCCCTATGCGACGTTACTGATCAACGTTGCTGGTTCCTTTCTGATCGGAGTTCTTTACGTGATGGGCGCTGAACGGGCGCTTTTGTCCATGGACCTGTTCGCGGGAATTGCGGTCGGTTTTCTGGGGGGATTCACCACTTTTTCGTCCTTCTCGTTGGAGACTTTTCGTCTTTTTGAAGAAGCACGCTATCTGCAATTCACCGCTTACATCCTGGGCAGCCCCGCGCTCGGAGCCCTCGCTGCAGCAGCCGGGGTTTTGATCACTCGGCGGTTTGCGTGAAAAAAAAGGTGCAGGTTTGGATCTACGCAAAACGGGAGTCATCCCCTGCGCGGTTTCTCGTGCTCAAGACCTGTGCGAAGCGGGGTGATTTCTGGCAGCCGGAGGCGTCGAGCCAGGTGAAGAACTGGCGCATGCCGCATTTCGGGAAGCCACGGAGGAAACGGGCCTCAGCTTCAGAAACCCTCCAGAACCGCTCAACGCGCCATTTCAATTCGAAAGCCGAGGCCTCATTTTTGAGGAACACCCTTTTGCGCTCGAAGCGTTGGCCGCCGATAGAGTGACGCTTGACCCACGCGAGCATGAATCCTATCAATGGGTCAGTGCGGAAGAGGCTTTCCAGATGTTGCGCTTTCCTTCCAATGGAGACATGCTTCGAATACTTTTGAAACGGCTTGGACATTAAAGGAGACAGTCATGAAACAAATCGAAAATGAAAAACTTGGCTTGGGTAAGGGCCTTTACGCGGTTCTGGATACCTCACTCGGAGAACTGGTCTGTTCTCTCGAAGAAGAGAAGACGCCCGAGACCGTCAAAAATTTCGTAGGGCTGGCGACAGGTGAAAAGGAATACACCGATCCGCGGAACAGCAAGAAGTCGAATGAACCCTTTTATGACGGGACCGTTTTCCATCGCATCATCCGCGATTTCATGGTCCAGGGCGGAGATCGGTTGGGACAGGGAACCGGCGGCCCCGGCTACCGTTTCAAAGACGAATTTCATCCCACTTTGAAGCACTCCGGCGCGGGCATTCTTTCCATGGCTAATGCGGGCCCGGGCACCAATGGCAGCCAGTTCTTCATTACGCTGGTTCCTACACCGTGGCTGGACGGCAAACACAGCGTTTTCGGTCACGTGGTCAAGGGAATGGAAGTTCTCAAGGCGATGGGTGAAGTTCAGACCGGTTCGGGCGATCGTCCCCGGCAGGAACTCGTGCTGAAGTCCGTGCGTATTGTTCGCGAGGCCTGAGCTGATTCAATACTCGGTACCATCGAGTGACCGTTTTTGGGCCATTCGGATAAGGCGAGTCCAACTCGCCCAGGTCGAATGGCCTTTTTTTGGTCAGTCAGGTGGGCCGAGTCGGTAGTATCGGCAGTAGTCGGTGGTAATTGACGCAATTACCTGCCGTCGCCCTCGAGATCCAAGTGAACGCCATCTGAATCCCCTGATGCTGATAAAACAGGCACCGGTTGTACAGACATTGGACACTGCCCTGCCCAGACTCTGGAGGGGTGCTGTTTGCTCTCTTTTAAATAACTCCTTAATTTCAGCTACTTGCGGCATCATGGCGCCCCGTGTCATTTGGCACCTGCGTTGCAATTACCCATTCCGTACATGTTGCAGGCACCCTGGATGGGCTGTCTGATGTTGTAAACAGAGATGAGTTGAGTAGGAGTTGAATATGAAGAAGCGATTTTTGTTTGTTTTGATGCTTGGAATGTCTTTCGCCCCGACGGCTCTTGCTGGGTCTAAACTGGGTGAACAGAAATTGAGTGAAACCAACATGGCTGGCGTCCGTTGCGGCGAACAGTTCATGAATAAGAACCTGGCTGATCGCACGGTCGCACCGAGAGAAAGTAAATCGGCGCAGGCCGGAAAAGCTCACGCTGCTCTTTAATCGGAGCTGCTGTTCAGTTCGCGAATCAGTGATTTTAACTTCTGGCGTTCGGAGACGGGGATATCTTCCTCAGTGCTTCGGACGCCAGAGTTGTTTTTACGCCCGAATTTGTGAGCCTGTTTTTGCCCGAGCCTCGAGTCTTCTGATAGCTCTGAGGAGATCTTCCGAACCCGGTGAAAAAGTTGCGAGCGTTCGGCCTGGGCGATCTGGACCTTCACCTGGTCCGAAATCGTTTTGCCGCGCCACTCAAGCACATTTCCAAGAACCAGAAAGATCGTGCCCAGCACGGTGAGCTTGATCCCAAGCCCGATCAGTTTAAGCATGCCCCGTATTCCCCTGCGGCGGGTTGATCAGGATCGCATGCAGACGAATCGAGATGCCACGGTGCAGATGAAGATAGGTGCGTCCGGTCAGTTTGTGCCCCTGCGAGAGGTTTTCCCAGTGCTTTTCGCTCAAGAGGCGAGGCGGGGAGACCAGAATATCGAGATTCTCCATCTTCGAGAGGTTCGTGGCCACGCGGCTTGCGATCACATTTCCCATTTCCGAGTAGATGGATGGATCGAGGCCTTTCTCAAAATGCAGCACCAGGGCTGCTGAAACGTCACCGCTCAGCTGAAAGGCGACAGCCATCGCATCGTCCGGCAGTTTTTCTGAAATCGGATGGGTATGCTCCGGTTCCAGGTTCACCGTACCCAGATGGTAGAAATCGAACTGTTCCGGCAGGGCATTCATCAAATTCATGATCGCCTCCTTCAGATTGCCTGTGTTTCCCGGTGTGGTCGACCGGGTTCATCCACCAGCGCACGACTGATTGTTTTCACCACATCATTGGCCGTGAAAGGCTTCAGGACGTAGTCCCGGGCTCCGACATTGATCGCTTCCATCACCAGGTTTTCCTGCCCCATGGCTGAGATGATGACAATTTTGGCGGCTTTATCGAGGCGCATGATCTTCCGGGTCGCTTCGATTCCGCTCATGTTCGGCATGACAATATCCATGGTGACGATATCGGGGCGCAGTCTCTGGTACTGGAGGAGCGCCTCGTTTCCGTCCGCAGCTTCCCCGACGACCTGATAACGGGCTTCAGTCAGGATCTCAGCCAGGGTTTTTCGAACGAATTCGATGTCGTCTACGATGAGTACGGTCTTTGCCATAGCGTGATACTTCCTTGTCGGGAACCGGTAGAGCTTTGGTTCCTTCATGGAACCGCTCCTTCTCTTCAAGTGTAACGCGAAACGGGTGTAGATACCAAATAGGACGTAATTAATCCTGACTGTTTTGGTTTGCTTTGGGTTCCGAGAGAATCTCGATCAGGACCGTCTCGATATGGCGTTCGGTAGCTTTCCGGATCGTAA
>Ga0209518_1005123_pt1 | contig 10128 bp, 10 predicted proteins | sample RifGroB1_FD_183993 | JGI IMG/M metagenome (GOLD analysis project Ga0209518, IMG submission 183993) | Groundwater microbial communities from Rifle, Colorado, USA - Groundwater B1 (SPAdes) (version 2) | ecosystem: Environmental > Aquatic > Deep subsurface > Groundwater | place: Rifle, Colorado... | reverse complement strand
TTACCAGAAGCTTATGAACGACTGGAAAAACTGCACGAGAACAAAGGAATGCTCCGCGGACTACCGACGGGATTCCGAGATTTAGACACGATGCTCTCCGGTTTTCAAAAATCTGACCTCATCATTCTGGCCGCTCGTCCAAGTATGGGTAAGACTACTTTAGCGCTTGACGTCGCTCGTATGGCCGGAGTACTGCACGAGAAATCAATTTTAATATTTTCTCTGGAAATGTCCTCACAACAATTGGTGGACCGAATGCTCTCCGCTGAATCCAGGGTAAACGCTTGGAATTTGCGTACGGGTCGTCTATCATCCGACAGAGAGTTCTCACAACTTCGCGACTCCTTGGATAAATTAGCCAAGGCTCAAATATTCATTGATGATACGCCTGGAAACTCAATAGTGAGAATGAAGGCGTTGTCTCGCAGAATAAAAGCGGAAAAAGGGTTGGACCTCATCGTGGTTGACTACTTGCAATTGATGACAACCTCAAAGAATTATGATTCTATGGTCAACCAAGTGACAGAAATCAGCCGTTCCCTAAAGAGCCTGGCCAAAGAGTTGGATGTACCGGTGCTGGCGCTTTCCCAGCTTAACCGCGCCGTGGAATCCCGTGGAGGTAGACCTCGTCTCTCCGACCTTCGTGACTCCGGTTCCATTGAACAAGATGCCGACGTGGTGATGTTTATTCATCGCGAAGATAAAGGCAAAGATGAATCGGAAAAAACGAACATCGCCGAAATTTTGATTGAAAAACACCGTAATGGACCGACAGGCAAAATTGAACTTTATTTTGATGAGAAGACTACCACCTTCCTAAACCTTGAAAAGAGCAACATCAGCGAATTCGCGCCATCGAAGACTAGCGGTGATTTAGATGAATTCTAATATACCTCACAGTATGATTTACTAATCACATGGACACCATAGACAAACTAACTGAAATTTTTAAAGAGTTCCCGGGTATTGGAGAAAGACAAGCCAAGCGTTTTGTCTATTTTTTAATGGCTAGAAATCCATCTTACGCGCAAAATCTATCCGAACTTGTTTTAGAATTAAAAAAAGAAGTAGCTCAATGCAAAGAATGCTTCAGGTTTTTTATAACAAAAAACAACAAAGATAAGATTTGTGATATCTGTGACGATAAAAATATTGATTCCTCTACTTTGATGATTATAGAAAAAGACTCCGACTTGGAAAGTATAAGAAAAAGCAGAGTTTATCACGGAAAATATTTTATTTTGGGAGGACTCGTGCCGATAGTGGAAAAAACAACTAAAAGTAGAATCAGGATTGAAGAACTCAAAAAAAGAGTTTCCCAAAAGACGGTCTTTGGGGAAGAATTAAAAGAAATAATTTTAGCTTTTTCTATAAGTCCCCAGGGAGACCATACAGACCAATACGTACGAGAACAACTGAAAGATACAACAGAAAAATTGGAAATAAAAATTTCTTCCCTCGGCAAGGGCCTCTCCACTGGTACCGAGCTGGAATACTCAGACAACGACACTCTTAAAAATGCATTAAAAAATAGACAATAAAAAAAACCACTCAGTTGAGTGGTTTTTTTTATTTATTTTATAGAAGTAATTTTTACTTTAAAGAATGGCTGACGATGACCGTTGCGTTTCAAATAGCGGGACTTTTGTTTATATTTTACCACCATTACCTTGCGAGCGCGGCCAATTTCCACGATTTCAGCGTCAACTTTGGCCCCCTTGATATAAGGCGTACCGATAGTGGTATCTTTACCGTCATCTACCAAGAGAACTTTATCAAAAGATACTTTGTCCCCTTTTCTGTATTCTACGCCTGTAGTCTTTATTTTTTCAATAGAAACAAGGCCCCCTGCAGAGACTTTGTATTGTTTTCCGCCTGTTTGTATTACTGCAAATTCCATGCTTTGATATTAACTTAATTTTTGATATAATGCAAGTTATGCAATCAAAAACTATAGAGAAGTATTTTTTCTTTGGGCTATTATTTTTAACCTTTGTTTTTACCTTCTTTATCTTTCAGCCATTTTGGGTGGTGCTAGTACTAGGAGCCTCTTTTTCAATAGTGCTTTATCCGATATACGCTTGGCTGAATAAAAAGCGTCTACCGAGTTGGCTCTCCGCCACTATCACCATACTCCTCTTTACTATCGTTCTTTGTGGGCCGATTTTAGGCATCGGGGTTATCGTTTTCAATCAAAGCCAGGATGCTTACCTCTCTGTCTTGAATAATGCCGGAAATGCCGGACCATTTATGGATTCCATAGGAAATACTGTAAACAAATTTCTGCCTTCCGGAGTGACTTTTGACATCAATGAAAAAGTTTCCAGTTTTATCTCATATATTTCAAATAACGTAGCTAACGTATTCAGTACAGTTGTCTCAGCCTTCTTCTCATTCTTGTTGATGCTCTTTATTATTTTCTATTTCTTGAAAGATGGAGAGAGGTGGAAGAGAGCCGTAGTGATATTGTCTCCGCTTGCCGACAAAGATGATGACAGAATAATTTCAAGGTTGAGCTTGGCGGTGAATAGCGTGGTAAAGGGATCTCTCTTTATAGCCTTAATCCAAGGCCTCTTGATGGGCTTCGGACTTTGGTTCTTTAATGTCCCCAACCCCGCTCTCTGGGGCGTAGTGGCTGCTATCTGCTCCCTGATTCCGACTTTCGGCACCGCCTTTGTATCCGTGCCGTCCATAATTTTCCTCTTTGTAACAGGAAATATTCCAGCTGCTATCGGCCTCTTGATTTGGGCCGTCATCGTAGTCGGAACGATAGATAATTTCCTAACCCCGCTCGTAGTTGGAGGCAAAACAAACATCCCTCCGCTTCTAATTTTGTTTTCAGTACTCGGGGGAATTTCGCTTTTGGGCCCTGTGGGTATTTTAATGGGACCGCTCACCGTCAGTCTGCTCTATACATTAATCTCAATATACAGAAATGAATTCAAACAAAATCAAATTCTATAATACCCTCTCGCGGGAAAAAGAAATCTTTGTCCCAATCAATCCGCCCAACGTCGGGTTCTACTCCTGTGGACCGACAGTATACAACTATCCACACATAGGAAATTACCGAGCTTATATTTTTGCCGATACTTTAAAACGAGTTTTGGTATATTGCGGATATAAAGTAAAACACATAATGAACATCACTGACATAGATGACAAAACTATCCACAACTCACAAAAAGAAGGCAAAACACTCAAAGAATTTACAGAGTTTTATACGGAAGAATTTTTGAAAGATATAAAATCTCTCAATATCCTGGAACCCACCAAATTTACCAAGGCGACAGATTATGTGAATGAAATGGTAGAAATCATAAATAAACTTCTAGACAAAGGACTGGCTTATAAAAGCGCGGATGGGTCTGTTTATTTTGATATTAAAAAATTTAAAAATTATGGGAAACTTTCGCATCTTGTTCTCGGAAAGCTTGGGATGAAAAAGATGGAGATGTTTTTTGGGAAACAAATTTAGGTAAGGGTCGCCCAGGCTGGCATATTGAATGTTCAGCAATGGCTATGAAAAATCTCGGAGAAGAAATAGACTTGCACACAGGCGGAGTAGACAATATTTTTCCACACCATGAAAACGAGATAGCTCAGTCGGAAGGAGCGACAGGAAAACCATTTGTAAAATATTGGATGCACAATGAGTGGGTTCTGGTAGACCAAAAAAAGATGGCCAAATCTTTTAATAATTTTTATACCTTGCGAGATTTATTAGAAAAAGGTATCAACCCCCTAGCTTACCGTTTTTGGCTTTTAATGGGCCATTATCGCACCAAGATGAACTTCAACTGGGACGCCCTAGAAGGGGCAGAAACGGCCTTAAAACGCCTTTATGGGCTATATTTAGGACTTGGGGATGAGGTGGGAAGCGTACACCAAGAATACCAAAATAAATTTAAGGAATATATGGAGGATGATCTGGATACCCCCCGAGCCCTTTCCCTTCTCTGGGATGTCGCCAAAGATGAAAATATGTCAGATGCTGACAAAAAAGCGACAATCTTGGACTTTGATAAAGTGCTGGGTCTTGGCTTTGAGAATTTAAAAGAAGAAAAAATTCCGGAAGAAATTCTAAAACTAGCCGACGAACGCGAAGAAGCGCGCAAAAATAAAGATTTCAAAAAGTCCGACGAACTGCGAGATAAAATAAATTCCCTCGGCTATGATGTAAAAGATACTTCGGAAGGACAAAAGATTAATAAAATTTAAATTTTATTTGGGTTCTTGTTGGGTGATGCAGTGGAGCGCTCCTCCTCCATAAATAAGATCTGTGCAGTCTATACCCACAACCTCTCTATCCGGAAAACAAGATTTGATTATTTCTAAAGCTTTTTCGTCATTTTTATCATTAAAGGTAGACGCTAAAACCGTTTTGTTGCCGATGTAAAAATTAGCGTAAGATACCGGAGCCTTTTTGCCATCATCGTACTTCATGTGAGGCATCGGCAGTTTAATTATTTCAAATTTATTTCCATTTTGATCAGTGGACTCTTGCAGAATTTCCAAATTTTCTTTCAGCCTTTCGTAATTTTCATCTGTTATATTTTCTTCATATGCAAGTAAAATTTTATTCGGATTTATAAATCGCGCCACTTCGTCTATATGCCCATCCGTATGGTCATTAAAGATTCCCTTCTTGAGCCAAATTACCCTTTTGGCACCTAAACTATTTTTAAGAATTTCTTCTGTTTCAATTTTTGACTTGTCTTTATTACGATTAAGCGCCAAGCATTCTTCTGTGGTTAAAACAACACCTTGCCCACTACTGTCTATTGCTCCCCCCTCCATAGCGATATCTATATCTATTTTTTCACCAGAAACTTCTTTTTTTAAATTATTAAAAACCTCATTATCCGGGAAAAGTTCTGGGAACTTGCCGCCATATCCATCATAATTCCATTTTATCCATTTTAAATTTCCCGCATTTTTTATGAAGGTCGGACCATAGTCTCGTATCCACACATCCACATATTCCGTTTGGTAAAAAACGATTTTAGAAACATCAACATTACTATTGCGTAATATATTACGTACTTCGTCTTCTATCTTCTGGTTTAGAACCAGGATCTTTATTATCTCGTCCTTATGAAGCGCAAGAATTATTTTTAAATATACGCCTTTTACTTTTTCCATTTTGCCTTGGAAAAAGTCGTCATCATTTGGCCACGCTAGCCATGTCGCCTTGTGTTGTTCCCATTCTCCCGGCATCATAAAAGTTTTTTATAGGTATCTGTACGACGATTTCTCATAAAACCCCATTCTTCCTCAATAATTTTATTACTACTCAAATCAATTTTAGAAATTAAAACCTCATCTTTGATTTTACCCGCTTTTTTAATTATTTTACCGAAAGCGTCGCAAATAAAAGATTGACCCCAGAATTTTAATTTATCTTCTTGTCCGATGCGATTTATGGCTACCACATACATACTGTTGGCAACAGCGTGCCCACGCATAATGGTCTCCCAAGCATTGTGCCAGTCTCCTTCTTTTTGTTTTTCTTTCGCAATAGTTCCGATGGCGGTCGGATAAAAGACGATGTCCGCTCCGGCTAGTTTTACCGCGCGGGCCGCTTCTGGGAACCATTGGTCATAACAAATCAAAACCGCAAAAGTGACGTATTTTGTCTTATATATTTTATATCCTCCATCACCATCTTCAAAATAATTTTTTTCGTAAAAAAGAGGGTCTTGCGGTATGTGGATCTTCCTGTAAGTCGGCATCAATTTTCCATCAGTATTTATCACGACAGCAGAATTGTGGAAATGCCCATTTTTATCCTTTTCAAAAATCGGCACGATAATTACTGCTTTGTATTTCTTCGCAATAACGGAAAAAACCTTTGTAGATTCGCCGGGAATTGTCTCCGCAAAATCATCCTTTCTTGCGTTTTTGTATTGCGGAAAATATGTGGTTTTATAAAGTTCTTGCAGGCAAATAATCTGCGCGCCCTTCTTTGCAGCCCGTTCCACCAACTTTGCTGTTTTTACCAAGTTAGCTTTCAAATCGGGCGAAACAGAATTCTGCACCGCAGCGATTGTGACAAATTTGTTTTTCATCTTATTGGTCATTTCTGAAATATAGCATATTTAATATTTTCTTGCGATAAATACTGAACACTACCATAGAATTAAATAATACAATATAAATCCCGAAAGAATAAATCGGGAAAGTCCACATTTTTATTGTTAGCAAGCCTATAATGTTACTCACAATTCCGGTGGTATACATTAGTCCCGTTTCGGATTCTGGAAAGTTCCAAGACTTCCTGATGGTTGGAATATAAGCCAAGCCGTCGCTGATGATAGCAAATAATATTGAAATACTTAAGTTGTGGGTAAAAACATATAAAATTAAAGCGAACAAAGAAATTATTCCACAAACTACATCAAAAGAATTTATTTTCCAATATCCGTTTTTCTTTAAAACTGAAACAATAATAACGACCAGAGAAGTAAACCCCGCCATAAATATGGGCAAAATAGAAAGTCTTGCTCCGGCTTTAAGCTGAAAGAAAACTCCGATAAACGGCGCCAGGCTCCAAATAAACCAAGAGACTAAATTGGGCCTTGTCCCCCCCTTGATCACATCTCTGATATACCAAAACAACCCAACCAGGTTGACAAGCACTCCGACAAAAATAATATTTTCAGGTAACATAAATTTTAATTTTTATATTTACGCCATGGCTGATATATGAATTAGTACACCTCCTGCTGATAGCATTTCTCACAATAAATAATCTCGGGTCTGTCAGGTGCGTAAGAGGATATTATTTCTTTCTTGCATTTAGTGCAAACCCTATTCCAGAGTCTCATTGGATTACGCCTGCCTAAGCGTTCAAAATGTCTACAATTGGGACACAGGGTTGGGGGTGGAATCTTCATCTTGCGATAAAATTGCAATTCGTTAGGGATTATTTTGAAAGCCTGGGTGCATTGGTGGGTGCATTTTTGCTTGTGTGTACAGGCTAAAACTTCTTCTGTAATTGAGTCACCTGCATCTCTTATATTGTCCGGAATTTTTTCTATGTCCATTGTGATGTTGTATGATCGAGTATTGTCATCTCTCCACCCAAAACCTCTCTGGATTGCTTCCTCCTTGTTTAATGGATAATATTCTTGAGCTACGCTTTCATTATATGGAATATGAGAAAATTCACTCGGAAAAAATTCACCATATCCATAAGAAATTCCTCGTTTATCAATATATGGATTGTTTTGCATTTCTTTCTTTATCTCCATAATTAACTCATTATATTTTTCTTTTGGGTATTTTTTATTTAAGATACAATATTCTTGTGAACGTAATCCCACACAGCCGAACAAAAAGCTTGACGATTGACAAAATAATCCATATTCAACATCATGTGAGGAGTCGGTAGACATCAAAAATTTGCAATTATGGACCTCTTCTGGACTTATCGCCTCATAAATTAATTCACTGCCACCCATACCAAAACAATCTGAAATATCTTTACTGGAAAAAACCCAAGCACTATGTCTAGCCTTTTCTAAATCAAAGCCATCAAAAACATTGAAACAATCTTTTGAATTTTCCAAATGGTCACCCACACAGTTAACACAATTAACTTGTTTTGTGTCTCTTACTATGGAATTTTTCTTTATTTCTTCAAATTTTTTAAATAATTCCTCGCGCACCTTTCTGGAACCCAAATCAAGTTTTTCCATTTTTTCTTTATATTTCTCTCTGGATAATTTTTCACCAAAAAAATAATTAGTTTGCGTACGGAGATTTACTCCACCCATTGAATTCGTCATGTTTCTACAAGAGGCTAAATAATGACTATCCACTATCGCTTCTCCCTCTTCTATATACGAACTCCCATATGACTTATCCACATTTAAGCATTCATAAAGATTTTCAGAATGGTGGGCGTAGGTTGAATCGTAAGTATTTTTTAAGCCCACAGCCCGAGCTATATAAGCAGAGTCCTCGCTATCTCTAAAACCGAAAGAAAGATATGCGTTTTTATTACAGTAAGCTATGTTGGTATATTCAGAGTTGATAGATTGTACGACCCAAATACCAAGTCTGGGAACTTTCTCAAGCAATTCTTTTATTTGAGAGAAAAAATTTCTAGATTTATCATATTCCTGTCCATATGAAAATGGATCCCATAAATCACTATGGTAACAAGTATGACAGAAAACAGGGAAGGGTACATTTTTGTCATAAATAGATATAAAATCTTTCTTACATAAATCACAAGGACGTTTATGCAAGCTACGTTCATTTCGCCAAGCAAATCTTCTTTGTGCTCGACATTCCGGACAAAAGGTTGGAGGAGGAACTTTTATTTTTTCATAGAAATTAAAATCTTCCAGCTCTATTGTAAAGTCTTTTTTGCAGTTTTGACATATTATCTTTTCACTTTTATGCTCCATTTGAGTTATCCACACCCCGACTCCCGGGATATGAGTGCTATATCCCCTCTTTTTTGAGCTGCTCTAGAAGCTCTCGAGCCTTTGGGGAAATTTTGTGGGGAAATTTTACATTTACTCTTATAAGCAAATCTCCCGGTTTGCCATTTTTTACTTCTTCACCATAACCCGTCATTTTAAGGGTCTGCCCATTCTGAATACCTGCGGGAATTTTAATTGTTATTTCTTTATGTCCACCTAATATCATTTTCTTCTCTACTCCTAAAATGGAATCTACCACGGAAATATTTATTTCCGTTTGCATGTTTCGCCCACGAGGAGTTCGTGTCGTACGAAAGCCCCCCATTCCCCCTCCGAAGAAATCACTGAAAATATCATTCAAATTCCCAAAGTCAAACTCCACTCCGCCATTCTGGAAACCACTAAAGTCAAACCCTTCAAAGCCTCCAGCGCCCCGCCCGTATCCCCCTTGTTGCTGTCCCATATTTTCAAATCCAGACCCGAATTGATCGTATTTTGAACGTTTAGCATCATCAGAAAGCACCTGATAGGCTTCATTGGCTTGCTTAAAAACAGCTTCATTGCCACCTTTTTTGTCGGGGTGCGCCAACTTATAAAAAGCCTTCTTTATTTCCTCTTTGGAGGCATTTTTATTCACTCCTAAAATTTCGTAGTAGTCTTTTTTCATAAATTTATTGGGAAACTATATCATGGGTTCAGCTTCTTGGGAAGTTTTCTTTTTGGGATTTTCTTTCCCGACGCTATCAGTCGGGACTCCGACCTCTTCGGGCGTCGGAGCTTTTTCTTCAGATTCAACTTTGCGTCCGAGCCTTTTCGCCCTGCCTTCAATTATTGCTTTCTCTTCCGCGCTTCTTATGATTGTCGCCTCTTCTTCGGCAATAAGCTTCGCGGCATCATCTTTCGGTATTGAATATTTTCTACGGGAAGCTTCAATAATCTCTTCTCTGTATGAAGGATGTGTAGGCGGAAGCACCCGGAGAGTTTCAGCTGAAAATGGGTCATAAGATTCTCCGTCAATGGTCATTTTGACGAAAAATTCGGTTACCGCGAGGTTGATCATATCTTTCACGTCAAAGACCGGCGCGAATTCCGGCTTCATCTTGACCGCATCTTCCCCACCGATACGGAAAGTGATGACACTCCCGCAATTACCGAGCACCGCTTGGTGCACTTTCGGCAAAATCTGCCCTACATACTGGTGAGCGATGGTCAAATTAAGGGCATACTTTCTGGCTTCCGATAAAATATTTTCAAAGGTTTGCGTAACAACATTTTGAAACTCATCCACGTATAGATAAAAGTCTTTGCGGTCTTTCTCTGGGATAGCGGCGCGCTCCATGCCCGCCTGTTTTATCTTTGTTAAAAACATTGACCCCAAGAAAGAGGAGTTCTCCTCTCCGAGACGGCCCTTGGACAGATTGATTAAAATTATTTTCTGTTGGTTCATCAATTCGCTTATGTCTATTTTGTTTTGTTTTTGCCCGAAGATATTTCGGAGGAGTGGGTCGGAGAGAAACTGTCCGAGCTTGTTTACGAGCGGGATAATGGCGTCCGTGTCAAATTTCTCGGACCAGTCGGCAAACTCAATAGCGAAGAATCTTTTCACCATATCGTCTGTGATGTATTCCACTACCTTCTGTCTGTAATTTCTGTCCGTCAACATTGAAATCATTCCACGCATCGTGGCATG
>Ga0209518_1005121_pt1 | contig 10131 bp, 16 predicted proteins | sample RifGroB1_FD_183993 | JGI IMG/M metagenome (GOLD analysis project Ga0209518, IMG submission 183993) | Groundwater microbial communities from Rifle, Colorado, USA - Groundwater B1 (SPAdes) (version 2) | ecosystem: Environmental > Aquatic > Deep subsurface > Groundwater | place: Rifle, Colorado... | reverse complement strand
CGTTAGGAACTTTAATTAGCGAGTACCGATTACTCGGACTTCCATCAATCTCTTCTAATGTAGAATAAGGTCTTGTAATTGTCATCTCGGATTTCAAATAAACGCATAACCCTAATATAAGAACACATACACTTAAAAATTTCATTGACCATTTAAACTTGTTGAGCCATTGCTTTAATTTTTTCTAATTTCAGTTCATACTCCTTTCTAATTTTATCTGTCTCCGATATTTTAAAATCTAATTCATTTTTCTTTTTTGAAACTTCGTTTAACATTTTGTCTACTTTTATCCTCTCATCCTTAGCAGTTTCAAACATTGATTTTGATTCTAGCTTTTCTTTTGTAATCAAATCTTTCTCTTTTTTTATGTTAGACTCAAACTCTATTAACCATTGCTCTTTTTGTTGAACTGTTTTTTCCTTATCTTTTTTTATATCAGTAAGAAGTCTTTCCATCCTGTCTTTCTCGTTTTGTAAGTCCTTCAGTTCTTTAACAAACTTTTCTCGTACGTTTTTTATTTCCATAGACGACCGAATAAGATTATTTAAACTATCTTCCAAAATGTCATAAGAACTTTTTTTATCCATAAAATCCTCCTATTATCTCCATTCTAAAAATTCAACTACTACTCCAGCAGACGGACTTTGAACATATACAGTTAGTACTCCTACAAAAGTTCCATTCTCTTTAAAACTTGATCCAGCAGGAATAGTAAAATAAGTAGTGCCACTTTGTTCAGCAGTAAAAGAAACCCTTAAATCAGCTAGAGTCCTACACTGCATCATAAATTTTGAGCTAAAAGAACTTAACGCTTGAGAGTATTCAGTATTAGCAAGAGTAAGAGTTAAATTTATTATTGTAGGAACAGAAATTGACATAATTAGACTAACACCAGATTGCGCTTAAATAAACTCTCATACGCATTTTTGTATTGAACTATTTCTTTATCTAAACTGTAGTTCTCTTCTATTTCTTTTCTTGCATTCTTACCAATTAATCCACGAGTCTCCTTATCATCAATAAGCAATTCTAAATATTCAACCCACTCATCTTGATTAGAAGCTAAAAGCCCAGTTTTGTTGTGATCTATATTTAAATTGTATGGAGGAATATTGCTTGCAACGCAAGGTATTTCTAAAGACCCATACTCTTCCCACTTAATCTCACTTTTACAATTAGAAAAAGAATTGGTGTATAAAGGAGCAATCCCTATATCTATATTCAACGATTTAAATTTCCACGGATACGATTCTACAGACATCCACTTTTCAATAATAATTCTATCCTTGTCTATCCCTTTTAACGAACCATCATAATGTTGTCCCATAATTACAAGTAATACATTTTTGTGTTTGTCCATAATTTTAGATATAGCTTCTTTTATTTCTATAAAATCTTCATAATGTGACCACCCACCCTGATACCCAATCCTAATATAATCGTCTTTAACTAAATTTATAGGAAACCAAGTTTCAAAATCAATAAAATTCTTTATAACCTTCACATTCTTAGCTCCACGCATTTTAAACATTCCAGATAAAATAGGGCTTGGAGTAGTAATTAAATCAACTGCTCTGATTGTTTCTTTGAAAATTTCCATTTTTTCTTGGTTCTTCAAAATGTCAAATCCGTCTCGCCCATGTTCCCATAACGAAACCTTTTCATCATTATCCATTACCACATAAACAGACTTTGTTCCGTGATCCTTGTACGCAGGATTGTAAGGACTTATATCAAAAATATTATCATCATAATCTAAAACAAATTTTTTCTTTCCTTTATTTTCTAGCACATAGTCAAGATACTTTTCGCTTGTAGCACATTGCGATACAATCACGTCACTTACGTCTGTCCATAGTTCCTGTTCATCCATATTTTTAAGCATGGAACTAGACGCGCAAGGAAAATAATCTTTTTTAGATAATTTTCTGAACGGCTGAGCAATCCTATAAAAATTGCAGCCATTCTTGTATCCTTCTACAGCATATACTTGTATTAAGCCGTTTAAAATTTTGCATTACCTCCAATCAATCAATCAATTACCCTTAAATCTCCAACTTCGTTCTTAAACCTTTTCAGAAATTTGTCCTGCTCTTTTGCTCTGTCTTTGTACGGAATTCTAGGATCAAAATATTTTCCATACTCTTTATCAAACACTATCCATGTAGGAATACTAGCAATAGCTCTCCTAGTTCTACTATTTGACCATCCATTATTAGCTAACCTATTTAGACTTCTTTGTTCTTTACAGTTTTTTAGAGTATCTTGTAGTTCCTGCATTCTTCTTTTTCTAACTTCAATCTTATAAATATTAATTTGATTTATTAATCCAATCATTGATTTTGCTTCTTTATTATCGCAGCTTGCTAAATATGACATACTACCTCCAAAGTTAAGAGGGAGATGACATTTTGCCATCTCCCTCTTAAAAATATTATCTACGCCACTTAACTACTCCTCTAACTGCCTCTCCGCTGCTCCCTGATGTTTTAAAAAAGAACAATCCGTTTATAAACCGAATACCAACACCAGCAGCATCCGTTATATCGAAAGTCTTTTCATAATTTCCCCTACGAGGTTGAGCCGTACTAGCAGCAACATCTCCAGAAGTAATTGTTGCAGAGGATTCAAACATTACCGCAGGAGTAACTCTTTGTCCAGATTCAAACGTAGAATATGCAATAGATGCAGCAACAACCGTATCTAACACAATAGCCCAGTCCAAAGAAGTGTGAGCTCCAGAAGATAAATAAAATCCTCCAAACTCACCTGAACCTGTGGCGACAGTTCCAGAAGCAGCCGCAATAGCTGTATAGTTCCATCCTCTACCACCAGCTACTAACCCTGATAAAATATCAGCATATGCTGCCCGATTCATTATAAATAATGAACCTATAAAAAAATAAAATAATAAGTATTTTTTCATATTATAGCCTCCTTATGCTGAAGCAGTTCCAGTAATCTTTCCACTGGAATTCTCTGCTAGATATTCAAGAGTGTATTCACTCTCTACATAACCTCTTCTTTGGCCACCCACTTTACCAACCTCTTCAAAGAAAAGAGGTCTTAAAAATGCAACGCTAAAATACTCTTCTTGCAAAATAGAAACTTGAGTCGCAGGCATATTTCTTTCAAGATAAATGTCCATAGGCCCGAAATCGCTATCGTACCGATCTACAGCAACAGTACGTTTTTTGCCATTAGCATCAATGTTTCTATTTAGTGGAGCAGTCCATGAAGAAATAGTTCTCTTATTGAACCCTCCAACATAAACAGCGTTCGGTTTACCGCCAGCTGTCCATATGTCTTGCAAAACGCTATTAAACACAGTTTCGTCTAATGGTAAACTGTTTGCAGAACCAGTATTAGTTGTAATAGCTGTAAGTATGCCATTAAGTGTTCTTGCTGTACCTGAAGCGCCTGAAGCAGAAGCTTGGTTTATAAGAGCTGAATTCATATCTCTTGCCAACTCTTTTGTTTTAATCATTCTCTGATGGTCAAACTCTGTTCCACTGACACCAGCTTTATTAACCTCGTCTTGTGTATAAGAGCTACTAAACTCTTTACGGGAAATTTGGGTATAGTTAGTAACCCTAACCCTCTCAGTAACATCACCACTAGCAAACGCCGCTGTTGATCCTTCTACCTCCGCATTTCCACTATCAGCTGCTTGTAGAGATTCTGTCAACCATTCATGAGTTCTATGAGTAGCTGTTTTCTTCCCAATTCTAGACATAGTTACCGTTTCTTCTGGAGAAATATTGGTAATCAAATTTATTAAATCTTCTCTATTACCTACAGCTCTATAACTCAGTTATGTTATCATTGGCTTTCTATTTCCAATATCCACTTATTCCTAAGTGGCTCAGGTCATGTCATCCCTTTCGGGTGGGTTATTTGTGTCTTTTATATTTATTCAAGACTGACCGTCACACACGCCCGAGAAGCCTTTCGTAATCTTCTCTGCTGGCTCGAAGTTGTCCGTTCTGGATATTCTTCGAATTAAACCCATTCACAGATAAACAAGCATGATAAGCAGAATGACAAGAACGGCAAAGAATAACTCCATTCCAAACATCAAATCGTAATTCTTGATATTCCTGATAAGATTTAATGTGATGTGCTACTCTTTGATTAGTTGATCCGCAATTCACGCAAAAAATATCTCTATTAAATATAAAGTCTTTCCAATTTTTATATCTAACAGTTGTCCTTTCAAGTTGAACTGCTTTTGTTCTTCCGCCTTGCCAATTCGGATTATTTTCTCTAATTGTCCAGTATCTGCTCTTACCTTTAGATGCTAAGGACATTTTCAGTTTATGTTCTTCTGAAAATTTCTTTCCTTTTAAGTATGAACTTTGTGTTCGAGTTTTTATATTATGTTTATTTAACCAACTAAAAACTCTTGAAGAAGAAACTTTAAGTTCATCAGCAATATATTTCATTGTTCTACCATTACAAACATATTGCTGGTATAACCAATCTTTATCCTTCAATTCTGGACACGGAGAATATCTCATGCTAATTTATTGGGACTCTTCCGAATCTATATAATTATTCTGTCCCATCTTAAAAACCTCCTATGAGAAGGTTATTTTGCCATACCAGCTTCTTGAGCGTCAGAAATTCCTTTTAAAAGAGAAGATAAAGCTTCTTTTGGATCTTTACTTTCTTTCCAATTTATCAATTCTTCTCTACTCTGCGTTCTTGGCTGTCTTGATCCGCCAACTTCTAAAAATTGCTTTTCTTTTTCTGCGATAGCCTTTTCTCTATTAGAAAGATGTTCTTCATGCTTCATCAGTTTGTACGCTTTTTTAGCTCTAGTAAGAAGTCTCATAGACGCTTCTGGATCAACTTTTCTCATAAATTTTTTGATCTTTGGATAAAAAGTGTCTATATCAGACTTCTCTTGTTCAGCCATCTCCTCTACAAACTCTTCTGCATACGACAAATCAAGAGAATCTAGTTCAGCTTTACTTACTTCTTGGCTAATACCTTTATTAATTTCTAGCCAAGCTTTAGACCGTTTGTCTCTACGGATAGCAGTAATCTGATCTTGTAAACTGTCAAGCTCGTCTTGCTGATCTCCAGTTAAACGTTTCTTGTTTTCAAGCTCATCTATCCTCTCTTGTTTCTCTCTAATTTCTGAAACCTGTTCTCGCAAATCAGAAATAGCTTTATCTTTTTTCTTTAGCAGATCAATATATTTCTCTTCACTTTTTAACGAGCCTTTTTCACCCTCGCTCGAATCAGGGGAGTTAAGAGAATCTTCAGATGACAAATCTGAATCTGTCATGTCTTCTTTTTCTGGCAACATTTAATAACCTCCAATTTTTATTTTTACCGTTTAATAGCGGCAAATCTTGTTTGGCGGTAAGTAACAAAAGTTCTACCTATCCTCTTACCGCCAAATGAGAACGCCGATCAAGACATTCTCTGAATTCATTGAGAATAATCGTTGATCGGCGTTTTTTTTGAAGGCTAATTACTACTTTTTAATATTTTGGCTTTTTAGGTTTTTTCTTTCCCATATTGATCCTCCTTATTACGAAAGAAGATAACCTTATTGTTTAGTATCGGCTTCTCTATCTCTTTCTTAAAATATCTATCGTAAATTATTTCTTTTCCAAAATCTTCCTTGAATAAATTTATAGAAATTCGTTTAGAACAAACTTTAGAAATACCCTTTACAAAGTCTTCATCAAACACAAAATCACATATCTCGTTCCCATTGTATAGATCAATTACAACATAATCAAACCGTTTGTCACATGTTTTTATAAAATCTTTTGCATCTATTTTTATAAAATCGTGTCCTACATATTTGTTCTTTGGTTCTCTAATATCAATACCCAAACAACCCATAAACTTATATTTACCCCAAATTTTATATATCAGATTTGCAATAGTTCCATTACCATACCCTAAAATTAAGATGTCTTTTGGTTGTTCTGGAGGTATCATATAGCTCCAGTATGTGTACCCAAATAATGTTTCTGACGGTTCTATTGATTGAATATAATTCAAATCCAGAGTAAGAGTTTCGCCTGTATCAAGATTTATTGTTTCCATTTTTTCCTAAACATTCTTCTAATTCGGAATAACTCATGTCACCTTTCCATTTCCTACAAATACCACAAATCTGTCTTAAATCACTATCATAATCTGGAAAATTTTTGAACCTGTGCTTCTTCTTTGTAAGAGTTTCTCCAGTATCAAGTTTTATTGTTTCCATTTCTCTTCACTTCACTTTTAAGACCTGTTTCTTTCTTAACCTTCATATCACCCCTTAACGCTTTTATTACATCCTCGCTATCAGTATAAACGTACTCGTCGGCATTCATATTGTCTTTATGAACACAATATTTATACCCATTCTCAGCAAAATCTATATGAATAGAAGTTATTTTTCCTTTACCTTTCTTCCCAGATTCTACCATACCACCATAATTATGAGCCATGTTTTCCCTCCAAAAGTTCCGCATATAATCTTCTTACATAACTATCATTTTCTTTGTTTATACGTTCAGGACTTTTTAAACAAAATCTTATGCCAGCAATGACTCCGTCTTGGAATATACGAGTGTTCACATCTATATTCTGGCCTACTGCTGGCTCAAAATATATTAACTTATCTTCTAGTTCCTGCTTAAACCATTCCCATCCTTCACTAACCAAAAACTGTTCTGTTATTCTAACCTTCTCTTCTTTTGTATATTTTCTCATATTACCTCTTGTGGAACTCTTTTGTTTGTAGGAATAATGTTCCTAGACAATGACTCCGCTTTCATCTCTTGCTCAAGAGCCATAACTCCTTCAACCGCTTTCTTTTGTCCTATATCAATATTCTGAACCCTACGCAATAAAAGTACAATCGCATTCTTCTCCTCAGAAGAAGCATTCTGAAATGTGTCTGTTTTTATGAACGATTGCATCTGAATCAAATAGTCTTGAGTATCTATTTGCGAGTCTGGAACAATATCGTATTGACCACTCATAATCCGTTCAATAGATTCTTGAGGAGATAATATGTTTGCTTCTTTCGGTTTTGGAATAACATTTTCTATATTAAAATCTTTCGATAATTTGTCTAACAATTTCCACTGATTAACACTACTCTCCAAAACTATTCTTGTTGACATGGCTCTTTCAAAATATAAAATAGAGTCCTGCCTCTTCTTAGCTTTTTCTGTTAATGGTTCATTTGCAAACATATAATCATAATTAAATTTCATCCCTTTTGGAAACAACTCTTGTAAACTCTTGTAATCGCTAGTTCCTAAAACTTTAACAATTATTTCTTTTGGCAACTTTTTCATGTTGTGCCACGTTAAATTCATTAACTCTTTAAAACCTTCTTGCATCCTATCATAAAGAACTTTAAACCTAATTTCACTCTTATTCGTTCTAAGTTCAGATTCTCCTAACGTTGTCTGACGTTCTGGAGCTCTACCTTGAAACAGTTCCGTCAATCCTGTCCTCCTCTGTGCATACTCCCAATACAAGTCAAACGATCTGTAATGCTGGAATATAGATCCATAATCGTAAGACGGTATGAAAATGTTTTGTCTTGGATTCGGAACTGGATACCACCCGTTAGGTGTCATCTGGACAAGCTCAGGATCAAAACCGCCAGACGGATCGTAAAACGTAGGAGTCTTAACTAACTTCTCTACAGCATTAGAAACTTGGTTGTGCGCATAGTCCAGCTCTTCTTGCGATTGTTTTATTAGCCAACATAACGAATCGCCATACGGACGGTCTTCTCTCGGATACGGCTGAAATTTCCAAGCATACGGTCTGATAGGATCACCACTTATTTCATCAATATCTTTATTCTCAACCTTTCTAAATATCTGACCTCCGTTAGGAGAACACCAAACAATCAACTCTACTAACTCAACGTCCCCGCTTTCTTTGTTCTTGTGAGGATATGTAACGTAACATTCCATCAGGTATCTCATGTTCCTAGAAAATCGTTCAGTAAGAGATGTTCTTGATACTACATCCCTTGCTTGCATAATCTCGTTTATTCCAGATACATAAACCCCATTACCTTTTGATAGATTTTCTATTCCTTTATAATATTTTTTACCATCAGAATCGTTTAACGACTTCCTAATTTCCCAATCGTTCTCGTCTAACGGAATCAACTCAAATATATGATCTGTGTTCCGAACTTGAACACCAGAAGCACTCATCGGCAATATCAAATTTTCTACTGGTATCCTCTTCCATATAACCTTATTTCTTTGACCATAAATGCCACTCCCATAAATACATTTTATAGGTGCATTACCAGCCTTGTACGCAACATGAATAGCTTTATCTAACGTGTCTAACGAATCATCAATATAATTCAGTACAACCCAATTCATAACAGACTCTGCAAGTTTAGACGTTCTTACATCCTCTTTTCCTATCCCACGCACACTTACTATTTTGTTTGTATCCGCTTTTATTGAGCCAATAGTGTTAGCATGAGCAGTATCTACCAACGTTGGAGTTAGACCTACACAATAGTTGGACGCATTCTTCCACGGATCATTAACCCTTGACTTGTAACCAGCATAAGAATACTCCTCATACACACGCATTGCGTTCCAACCATACGATTCTCTGTCACGAATATCTTCCGCAAGTTTATTTATAATATAAACAGATAAGTCCATATCATCAATATCATTAACGATTGATTCCTCTTGTACCTGATCTTGTACCTGATCTTGTACCTGATCTTGATCTATCTGCCCAATCTCATCAACCACTTTTTTTAACCCTCAACTTAACATTCATCTCTATAATCCGCATCGTAGGATCACCTATATACTTTTCGTTGAAACTAATAATCTCAAAATTTCCAACAAATCCATAATGTCTCCCTAAATGTAACAATCCTAAATCTTCACAATAATAACAAAACGAATTCGCATTCCAAAAACTCTTGTGAGTCGGATCTTGAAATGCTCCCCTCCCATCTGTCGTCGGTATTCTCATCTCAACTATCGCCCCATCTTTACAAATTCGCCATATCTCGTTCATCGTGTTTATCGGATTAGATAAATGTTCAATTATATCGTTCGCAATTATGTGATCTATACTGTTATCTTCAAATTCCCAGTTACTACCCTCTAAATCTACTAAACGATCTACGGACTCAGATAACCTGTTATCAATACCAACATACCCCTCTATACTAACAGTTCCACACCCTAAATTTAATTTTGTAACTCTATCAGTATCAATCATCTAAACTTCCCTCTTTTTTTATGCAAACCATCTCCATTAGAATTGTTGTCATGCACAGCTATATCTTCTAACTTTTTCCACTCGTTTTTCTCATCCAGAAAATATCCGTTACTATTGTTTATTAAACTAACAACATACTCACCAGAATATTTTTGTTGCTTGATGTGATATGTGTCTGACCTATATAATATCGTCGGAAATATAACTCTGCCATTAGCATCCACAATTTCATAATCGCTCGTAAATCTTATAGGCAAAATAAATGGCATGTCTATCATATCAGTCCACTCGTTTTTTTATCTTTTTTTTCACTCACAATTAAACACAGCTCCGTCAACACCTTCTCTATCCTCTCCAACTTCTCTTCAATTTTTTCTAAATATTCTTTTTTAGGCGTAGGCATATTTTTCACTCCTGTATTCGGGCGGTATATAAACTTTAGGTTTTGTTTCGTATCTCGGTTGGATAACATTTAATTGCATCGCTAACGAATCTAGTATATCGTCGTGCTCACCAACAGGAAACCGCGAGAACTCATCTTCCAGTTCGTGCATTCCTTGCTTTAACAATAAATTACCACTCTCATATCTCGGTTGAAGAGCCATGATCCTAGAAAATTTGTCACGGTGAGGAACAATCGGTATAACTTTAAAAAATACGTTCCTCTTCCTACACTCCTCCTCGATAATATTCGCAAATATCCGCTGGTACGCAACTGATTCAATCCCAACCTTCTTAACCCTACTCCTAATTGCCATCGCAAATAGTTTTTCGATCAACTCGAAAACTCCGCACTTAGAACGGAAATAATCAAACACACACATCTGGTTAGACCCTGTAACGCACGCATCCATTATCACATTATAGTCCGATGACGCATTG
>Ga0209518_1005120_pt1 | contig 10132 bp, 12 predicted proteins | sample RifGroB1_FD_183993 | JGI IMG/M metagenome (GOLD analysis project Ga0209518, IMG submission 183993) | Groundwater microbial communities from Rifle, Colorado, USA - Groundwater B1 (SPAdes) (version 2) | ecosystem: Environmental > Aquatic > Deep subsurface > Groundwater | place: Rifle, Colorado... | reverse complement strand
CCCGCGGCGCCTTCGGCGCCGCCCACCATCTTGACCGAGCCTCCCATGCTGATCTTCTCTCCCTCGCTGGATCTTGAGCGGCGCTGCGCGCCGCCGGACCTCCCAACTGCTGAAGGCTCTGTGCCGGCCCCTAGCGAGCCGCTACGGGCCGGGCGCAGCCCGGCCGTGCCCCGAGTACCCTCTCCTCGCCCCGACGCTTCTAGCGGCCCCCAGGGCGCCCGCAAGAAGGATCCCGCCATCGAGGCTGAGTGGGACGCGCTGGAAGCCTTGCTCACCGCCAACGAGCAGCGGCGGGCCGACGCCGGCGATCTCGACATTCTGGCCGCTCGTTGTGCCCGTGCTGACCAGCAGCAGCACGAGCGCTTCGTCGGCATCGTCCGGGCGTTCGCGCCGGGCGACATCGTGCCGCGCTACCCAACCCCCAACGAGCTGTGCATGGCTCGGTTGCCGGCGCCGCCCAGGTTGCGCGAGGAGCATGGCGATGACGAGCGCGTGCGCTTGCTGCTCCGCGCTTACTGGGGCGCGACCAATGCTCACTTCGGCGAGCCCAACCTGGTCCTCGCCAATTGCGACGTGCGCGCGAGCGCCTACTGGCGCAAGCTGCTTGATGCCGCCGAGGTGTTGTATGACCTCGACATTGCGCCAGCTGCCTGGTGTTCGTTCTCGTGCGATGTCTGGCGCAACAACGACAAGCGTGGGGGCAAGCGTCCACCGCCGATCGCTTGGGTGTTCGGCGTGAATAGGATCTTGGAGCGGGCCGGATGGTTCGCGCACGAGCGTGGAAGCTACGGCGGTGGGCGCATCCTATTCTCTCCGTTGCACAAAACCATCTGCGCGAAGTTCTCGGGGCTCATGCGCTTCCTGGCGCGTGAGCAGACGCGCGTGGTGGACTGCACGCCGGAGCAGGCGTGCGAGCGCGTGGCCGCGCTCGTCGAGCAGTTCTTTCCCGGTGGCTGGCGCGAGTGGTTCGAGCGCGGGCGCGTCGAGGGGCGAGCGGGACACGAGAAGCTGGCTGCGATGTTGGCACACGGCGACTACGTCTGGTGAGCAGCAGCAGTTACGCGCACGACGCCGAGCTGGCTAAGCTCAGTGATGAGGTCGAGGATCTGCGCGGTGAGTTGAGCGATTTGCGGGCAGAGCAGGAGTGTTGAGCCGGTCGAAAGGCCGTGCGAAAGGGGTGTGTAGATGGCGGTCAAGTACCACTTGGAGCGCGCGTCAGAGCTAGCTACGGCGCAGCTCTGTGTTGTGTCACCTGTGTTCTGGCAGCGGCTTGGCTGCCACCTCGACCCAGATAGGTTCGTGGACATCGGCGCGAGCATCATCATCCAAGCGTGCCATGCAATCTCGGCCGAAACGGGTCAGCCGAGCGTTCCGCTCATCGTCGCTCAACGCCTCCGCCGTTGGCACGAAGAGGGCAAGGTTGCCGAGGATCGGCTGGTCTATGCTCGTGCTCTGCTCACGACGGCCGAGGCGAACGGGGATCTGCCCGACCCTGACGCCTTCGCCGACGAGTTAGCACCTGTGCTGCGGCGGATTGCTGAGCGTGAAGCGTTGGATGCTGGCTTTGACGCGTTCGGGAAGAAGCGCGATCTGACGAAGATGGAGGCGCTGCTTGCCGGTTCACGACGGATTGGCGTGACCAACACGAGCGCGGGGTTGCGCATCGGCACTGCTGCGCTTGACCAGGTGTTCACGGTTTCGCGCAGCCCACGGCTTCCTACGGGTATTCAAGAACTCGATGCTGCGATGCGCGGCGGGGTCAAGCGCAAGACGCTCTCGCTCGTGATGGGTGGTCCCAACGACGGCAAGAGTTGCTTCCTTGATCAGGTGGTGTCTGAAGCGATCTCATCGAAGCGACCAGCAGCGTTGGCCACGTTGGAGATGAGCTCGGAGGAGCACCACGCGCGCATCCTAGCCAATCTCTGCGACATTCCCATTGACGACGCCGCCGAGTACGAGGACTCGCGCAAGCTGCTGCGCGAGAGACTGGAGCTGCTGGAGGGCGATGGCTTCCTTGCCTACTGTACGGTTAAGGACTTCACGGCGCGGGCGACCACCGTGCTCGACATCGAGCAGTGGTTGGACGCTGAGGAGCAAGCGTCCGGTGTCAAGATCCCTGTGCTCGCCGTGGACTACGCTGCGTTGCTCTGCGATCCACTGAAGAAGGCGCGCCACGAGGAGATGACCTCGATCATGGAGTCGCTGCGCACACTCGCCGTCAAGCGCAATCTGTGGCTGTGGTCAGCGCATCAGACCACGGGCGAGGGCATGGACAAGAAAACGAAGCGTGTGGACAATGCGCACGCTGCGGAGAGCAAGGGTGTACCGCGTACGGTGGACTTCATCGTCACGCTCAACAACCGCGAGGGCGCGGAAGTCCTGTTCTTCATCAGCAAGAATCGCGGTGGCGAGCGTGGTCAAGAAGTGGGACCTTTGCCGACGGACTGGGGACGGGGACGCATTGTAATGGGCCGACGCGACGGATGGCCTTTTTAGAATCACTAAACGGGAAACGGTCACATAAAGGGGTAGAGATGAACTGGAAGCGAGCAAGCTGGCTGTGCGTCGACGTTGAGACTACGGGCCTCGATCCCACCGAGGATCGCATCGTGGCTCTGGCGTGCGTGCGAAAGCGGCGCAACGAAGACAAGTTGGAAAGCCTGTCGTGGTTGGTAGATCCGGGCATCCCGATTCCACCTGTGACTACTGCCATCCACGGCATCACCGACGCTGACGTGTGCGGCAAGCCACATATCGGTGATGTCGCCGATGACTTCCTGAGTATCGTGGATGAGTCCGACGTGCTCATCGCCTATCACTGGCCGTTCGATTCCGGCTTCTTGTTCGCGGGGATCGGGAGGGACTGGAGCAGCGCCATAGCGCGCAAGGTCATCGTCGATCCCCTCGTCGTCGTTCGCTTCGATGACGTGGGACGCTTCTGGCGAGGCAAGGGCCGGCACAAGCTGGGCAACGCGGCGCAACAGCTAGGCATCAAGCTGCCGCACGGGTTCCGCACGCACAATCCGAGCGCCGACTGTTGGCTTGCAATCTCGGTGCTGCGCAAGTTGCTCGATCACTTGCCGGACGACGGCGCCGAAGCGACCGAGATGATCGTTCACGCGCGCGAGAGACAGGACACACAATTCAAGGCATGGCGAGCGGCGCAACCGCCGCTTGTTGGAGGAGCGACATGAAAGACCAAGTGACCATCGAGAAGGCCATCGACGAACTGAGTGAGGGGCTGATTGCAGCGCGGCGGTTCACTGAAGAACTCGCGGTGCATAGCGCCAAGCTCCACTCGCACTGCGTGCAGTTCGATAACGAGCCCCATGCCGATGAGCTGGTTGTTGCTTGCGGCCGACTCTCCGAGCCCGCGGCCGAGATGACCGGCAACATCTACGATGCGCTGTTCGCGCTCCGACGCGCAGAGCGCAAGATGGCTGCGCTGTACGACCATGTCGCGGCGTTGAAGCGAGCAGGGTGACGCGATGGGATTCCCTAGCCCCAAGACAACTACCGTGATGATGAAGGAGCTGCTTGGTCCCGCCGATGAGGGCCGCGAGCTGCGCATCACGCACGGCAGAGTCTGGTGCGTCAAGCTCCAGCTGGCGGATGGACGGCACGTTGCGCGTGTGGGTCTTGCTGATGTTGAGCACATCACAACCTTTGGCGACACGCTCGACCAGGCGCTTCGTAAGATACAGGTGCGCTTGCGCGCGCCAAAGAAGGAGGACGTATGAACAAGAAGCAGGTCTGCGAAAGGTGCGTGAAAGCCGAGCGGGTGCAGCCATGAAGGTCTACTTGCTGGAGAACGGGCGCAAGACGATCTGCACCATCCCGTACAAGGATGCATCACACGTCGTGCTCAAGGGGTCATGCCCGCAGTGTGGCGACGCTGTATGCAAGCTGCAAGGCACAGGGAAGCGTCCCAGCAGCGACGATCAAGCGTGGGAAGCCGATGCCGTTGCCGCGTGCTGTCACAAGCACGTAGGCACGCTGCGCGTCGAGACGAGCACGATGTTCGGTGTGCGCGAGGACGAGGTGGTGCTCAACGGAAGATGTCGGGTGTATTGACATGGGAACCATCACGCAGGGCCATCTGGTAGCGGAGTGGCACGACGCCACGAAGGTTTGTCATTCGGGCTACTCGTGTTGGATCGCGAGCGTATCCGACACCCGCTCGTCAACCTACTACAGCCGCAAGATGACCGTGTCGGATGCGTTGGAGAATGAGGGCGAAGCCCGTGCCTGGGCTGAAGCGGAATTGCGAAGGAGAGCATGATGAACGGACATCAACGACCGAAGGTGGATTGGACGGACGACAAGAAGTTCGAGAAGGACGGGCTGTGCGTAGTGGTGCGAAAGCTCCCGCTGCGCTGGCCGCGCTACGCGCTCATTGTCGGCGTGAGGAGCGAGATTGGTGTGGGGCGTTTCATCCCCGTGCGCGCTTTTGGCAAGGGGAAGATCGAGCTGGAGCGCGTGACACCCACGCTCGTTGAGCTGCTGACCGAAGCCGAGGACTACGCGCAGAGCGAGCTCCAGCTCATCGAAGACGAGCGCATCGAGGAGCGCCAGCGCTACGAGACGCGGGACATGAACCGCGGCAAGCCGCGGGCCGTCGTGGGTTTGAGCGGCGGGCCACACTCGGGCAAGACGGCGAAGCGACGCGCTGCAAAGCAGCGTCGTGTGGAGGGAGTATGAATCAAGAACATTCTTGCGTGAGAGGGATCTGTTCGAGCGAGCCGTCGTGGTGGGAGCACGATGCGCAAGGCATTCCGCTTTGCCGCGTTTGCGAGTTTTGTTGTAGCGAGAAGTTGGGGCGCTACCGCCCCGAGATCTTGACGGGCTACGACCAGTCCGACGTGGACGAACCGATCGAACCCGAGGAGTAGCGTGGACTGGCAGGACGAGCAAGAGCTAGTGCGTGATGCGCTGGAGGGCGCGAAGCCTGGCGCTACGGGCTGGGCTCGCGCCAACTGCCCGCTGTGCGTGTTCGCGCAGGGCAAAGAAGACAAGCAGCGGTGCTTGAGCCTGAACGCCGCGAATGGATGGTGGCATTGCTTTCGATGCATGTGTCGCGGTCGGCTCGACGAATACGAGAGCGATTCGAGCGAGACGGTGCCGCGGCTGCCCCCACCAGATGTTACGCCGCCGGAGTGCTTCGAGCCGCTGTGGCGCGAACCCGGCGCGTCGGCTCTATCGCTAGAGCGCGTGCGCACCTACCTGCGCGGCCGTGGCGTGCCTTCGGCAACATGGCGCTTGGCGCGGATCGGCGTGGCTCTCGACGGGCCACAGCGCAACCGCATCATCGTGCCTGTGATGCGCGCCCGCCGGATGGTTGGATGGGTGGCGCGCGACTGGACAGGGAACGCCTTCATGCGCTACATCTACCCGCAGGGGATGGCGCGCGGGAGCGTACTCTACTGTGGCGATCTGCTGACGGAGACGAGCGACCAACCCGTGCTTGTAGTCGAGGGCGTGTTCGATGCACTGCCCTACTATGGGGATGCTGTGGCGTGCTTGGGCAAGCCGTCGGCGGAACACTTCGAGATGTTGGCTGTGTCACAACGACCGCTGCTCATCGCGCTCGATGGCGATGCGCATGAAGAGGGTTGGGCGCTAGCACAACGGCTTCGTATGCGTGAGGTGCGGGTGGATGTGCTCCGCCTGCCCGCTGGAGAAGATCCGAACACGGCGCGTGAGCAGGTACTAAAAGCTCTGCGATCGCATAAAGAGAATTGAACGGAGGAACATATGGGAACGATCAAGACGACGGTAGATGGGTTTGTGTCGGTGCGTAGGATCGAGCTGGAGGGAACGCCGGCCGACGTGCAGGATGTGATGTCGCGCCTGGGCCTGGAGCCGAGGAGCAACACGGTGGTGCAGACGGGGCCACCGCTGAATTCCAAGCCAGCGGCGGCGCCGAAGGCGTCCGAGCCCGCGCAGATCAAGAGTGCATTGCCCAAGCAGCAGACGCGCAACAAGGTCGCACAGCCGGTGCCTGAGCCGGAGGAAGTGGAGCACGACGACGTGGACACGAGCGACGTGGACACGAGCGACGTGGACATCGTTGCCCTCAAGGAATGCAAGCGGCTCAAGCATCTTGCAGCACATTTGCGCACTGAGAACAACATGGACAATGATGCGATCACAGCGACGTTGATCAAGCTGCGTGAGGAGATCCCCTTGCTTCAGCGTCTTGGTGGCGACCTCGCCGAGCGCATTGGCACCGCCATCGAGATGCTGGACGCCGAGGCGTAGCAGGTGCCCCTGCTCTACCCACAGCGCGTGAGGCTCCCCATTGATGATGAGGAGCCTCGCGCGCTCTGCGCGGCATGTGATCGTTGCAAGCGATCGATCGGTGCGTGTGCGCCGTGCATGGCTGTGGATGGCTCGCCTGGTGGTGTGCTGTTGGTGTCGGACTACCCCGGCTCGGTCGAGGACCGGGCCGGGCGTCCGATGGTCAGTGAGAGCGGGCGCATGTTGCGTACGCTCGTGAAGCAGAATTGGAGTGGGCCGACGGCCTACACAAACGCGCTGAGATGTGCAGCGCCCGGAGGAACTATCACCAAGCGCCAGGTCGCGACGTGTCGCGGTTACTTGGCGCAGGACATTCACGAGGCTCAACCTCAGCGTATCCTGGCGTTGGGATCGCACGCGATCTACGCGGTTACGGGGCATGGGCTCGCGCCGTTCTCCGTGCGCGGTGGCTATGCTTGGACGGCCGCAGGTGTGCCCGTGTTCCTGCTGATGAATCCTACTACCGCGATGCGCAACCGCTTCGTGATGGAGTGGTTCCGGCGTGAGGTGTCCTTCGCCCTGCGCTGCAAGCTTGATGTGCTGCGCTACAACAGCGATGCGCATAAGGAGAAATTCACTATCGTTGATAGCGTCGATGTTGCGCGGCGTGCACGAGCACTTGCGGTCGCGTCGGGCGTTACTTCGTTTGACTGCGAGACGTCGGGACGCTTCTTCGAGGATGGTAGCTTGGAGACGGAGCCCGCGTTTCGCGTGCTCTGCGTTGCACTATGGCCTGGAGACTGCGGCGAGACGTTCGTGTGGGATGACGAGGCGCTGGTCGATGAGGAGTGCTTGGCAGAGCTGCGGGGCATCCTGGCCGATCCGACCATCAAGAAGATCGGGCAAAATGCAAAGTATGACGAACACGCGCTTTCACACTACGGCATCAAGGTGCGTGGCAGCTGCCATGATACCCGGTTGGTGCGGAAGATTCTCGACCCCGAAGCCACAGCCGACCTGGCCACGATGCAGTTCTTGGTTGGGCTCGGAGGTGGCAAGGACGAGATCAAAGACGCGATGGCTGCGGTGCAGAAGCGCGCGCGCTTGGCCATCAAGGCGGCCGCGAAGGCCAGCACAGAAGCGCCGCTTGCTGTGCGTCTGCTCAGCGGGCTTGATGCACCGTTGGAACGTTACGCGATGCAGGCCGTGAACCCAACACTGCTCGCGCGCTACTGCGCACGGGACGCTTTCACTACTGGTCGACTGGCGAAGATGCAAGAGGTGCAACTGGAGGATGAGCCAGAGCATCTGCGCGACGTGATCGCCGAATCGGTGCCGCTCTACCGGGCCGTTGCGGACATGGAGCGGTGGGGCATCGCCGTCGACCGTCAGGCAGTCGAGGCGTTCCAGAGCATCCTCATGCTGGAGCAGCAGCAAGCGGAGGCCGCATTGACGACCGCCGCGGCATCACACGGCATGACCGACTTCAACCCAGCGAGCACCAAGCAAGTGAGTGACCTGCTGTTCAACCGGCTGCGCCTGCCAGTGCGTGGCACGACGGCGAAGGGCGCTGCCTCGACCAATCAAGCGAGCCTGGAGTTGATCTCGAAGAAGCACCCGCTCGTCGCGCAGCTCCTGCGCTGGCGTGAGGTGACGAAGTTACGTGGAACATATGCCGATCCACTTCCAAGCTACATACGTTCCGATGGCCGCGTGCACGCTTCGTTTCTGCTGGACGGCTCACGTACTGGTAGGATGAGCTGCAAAGAACCAAACTTAGCGAATGTGCCTCGCGCGGAGACTCCACTAGGCAAGATGGCGCGCGACTGCTACGTAGCTTCGCCCGGCTGCGTGCTGGTGCAGTTCGACATGAGCCAGATCGAGCTACGTGTTGCAGCTATCGAAAGCGGCGACGCTGAGATGCGCGCGATCTTTGTCTCTGGCGAGGACTACCACTTGCGCACCGCCGAGATGATTTCCAAGCGCGTATGGAACATCGAGCCCAGCGATGTAACGAAGCGCGAGCGAACGATCGCAAAGACGGTGAATTTCGCCAGTCTTTACGGGATCGGTTCTAGAGCGCTTGCGCATCAGCTGGGAGTTACTATTGATGAATCCGAGAAGGTGATGCGCGCCATATTGGGCAAGTTTCCCCGTTTGGCGAAATACCGCGATGAGCAGTTGTCCTTCGCTCGTCGGCATGGCTACGTCAACATTTGCTGGAACGGCAAGCCCTTTAGGCGTCGACCGATGTGGCGTGTGGCTGATGCTGACGACGCGACGCGCGGAGTAGCAGAGCGCGGAACGTTGAATACCCCCGTGCAGGGAATGGCGGCCGAGTATTGCCTGCGCTCGCTGGTCGAGTGCGTGCGGTGGATCAAGGCTGACGCGGTGCCTGCGAAGCTCGTGCTCACGGTCTACGACTCGCTCATGTTCGACGTGCGCGAGGATGCGTTGAACGAGGTGCTAGCGACCGTGCCCGAGATCATGACCAACTGGCCTACGGGCGACCCACCTGTTCCACTTGTTGTAGACGCTGAGGTGGGACCCTCCTGGGGGTCGTTGGAGAAGGTGGAGACATGAGACAGACGAGCATCGACGCTTACAATGGTGACAGAGATCGCGGAATGTTTGAATAGCGTAATGCAGTTCAACCCAACACAACAAGGCAGCCGTTGGCCGATCTGGTCCGCGTGCTTGCTTGGCTAGGAGGTTCGCGATGAGCAAGCAAAACCCGGAGGTGCGAGCGGGCGTCGGGGGTGCCTTCGACCAAGAGCTACGTGAGATGCGCGCCAAGCTTGACGCGCTTATCGTGTCGTACAAGCAACTGCACGAGCACGTTCCGGTGAGTGAGGCGGAAGCCTCGACGGACTTCCGCTGCCCGATCTGCGACAAACCGATGCGCTGCGTGAGCATTGACGAGCAGGAGATGGGAGCGGCGGCTCACATGCAGCAAGCACTGGGCGACAAGCGAACGGTTATCCTGGTGATGCGCTTTTGCTGCGTACAGGATCACGTGGTCACGGCGACCGGCGCCGTCGAGCCTTTTCACGCGCATCGCTGTTGGGGTGGTTGGCGCGGATTGTTCGGCGCATAAGAGGACTACCCGCGTGAACAGCTACGGTGATTGGGCGCGTGCCGCGAGGTTTGGCACAGGTGGCAGGTGTTGCAGACGGAACAAAGGAGGAATTGGATATGAGTAGCGACTCTCGTGTGACGGTGGTGAGGCTCGGCGCGATCACGAAGCATGACAACGCTGATTCGCTCGGAGTGGTCCAGGTGTTCGGTGGTTACCCATGCATCGTGAGGCTTGGTGAGTTCAACGAGGGTGACCTGGCCATCTACGTCCCAATGGACATGGTGGTTCCAGATCGGCCCGAGTTCGCCTTCCTCGAGGGCAACCGAAGGATCAAGGCTCGGCGGCTGCGCGGCACGTTCAGCATGGGCCTGCTCGTCAAGGCGCCGCTCGGCGCTGTCGAGGGTGACGACGTGACTGACTCACTTGGCTTCGTGAAGTGGGAGCCACTACTGACCAAGGTCCAATGTAGTGGTCAAGCGCCTGACGAAGTAGACGGCTCGGGTATGCCTGTCTACACCGACATCGAGAGCTTGCGCCGGTGGGGCCACATGCTGGAGCTCGGCGAGCGGGTGATCATCACCGAGAAAATACACGGCGAGAATGCGCGCTTTTGCTGGCGTGACGGTCGAATGTGGGTTGGTTCGCGTACGAGGGTCAAGCAGGACAACGAGCGCAGCCAGTGGTGGCGCGCGGCCCGGCAGTACGGCCTTGCAGCAAAGCTTGCGACGGCGCTCGACCTCGTGTTCTTTGGTGAGACGCATGGTTACACTGGCGGCTATCCCTATGGTGTAGAGCGTGGTGGTCTGGCCTTGC
>Ga0209518_1005119_pt1 | contig 10133 bp, 5 predicted proteins | sample RifGroB1_FD_183993 | JGI IMG/M metagenome (GOLD analysis project Ga0209518, IMG submission 183993) | Groundwater microbial communities from Rifle, Colorado, USA - Groundwater B1 (SPAdes) (version 2) | ecosystem: Environmental > Aquatic > Deep subsurface > Groundwater | place: Rifle, Colorado... | reverse complement strand
CGGACTGCCCTCAATGGGGGGTAAGTATCAGAAGTAAATAGACCCTGCCCAGCCACATCTAGTTTGACCGTTGGCCCCGTCGTCCCGATGCCGACATAACCAGAATTAAGAATGGTCATTGCTTCGGTAGCTCCGTTGTTGCCGACCAAGAAGTGCATATTGGCGCCCGTAGTGCCGACACCCGTGGTGGTTTGTAAATAGAGGCCAGAAGTTGTGGTTGAGCCGCCAATCAACTTATTGCTAGTCATCAGGATATTCCCTACCATTATGCCGCCAGCAAGAGGAAGGTAGGTGTTAGGAACTGTTGTGCCTATAAAAGTGTCTATCTGGGCGTGGGTATTAGTTCCTATATCGGAAAGGGTTGTATGAGAATTCCCCACAAGCATTGCAACTCCGGTAGCGGGAATTGTAAGATTGTAATCACCCGTAGCGGTTAGGGTCAACGTCTTGGTGTTGGTCACGGCCAGGGTAGTTTTACCGCCCGCTGTACCATCCAGTAAATAAGACGAAAACGCGGGCACAAATGGAGTCACTCCAACTGTCAAAACTTGATACTGCGCCCCAATTGCAGTTACGCCTAGAGCATTTCCGGCATTGCCGAACAATACCCCGTTGAGGGCAAGTGTAGAAACGCCAGTACCGCCCTGCCCGACGGTAACATCCGTACCGGCGGCGAATGCGTCCAGTACCGCGCTCCAGGCCTGTGTGTCAGAGCCAATGTCGTAAAGACTGTTTGCCGAATTGTCCCCCGTATTGATTCCAGAGACCGAGGCGTCCAGAGGAACCGTCAATGTCTTTGATGTCGTCCCGCCCGCAACGGTAAAGCCGGTTGCGGCGGCAGTCAGGGTCAGGCCGTTGTAAGTCAATATGTCGGCAACCGCATCCCCCGCATTATGAGGGGATAAGACCGTTCCAACTCTGTCCCACCAGTTCTCGCCGGAAATTAACCCGTCTACATATTGCTTATTGGCTACCTGATAATCAGTAGTTGGCGAGGAGGATGGGGTAAGTGGGAACGAAGAGAACGTTTTTATCCCCGCTACTGTTTCGTCTCCAGTAAGTCCAACGTAAAGCGTGGAGGTAAATGTCTGTTTAATGGCCCCATTGCTATCAATGACGCCATCCAGTGTCCATGTGTCCCCAACCTGTAAAATGCCTTTCCAGATTTGCCGCGTTCCTCCAGCAGAGACAAGATTTACCGTAACCGTAGCCGCCGCCGTATCCCTGTTCTGAATTGAAATTGCCTTAATAATGCGCCTTGTAGATGCACTAGGAGCAGCGACAAGCGTAACTGGAGTGGTTCCATTCATTACTCCATCATTCCCGCCCTCGGTAAAAGCAGTAGCAGTTGCATCTGCGTAGTGGGACGTGAAATCAGGATTAGTTGCGGCAGCAGCACCAGCCATAACTGCTGTAATGGATTTTGCCGTAGTATCAAGGATTAAAATATTCATAAGATCCAACTCCGCTGTATTGCTATCAAATCAGAACTAACACTACCTGCTGCAACCCATCCAACATCTTGCCTTGCATAGGGTGTTCCATCAACTGGAGCCTCTTCTACCCCTCCTATACTTCCACTTATAGAAACCCAAGTTCCACTTTGTCTAACGTATTGGTTTCCGTCAATGGGTGCATCATTTATTATCCTAATTTCTTCCAGGCCGGTTCCCATATATAAATATTCCGTATCTAGAGCAAAATAGGGTTCTCCAGCCTCAAGTACAGGCAAATTAGAGTCTAGTCCTCGTTTAAAGAGAATATCATTTCCTAATACTGCTGCGGATTCGGTAGCTGTTATTGGCGGAACAAAATCTTCAGTATATTTAGCATAGTCATAGCTTATCCCCTCATCTACATAGCCAGTAAAATATTTTGTTGCTGGCCCAAACACATAAATAACAGCTCTTCCTATCTCAGCAGCAGTACTGGTTAAGTTGTGGGTTAACTCAACAGTGTTTATATCCTTTACACCATCAATGTATATTGAAAAAACATTTGAGGCTCTAACTAAAGATATATGATGCCAAGTATTAATACTAACTACTGCATCTGTTGTAAGAACTGGATCATAGTGATCTGATCCATCAGGAGACCACAAAGATATTTGTCCGCCAGTTCTTTGGGCAAGAATTATTCCTGTTCCATACCATAATGTCCCATTTGATGAAAAAAATGGGGCAGAATATGGATTATCTGGAAGACTGGTTGGGTATATCTGGAAAGTTTTGGTAAAATCGGCTGTTCCTGTTGCGGCAAGGGTAGCAGAGATATAGTCCCCATCCCCGTCGAATTTTCCAGCCGCGCTTCCAAATTTCTTTGTTACTGTGTCTAGTTTTGCGTTTCCATATGCAGTCCAAGTTGCCCCCTTTTCATCCGTAAAAGTAGTAGAGTCTTGTTCTCCATCAAAATGAAGTAAGGAAGTTATATGTTCTGCATCTGTAGGAACATCTGGTGCTAAGCCACCATCAATAACAAGATATTCTGGGAGTATCCCACCAAGCTTTTCTGAATTATCTACAACACCATCATCATCAGTATCATATACTGCTTTTGCCATATCCCCAGAAGAAACTATTTCTTGCCAATCCCCATCTATTCTTCCATATAAATTACTATCAATAGGAGCTTCTTCAATACCAACTCCACCGCTAAGAGTAATTTCAACGGTTTCTATTCTATATCTAATATGGTTAAGATTATCTAAAAGAGATGCACCAGAAATAGCTGTATCTAGGGTTGCAAGTTCTGATAGATCATAAGCAACTCTGGTTTGCGGAAGATACCCCACAAATCCTCCAGGAGGTCCACCATCCCCTCCTCCACTAGAAGTAACCCCTCCCAAAAATAGGGGCCTGATATTACTAGAACGTTCTATTAGATTCACATAGTCAATTAGTGTGCTTTCAAAACTCATATTCTGTCGTCCAAACGTATTGTTATCACAGGAGAACTTCCTAAGGATAAAGATTCTTCCCTAAAAGGTTCGTCATCTTGTTGATAAAACTTAGGATTATCTCCTGAAGTAGCTACAAATATATATTGACTTTCAGATAAATAATTAGATGTCTCTATTGCGTGCGTGTTTTCGCCACTTTCAGTAGTAAAGATTGTAGAAAAAGAATCCAAGTATAAAGGAGAAGAAATATTACTAATATCTGCTGTTTGTACTGTTCCCGAAAGAGATACTAATAATTTATTCTCTAGTGCAACCCCACTAGCAACCCTGGTATATTTAAAATCACCAACTTCACCAAGACTAATTATACCATTTTGAGGATAAACGGAAAGATTATATGTATCTATAATATCTAAACTTATAATATTATCCTCTACAGATAATAATGGATAAGATAAGGAGCATTCTAATCTTTGTGGAAGAGATGCTTTATCTACGTATAAAAAGGTATTCCCGACTCTTTGTAAAATATAAGTAAATAATGTAGTAAGTATAGTCTTAAGTGCAATACCTTTTAAAACATACCCATAAACTCCCACTAAAGAAAACCTCATTGTTTTGGACGTAGACATAGCATTACTATATTCAAAACTCGCATGTGAGTCAGATGCTATTCTGGTCTCAAGAGGGGATATACTTCTTGCAGAATCACTTCCAAGAATTGCCACACAAAAATCTTGATTTTCTGTTGGATTTAGTGTTATTAAAAAAGGATTTAAGTCAACCTCTTCAATATCTATAGTAACAGATGCGGTTGCATAGTCTGAAATGGCTGCCAAACCCTCACCATTACTTCCATCATTCAAAGCAGAACATTGTAATTTATGATTAACATCAAAATTAGTAACAACAGTGCTGAGTGAAAAACTATAACCATCTTCTGGATCATCTGATAAAGCAAATGTACTGGAGAGATATGTAGCAACTATATTATCATTTTCATCCATGTGAGTAACTGCTAAAGTTACAGTAGCACCTGGAGCATGGATCTTAGAGTGAGAACCAACCACGCTCATGGATACATCTGTGTTAGTTGCTTCACCATATTCGTGTTTAACTAAAACTGCATCCGCTACACAACCATAATCTTTAAAAAATATTCCAGAATATGTTCTAGATGCTGAATATGTTTCTGCATCGGGGATAGATGCTACATCAGTATTATTTGTTAAAATAGCCTGACCCATACCATCAAATGTAGTTGAACTATTGGTTGTTCTAAGGGTATCTATCAGGTCTATATTATTTAAGGATAAAATACACCAATGAATGTTTTCATATCCCTCATCACAAACAACATTTACATTTCCAATTCCCCCTGCCGGAGATTTAAGCCACCAAAATTCTGCTCCCCAACTAGATGATGCATATTCAAAAGAACCGGAATCTATAGACCAAGTTGCAGATGCAATATAGTCAAAATGAACACCATAAGACGTTAATAGTAAAAGAGTATTTTCTCCAGAAACTATTACTGAGGCAGAACCAGAACCAGTATGAATTCCAGATTTACTTACTACATTAGCAGACATTATTCTACCTCTAGAATTTGTACAACAGAAACATAATCATTAAAACCATCATTTTCTATATCATATCCACAGAATCTATCTATTCCAGAATAAACTATTGGATAGATGCCTAATGTATTTCTGGTTGTTGGATCTATATCTAATAACCAAGTATAAATTACTTCTCCCGAATATGCTATTAATCCATATCCAGAATCATTCTCATTGTCTGCACTATCTACTACTAATCTAATATTGTTATTATTTCTGTCCTGAGTTACTGCTCTGGCTTTTAGTTGTGGTTGTGAAACTCCACTAAGAGTAGGAAGAATTATTTCACTCCAAGTTCCAACTACCTCCTTACTAACAAATGCTTTTCCTGTTTTAGTTACACAAGAAAGAATTCCATTTCCCATATATAAATCTCTTATATATAAGTCTGTTAGTCCTATAGAATATCCTCCCCAAGTAGTTAGGTCTTTTAGGTGTTTTCTTCTAACACCACCACCCCAAGTTCCTACATAAACATAACCACCCCAATCATAGTATCCTAAAAGTCTTGGACATCTTTCGTCTAAAACTAATTTAGTTATTAGTCCCATAGAAGACATTTCTGTTCCTACAGTAGTTACTAATCCAGTTCCAGAGAAAATATCTGTATCAAGAAAAACAATATCTCCAACTTCTATATCTCTAGCACCATAAATAGTTGCTTCTTTAGTATAATTTAGTCTTGCAAACTCATCTATAAATTTATAGGCTAAAGAATATGCTGTAGAAAAATTAGGAACATTGGGACTAGATAATACAATGGTTCGCTTATCACTATCATCATAGTTCCACTTAGTAATTACAGAAACATCTGCGAATACCCAATCACCGGTAAGAGCATCCCCCTTTCCCCAAACTACCGCACGATTTCTTAAACTTTTATCATCTGCATGAGTATGAATAGTAATAATATCTTCTTTATCAAAAGAAATATCGGGAACTGATAAATCCTTATTTAGTTTGCCTATTATACAAGTATTATCTGCATTAAAGTACATGTACCATCCACTAAGTTGTAAAAGTTGTATCATTTGTTCATAGGCTGTTACCATACCTAGTGCGGTATCATTAGGAAGAAGATTGCCATATCCTGTAGAAACAAAACTATAGGAAACCCCCGTCTCAGTAAGATAATGTTCCATCCAATATTTAGTAGTTGTGGCATCTGTGGTAGAAGATGCGGTGGGAATAAAATATTCTTCTAAATATTTAGAACCATCTTGTGCAGTAATTTCTACAGAGTTTGTGGGAAGATTTTTATCAACAGTGTTTATATTATATCTTTTTACTACTACATCGTTTTCGTAAAGTAATATTTCTTTCCAAGGTTGAATATCACTATCTGCAAAAGTAGAATAACAAGTTAGAGAAAGAACTAAGTGGAATAATCCTTTGCCCGTGCAGATTTTATCCTCCCTTTCATAATTAACAATAAAGGGACTCGCATCTATGCTATTTATGGATACTGATACATTCATTGTTTTCTACTTCTTGAGTTCTAAGGAACAAGTAAAACCATTAGAATTCCAACTTAATTCTGATGCAAATATGTAATAATCTACATTATTAATTCCTAAAGTGGGAAAGTTTGCTGTAATTGTTCTTCTTGCAAGATAACTTGGATCTCCTATAGTAGTAAGACTCATGGATTCTGAAAGTCTGTTTAGTACGGTAAGGTTGTAATCAGCGGCCATCTGTGCCATTTCCTGTGCTACAAATAGCTGTGCCAAACTAATAACTACTGTTCTATAGAATCCCGCCGGTAGATAGGGAGATTCTGCGCTTGCCTCAGCATAAATACTTCCTGAACCATAGATTATAATTTTATTTCTAAGATTAGTTCCATTTACAGATGTTTTTGCCTGAATAGAATTATTTACATCCAAGGTTCCTATAGAAACATCCCCATCCATTACATATGGTTTTCTATTCTTAAAGTAAATATTTCCGTCCTCGTCCGACCACAAAATCCAAGTAACTATGTTACCTAAATATGTGCAATAATCTAGGGCAGTAGTAAGATTAACTTCTACAGGAGAACTAGTACCTATTGTAAAATAAGTTGGGTCAGAATCGGTTAGAGAAAGACTGGACATGGTAAGCAGTTCTGAAACCAAATCTTCTAGTGCAATATTACTTCTGGAAAAAGGAGTTTTAGGATTTGTAGACGCAATAAAGTATTCTGACGCCCTAACTAATCTATCGCTTGCCAAGATTTGGTAGGTCATTTCTGGTTCTTTTCTATCTATGCTTTTAACATAACCAAAAAAGACTTGCTGATGATTATCTACATAACCTAAATCTATAGTAATCTCGCTACCAATATCTAAAGTGGTCTCTACAACCTCAAAGTTTGCAGTGGCAATCTGGGAAGAGTGGCTAGACTGAATAGAAATCATTAGGGGTTTAGTACAACCAGTAATTTCTGCAAACAAAGCACTCATTAAGTTAAATCCTTGAACAATTCAATATCCAAATTGAAAACAGGACTAGTACAAGTATTGTCTCCGGTAAGATCTATGGTTTGATAAACTGACTTCTCTCTATCTGAATTTACTGAAGAAACAAAATAATCTCCTAAAGAACCCTCAGGAGATGTTAAATCTACAGAAGTGCCGCTAGTAGTTAGTGCATGAATAGCATCCAAAGCAGTTTGTCCCACAACCAATGCACTTATTTTAACTTTGGATGTTTCATAACCAAAAGTTTGATATACAGTACCTAATGCTAATGGCTGAAGGGAAGCAATAATTTGCTTTGTCCCCTCTACAAGTTTTTGGACGTACAGTACATTTCCCGATAGACTCCAACTCATAATTCACCTACCTATAGAACAAAATCTTTCTTAGAATTACCATAACCAGAAGTCATTCTTACTAAGTCTTCTGCTAAATATCTTTTAATAACAGTGGCAAGAATTCTACCATCTAATTGTATAGTAGTAGTATTGTTTAGGTTTAGACCTATCTTAGGAATAATAGGAATATTTTCTCTTCCTCCCCACGAATTTTTCCAAGAACCTTTTTCATATGTATCGGGAAGGGTTATCTCGCCAGAACGAATTATTGCACCAAAAAGCCTGTCTTTTTTATCCTCTCTTGGTGTATAATTTCTGGGGTAACTATAATAATTATTTGGAAGTCCTTCATCAGATCCAGCAACAGGAGGAGTTTCCTCGCTTTCTCCAGTGAAAACTCCTCCTGGAATACCTCCACCAACTCCACCCTTACCCATAAGATCCATCCATTCTTGTGTAAGAAACACACTAAAGAAAGAACCATCAGGAAGATTATAAATGCCCTCTAATTGTTTTTCTTCAATACCAATTAGTTTTTCTAAGGCCAATCTAAGGGCAAGTTGATCCCCATGAATTACTCCACCAATCCAGTCTTTACCAAAAACCTGTAATTTATCATCATCTGGCATAAAACCAGGAATAGTTTTAAGAGCAATCATTGCTTGATTAGTATACATCTGTAGTAATGGAAATTGTGCAGAAGTAATATCTAGTGTTTGAACATTTTGTTTAGATGCTGCTCCAGAACCCGTACTTATTAGTCCTTTATCTAATAGTTCCTGTGATGTTTGTTTAAATCCTGCTTCGCTGGCCCCCCCAATTCCTCCAGTTAGTTGATAGACATATTTCCCGAAATCATTAATATAAACACCAAACTGTTCTTGACTATCTAGATAAGCATTAATTTCTGCATCAGATACAGCGTTTGGCCCAGTAGATGGATTTAATTGTCTAAGTCTAGAAAACTCATCTGTTCTATACTGAGACACTATTTTATTATAGTCTGCTCTACTATATGCATCTCCTTGATTTACAATAGATGGCATATTTACTCTTGATGCTTGGGCAGTCCTATTTCCCACCTCAACTATACCAGGAAGTACGGATTCCAAATATGCTATTTTTTCATTTGCTTTATTAAGTGCTTCTTCTTTGGTAAGTTGTACTCCAGTTCCCATATAGTCTATGGTTGTTGTTGGAGCTATGGTTAGTTTATTAAGTTCTTCTATATAATTTTTGGTATCGTAGATTTCGGATGCCATGGCTGTAATGGCGTCCAAAGCCTCAGGAGTACCATTAGCAACTATATTTAAGAATGCTTGATAAGCATCTGCCTCATCATTAATTCCAGTAACATTACCAATAAGTTGCTCTCCAAAAACAGCAGAGAATTTAGTAGCTCTTTCTTCAAAAGTACTAAGAGAGTCTCTTTTTCTAGTGTATTCGGCAGATGTAATATCCCCCTGTTGTAGTTGGGTTAGCAGTGAGGCTTCTGCCTGTTTTCTCATATCAGTTAGTGTTGCACCACTTGCCTTTAACTTGTTTTGCTGTAATAGGTCCAAAGATGTTGCGGGCATTCTATAATCACCTGGATTATTTAATTTAAACAATTCCTTAGACACATCAAAAGTCTTTAGCGCGTCTTTAGCGCTCTGGATGTTAAGTTTTGCCATTCCCTGTATAATTCTATACATCATAACATCTTGATCTATACCAAATGCTTCAAATAAAATGCCGGGAGGTGTGGATAATGTTTTTCCCAACATTGCATCAATAGGTGTTTGTTTTCCTCCTCCAAAAAATAATCCTCCATAAGCAGCATATAAGGCATCTGTACCCAAATCTGGGGAATATTCTGCACGATCTGTTGGATTTATAAGACTTTCAGATTCAATTGCCGCCAATATAGTTGCAATATTGCCCTTTCGTGTTGCGGCTGTAACAAACGCTTCCCCTATTGCAGAACCAATAGATGCACCAATAATAGGACTTATTCCAAGTAGTCCTGAAGCTAACCCGCCAACTAAAGCTCCGGTAAGGTTTGCGGCGGCTTTTTGTAAAGCAAACGGGTCTTCGTCCCTATTTTGTAGATTTCCGATGGCTGGAAGTACACCAGCTAAACCTATTCCAGCAGCAAGGTTAGTGAAATTAAGTCCTCCAGAAAGCAAATCCATTGTTCGTCTTCCACCAAAGGTCATTGCTTGATAGTCTGTTCTTTGTCTAGATGTTCCAATACCAATACCACTTAACAAAAATCTATCTACCCCAGTGGCTATGGTTTGTGCTGTTAGTGGGCCATTTAATTTGAGTAGTGCTCCTCCAGCCAATATAGACATTAACATGGGACCTGCTTTTCCCATAGTGGATGTCAAAGCATCAAAACCATTGGTAATTCCAGTGACTACATCCAGTGTCAGACCAAATAAGTCTAATAATCCACCCTCGTTTCCCAAAGACATGGCTAAAGATTGAAAAGCATTATTTAGCCTAGTAGTAGATGTCTGGACAGTATCTAGCCTTCTACCCATAGCCTCAGATGCCTCTCCACTGGCTGTAGCGGAAAGGGCGGCTACTTGTTGTACTCTAGCATAGTTTTCAATTAGAGTAGTTACAGCAGCCTGCCTACGGTTTCCACCACCACCAATGGCCCTAGCAGTATCTTGAAAAGCAGTATCGCTAATTAGTCCTAACTGCCTCTGTTGGTAGAGTTCGGTAGCAATACTATTAAAATCGCGAAGATTTCCTTCCGCATCTTTAGTAGCAATACCTAATTTATTAAGTTGTGCAACTGCTTTATCAGAATAGAATCCTGAAA
>Ga0209518_1005117_pt1 | contig 10134 bp, 10 predicted proteins | sample RifGroB1_FD_183993 | JGI IMG/M metagenome (GOLD analysis project Ga0209518, IMG submission 183993) | Groundwater microbial communities from Rifle, Colorado, USA - Groundwater B1 (SPAdes) (version 2) | ecosystem: Environmental > Aquatic > Deep subsurface > Groundwater | place: Rifle, Colorado... | reverse complement strand
GCATAGCAATACCATCGAATAATCCTTGAAGCTTGGTAAACGCTTTTGTCACGGCAATAGCCGCTCCAGTTGTGGAGGGCACGATATTTTGCGCGGCCGCCCGCCCTTCCCTGAATCCTCTCTTGGAAGGGCCATCTACTAACGACTGGGAAGCAGTATATCCGTGCGTAGTATTCAAAACTGCTTTCTCGACGCCTATCGCCTCGTCAAGAATGGCGATTAAGGGGCTGCCGGCATTAGTGGTGCAAGAAGCGTTAGAAGTGATCAGGCAAGTAGAAAGTTTATCTTCGTTGACTCCCATAAGCACCGTGCCTCCCTCGATGCCGGAGATAGGCTCGTCTTTCATAGGAGCAGTGACTACCACGCGCTTGGCCCCGGCATCGAGATGAGCCTTAGAGCCGGCGTAACTCGCGAAAAATCCTGTGGACTCGACGACTACATCTATATCAAGCTCTTCCCATGGCAGTTTGCTTGGATCTTTTTCCTGGAAAAATTTAACATCAAATTTGCCATTCCAAGGCCCGTAAACGGTATCGTGCCTCAAGAGATATTCTATGTTCTCTCTCTCCCCTAAATCATTGACGGCAATGACCTTAATTTCGGGGTGTTCAACTGCTAATTTATAAAAAGCTCTCCCAATTCTTCCCGCGCCATTGATTGCTACTCGTATTGCCATGTCAGAATTGTATCATAGTGCTAGTGGTGATTTGGTACTTATCGACAGTCCCGCCCGGGAGCTCCAAGACATAGACAACTGCTTGATCCGGATAGAAAACTTGTGGGAAAGTCTCCGGCGACACTTCCTTGCTGACGTCAACAATACGAAAATTTGCATCAATCCAGATTATATCAATGGCAAAATTCATGTCTCTCATCCAGAACCCGTATTGAGCAGGACTGTCGAATATAAAAAGCATGCCCGTATCACGAGCCAAAGATTCCCTTCCAGAGAGGCCTCGTTCCCGTGTTTCTGGAGTATCCACAACTTCAACTTTCAGGCTTGTATCGTTTATCTTTATGATTTTACTCTGGATATTATTGTCCACAGGTCGTGTAAAAAACAAAAAAATCGACCCGAAGACGACTATTAATCCCAAAATCAGAAAAAAGAAATTTTTCACTTTCCTATTATAACAAAAAAGCCCCTTGCGGGGCTTTTTTGTTTACTTACATAGGTCGGCGATCGCGAGGGGCGCGAGGCTCTAGCGGGCGAGCAACATTGACAGTCAACTTTCTTCCTTCGAAGTCTTGACCATTGTACATGTTGATAGCCGCTTGAGCTTCATCATCATTTGACATCTCGACGAATCCGAAACCTTTGCTTCTGCCGGTCATGCGGTCAATGATAATTGACGCAGAGGAGACAGATCCAGCTTTAGCGAACAATTCGCTTAAGGCTGCTTCTGTCGTGGAATAAGGAATTCCACCGACGTATAGCTTTGTTGCCATTTTATTTGTGCCAGCATTATGTTAACTATGTAAGTGCCGGGCCGATCTCATCTCGCGCTCTCTCTCGGATTAACCTAAAGTAACCTCTCAACGAGAACCTTACATACCCCCATTATAGTCTATAATCAAAATTTTGTAAAGGGCCTGTTTTCCTCTATTTCTAGTAGTCGATTGTATTTGGCGACTCGCTCACCGCGAGTCGGAGCTCCAAGTTTGATACCATCAGCCGCGACCGCCCAAGCAAGATCGGCGATAAAAGCGTCGTCCGTCTCTCCGCTCCGGTGGGAAACGATTAGAAATAATTTATGTTTTTTTGCGGTACGAATAGCCTCAAACGTCTCCGTCAAAGTGCCAATCTGATTGTATTTGATGACCACGCCGTTTATGGCGTCGGCCAATGCCGCCTTCTCTATCTCTCTTGAGTCGGTGGTGGTCAGATCGTCGCCTATAATCATCGGCCGGCCACCGCACTCGCGAGCAAGAGTTACGAAGTCGTCCATATTGTTTTCACCGAAAGGGTCTTCTATATAGAATAAATTATACTTGTCCCTCATTTCTCTGTACCACTTATTTAATTCATCGGAGCTTCTCTTGATATTGCTTGCGGCAGCATCTATGCCGAGTTCCGCTTTGTTCTCCGCCCCGAGTTCCGATAATGCTTGCTTCATATATTGGAGCGGAGCAATGCTATCGGTCATATACGGGGTAAAGCCGCCTTCGTCCCCCACTTCTGTTGCCGTCGGGCCAAATGCTTCGGCCAATATTTCTCCTAACTTTTTATAAAACTCCGTCACGAAATCAACACTCTCGCGAATAGTGTCAAACTTAGGCACTACGACATATTCCTGAAGCTCCAAGCCAGAACCTGCGTGCACCCCACCATTAATGCAATTAGCGAAAAGCCGCGGGGCCTTATGGTCTATCTTGTCTCCGTACAAGTTTCTCAAGTGCGACCAGAGCGGTGAGCCGGCTTCCTGTGCTGCGGCCCTGGCTGTGGCTAATGAAATGCTTAATATGGCATTGGCTCCGAGATTTGATTTATTATGGGTGGCGTCAAGCTCCAACATTTTACGGTCTATTCCACCTTGGTCTCTCACCTCCATACCCTTCAGGACTTCATTGATGCGAGTATCAACGTTTATTAGCGCCTGTGCGGCTGGCAGAGATATAGCCTCGCGTGAGCCGGTAGATTTGCCTTGAGGAACACTTGCCGAAGCCGAGACGCCACTTTCTAGTGTTACTTCCGACTCGATAGTCCAGTCTCCTCTGGAATCAAGAATTTTTCTTGCTTGGCAGGCTTTAATCTTGCTCATTTAGCTTTTACAATATTATCCGGTTTACCGTCTAAAAATGATTTTATGTTTGAGACGGTAGTGTCTTCTATTCTTTGGAAAGCTTCGCGAGAATTAAAGGCATTGTGCGGAGTAATAAGTACGCCTGGCATGTCTATCAAGATATGATTTGCCAATACAGTTTTCATGTCGTGCTCTTCGGTACGGCCTCTCTTGAGAAATTCCATCTCATCTCTGACAACTCCCTCTTCTTCCAAGACATCGAGCGCTGCGCCGGCAAGCTTCTTGTCTCGCAGGGCTTTGATCAAGGCGGCGGTATCAATTACCGCTCCCCGCGAAGTGTTGACTATATAAGACCCATTCTTCATCTGTTCAAATTCCTTTGTGCTAATAAGGTGATGGGTTTCCTTCATATAGGGTACATGTAAGGTAACAATATCGCTTCCCGCCAATAATTTAGGTAAGGACACATAGGTAAAGCCCAACTCTCCGGATAAAGATTCATTGGGATATGCGTCAAAAGCAAGTACTTTCATATCGAAACCCTTAGCAATTTTTATGACATGTTTGCCGATATGGCCCGTACCCACTACCCCCAGCGTTTTGCCGGCCAGATCGAAGCCGGAGAGAGAATCCAGTTGGAAGCTACCCGCCTCTTTGACCTGGTCTACACATTCAAATATTTTTCTGGATAGGTTGAGGATCAGACCGAAGGTAAATTCGGCCACAGTGTTCTCTCCATAAGATGGGACGTTAGAGACAAGCACGCCCTTTTCACCAGCTGCTTTCAAGTCTATGTTGTCAAAGCCTGTAGCCTCTAGGGCGATAAACTTGAGTGCCGGCAAACTTTCGAACACCTTGGCGTTTATAGTGGAATCCGTGAAGACGCACAAAATATCGAAATTCTTGTTCTCCGGTAGATGTTCTTCATCAATCACCTGCTCGCTGAAGTAAACGTCTGACGTTATTCCCGCTTGTTGGAGCTTTTTCTCCAGTTCTTCCTTTTCATTAAATCTTGGGCCGAAAAATCCTATTTTCATATCAATTATTTTTATCCGCTTTTATCTTTTGTTCCTCTTCGAATATGGCGATAGTGGTTTTAATAATTGTATCTGGATTAAGGGAAATACTCTTGATGCCAGCCCGAACCAGAAAGGCGGCAAAACCGGAATGGTCCGATGGTGCCTGGCCGCATATGCCGATATATTTTTCTCTCTCAATACATTTTCTAATCACCTCGCCAATCATCAATTTCACTGCCTCGTTGTCTTCATTGGCTACATGGCTTACTGTGCCAGAATCGCGATCGAGTCCCAAGACAAGCTGTGTTAAGTCGTTGGAGCCGATGGACATACCATCGAAGACATCTAAGAATTGATTGGCGAGTAAAATGTTTGAAGGAATCTCACACATGACGTAGACCGGTCCCTTAAGGCCCATCTCATTCATAATGTCCCTTGTCTTTCTGCCTTCATCCGGAGTTCTACAGAACGGTACCATTGGTATGACATTTTCTAGACCCATGCCTTCGCGCACCTTTCTTAAGGCCTGGCATTCCATCTTGAAAGCTTCTTTGAATTTGGGGTCATAATATCGCGAGGCTCCGCGCCAGCCGAGCATTGGATTCTCTTCATTGGGTTCATACATCTCGCCTCCCAGCAAAGTTCGGTACTCATTGGTCTTGAAGTCGGAAAAACGCACTATGACATGATGAGGATAGAAGGCGGCGCCGATCTTGGCTATCCCGTAGGCCAAATTATCGATATAGAAATTTCTCTTGTCGTGCCAACCAGTGGTTTTTTTTTCAATCTTACTTTTCAAGACGGTCGGCAAGTGCTCATAGTCGAAGAGGGCCATAGGATGTATTCCTATATTTGAAGCGATAATAAATTCCTCCCGAGCCAGGCCGACGCCCTGATTCGGCAAAAATGATTTCTCGAAGGCGGTATCGGGAGTCGCAATGTTGAGCATCACTTTAGTCTCCGGCTTTGGAATATTACCTACGTCTTGTTCTATTATTTCAAAAGGTATTTGGCCCTTGAACACTACACCTTCCGAACCGGTGGTATCCACGGTAATCATATCTTCCGTTTTAATCTTTTTAGTAGCCAATTCCGAACCGACAATCGCCGGTATGCCAAGTTCTCTAGAGACAATAGCGGCGTGAGAAGTTCTGCCGCCCTTGTCTGTCACGATGGCCGAGGCAATTTTCATAATCGGTTCCCAGTCGGGGTCGGTCATGTCGGTTATTAGAATCTCGCCTTGAACAAACTTGTTCATATTTTTGGCGTCCATAATCACCCTAGCTTGGCCGGAGGCGATTTTACTTCCCACTGAAGCGCCGCGCACAAGCACTTCGCCTTCTCCTTTTCTCCTGTATTCCTTTATTTTAGAAAAATCGCGGCCGGCGTGAACAGTCTCCGGCCTGGCCTGGACGATGAATAATTCTCCGGTCTTGCCATCTTTTGCCCATTCGATATCCATGGGTGTCCATTTTCCTGCCCTTTCGCTGTAGTGTTCCTCTATTGCCCCGCCCCACTTGGCTAAGCAGTTTATCTCGTCTTCATTTAATACGAAGCTTTCTCTTTCTTCCTTGGACGTGGCTACCAATCTGGTCCGCTTGGTTACCTTGTCGGTGGCGCTTCTATATATGAGTTTGGAGCCCTTACTGCCCAATTCGCGCGAGATAATCGGGCTCTTACCCGAGTCCATCATCTTTTTAAAAACCAGAAATTCGTCCGGCGTTACTTCTCCTTGGACGATAGTCTCTCCCAGGCCCCATGAGCCGTTCACGATAATTAAATCTTTAAAACCGGATTCGGTGTCGAGAGTAAACATCACTCCCGACGAAGCCAAGTCTGAACGGACCATCTTTTGTATCCCCACGGAGAGTGCTACTTGAAAGTGGTCAAAGCCTTTATCCACTCTATAAGAGATGGCTCTCTCGGTAAAAAGTGAAGCGAAAGCCGACTTGACGGCCGCCAGCACTCTGGCGGGTCCTCTGACTCCAAGATAAGTGTCGTGTTCCCCGGCGAAGCTTGCTCCGGGCAAATCTTCGGCTGTAGCGCTGGAACGTACGGCGACATCCACTGCTCTGCCGTACTGATGCTCCATCTCTTTGTACGCTTTCTTGATTTCATCTTGCAAAACTTCGGGCAATTTGGCCGCCGTCATCTTCCCGCGGACTTTCCAAGCTCTTCTCTCCAAATCATTTAAGTTGCTGGTATCTAGGCCGGCGAGAATCTTTTTTATCGCTTTGTCTAAACCGGTATTGGAGAGAAACATTCGATAAGCATCTGCCGTGACGATGAAGCCCGACGGTATTTTAATTCCCTTAGATCCAAGATTTTTGAGCATTTCACCCAGAGAAGCATTTTTACCGCCAACAAGTGCAACATCGGATATGCCTACTTCTTCCATAGGGCAGACCAATTTGTTATTTTGCTTGGACATTTTGAATAAAAACTATTTTGGTTTTGACAGAGCCACCACGAGATCGGATACATTGGATCCGGTACTATCCATTATGAGGTAATCCTCGGTCTTTTCAAAGAACACGCTGGAGTTATTGCTGTCTAAAAATTCTTCTGGTTTTAATCCCTCGGACTCCGCTTTCATAAGTGTTTCCCCGTCAGCTATAGCGCCAGCATAAGGGCCGTTGTCTCGCCCGTCGGAGGCCAGAGCCATGATTAGAGAGTCTTTATGCGGTAAAAATAGAAGGGCGGATAGACAGAGTTCCTGGTTTCTACCTCCCTTACCGTCTGTGTTGGTGATGACTACAGTGGTTTCTCCGCCGTAGAGCAGAGCCGACCCGGGAGGGGTTTCTCTTAATTTCTCCGCAATGTGCTGACCAACATTTCTCGCTTCGCCCGTCATGCTCGACTCTTTTATCTCCGGATGATACCCGAGTTTTTCTGCTTCTTCTGACATGACTGCCAGAGCTCTGTCGTTGGATATCACTACAGTGTTGTAAGCGTCTTTAAAATATTTCGCTTCTTTCGGTGTCTCTATCAATCCACAATGCTCAAGACCACATTTCGTTAGGACATCGTATTTTTTAAGCACGACTTCTGCGTCAGCAATAGTCGATTTATCCATAACAGTTGGACCAGAGGCAATGACGCTCATGTCATTACTAGGAACATCGGAGAAAATAAGTGAGATAATTCTTGCCGGATAAGCGGCTTGCGCCAGGTGTCCGCCACGAGCCAGAGATATGTGTTTGCGAACAGTGTTTATCTCTTGGATAGATGCTCCGGCGATAAAAAGCTGGCTCAAGATGAGCTGCTCATCGACACATTGCCCCCCTTCTTCTGGCAGACAGAGCAGGGTGGAGCCGCCGCCAGAGATGAGGAAGATGACGAGGTCTTCTGGCGAGAGCCCTTTCAGTATCTCCATTATCCGCTTGGTAGCGGCCACATTTTTATCCGAAGGCATAGGGTGTGTACCCTTGAAGCACTCTATCTTCTTGAATTCACAGATATTATTTTCTCGGGTATCAAGCACCAGACCGCCTGTAATAGAATCGCCCAGAATCTCTTCAGCCGCTTGCGCCGCTTCGATAGCACATTTGCCCACGCCAATTACCAGAAGCTTACTTCCCTTTTTCAAAACAAATTCTTTATCCCTAACTTTGACCAAATTTTCTCCATACGACAAAACTTCTTTTATAATATTTCTGCTATCTATCGCCGAGAGCCCCGCTTCGGCAATTTGCAGGGCCGCGATGCGCATCGCGGTAGTTGAGAGTTTTTTTGAATTGACAATCTTCACATCGTCATTATAACGTATTATTTTTTAAACCAACTCTTTAGTTTATCCCAGACCAAAATTCTAATTCCCAAAATTTCCAAGCCTAGTAGCAGAAGAAATCCCACGGGTGTAAGCGGAGTAATAATGGAAATGAGACCAATAATAACGAGTACTACGCCTGTAGTTTTTCTGACTATCGGATTATCAGCCCAGACTTTTTTAAGAGATTCTTTTATTTTCAAGCTTTTCAAAGATTGACAGTCACTCGCAAGAAGGTGGCAGGTATTGAAGTGCTACCGTCCGTGCTCTTGTTCTGTGTTTTCGCTAGTTCTAAAAGTTGGTTATGGAGCTCTTCCACTTTTCCGCTCTTTTCTGCCGCCTCATATGCGTTCATTGTCGGGCCGTAGAATCGTTCCAATAATTCGATGAATTCTGCCGGGCTTTTGTCAGGTGATATAAAGGAGTACGTGTCTCTAACCATGGAAATTTTCTCCTTAGGCACGCCGGCCTGGCCAAAACGCTCGATGATGTGAGTATCCACACCCCACGTCATTGGACTGACAAATCCTTCAGGAGGAGGGGGCGTAAATGATGAACTTATTTTCAACAGCTGTGATACGAATGAAGTTGGATCGTTCGGGATCCAGTTACCCATCACAATACGACCACCCGGCTTTGTGACACGGACCATCTCCTTGGCCACGTCAAAGGGCTTGGGAGCAAACATGGCGCCGAATATTGAAAGCGTCAAATCAAACGAATGGTCGACCACTTCCTGTAGGTTGCTCGCATCTCCCTCCTGGAATGTCAGATTCGCGAGACCCATCTCCGTGGCCCGTTTGTTCCCGGCATCAACGAGATTCTTGGCAATGTCTATTCCAACAACTTCAGCCCCTAAAAGGGCTAGAGGAACTGCCGTGGTGCCATCTCCACAACCAAGGTCCAAAACTCGCGACGGCGTCGTTATCTCGAGAGACTTAACGAGTGCTTCTCCAGATTGACGCATGAAGACGGAGATCTCGGTAAAATCACCTTTCTCCCACAATGCTTTGTTTGGATTCATATTTTATTCTCTTTAGTTTACGATTTAATTATCGACCTTTTTAGTATAACATTGCAAATTACAGACGATTTCCCGCCGTCGCCCTTCGGGCTATGGCGGACAAGCAAGTTTTTCTTTGCTTTGCTCTCCGTAGCCTTGGCGAAGGATGGGGCGGCAAATTCTCACTCTTTGAATTATGAAAAAGAAAAACGGTCAGCTTGTGGGCTGACCGACCAACCGATGGGTTGGAATTTTCGCCTCACGTTTGTGAGGACTTGAAAACAACTAGCCGGTCTTGTCCTCCTGCTGGTGATTCTCGGGAAAAAACTGACCGAAAATTCCACCAAGCATTGCTCCGACAGCACACCCTGGCAGCGGCAGCAACACAGCGAAGAAAGTACCTTGCGGAGATCCTCCTCGGAAGAAAAACGCCACACTTGCCATCAGGACGAGAAGAGCTGCAGCATACAGCCAGTGACGCGTGACATTCTTCTTGCTGTAGAGCAAGTTCCCCATCCAGAAGAAACCGACGCCAGCTGGCAACAACAAGCCGACGTAGCCGATCAAGAACAAACCTGTCTGCTCATCCATAAGTCTTCTCCCCTCCTTGTCAAGTTTTTGGACACTGCCTTGAGTACATTATCAAAAATAGCAAGAAAAATCAAACCAAAAAAGCGGAGGCGGAGAGATTCGAACTCTCGAGGGCTTGCACCCTACACGCTTTCCAAGCGTGCGCACTAGGCCGCTATGCGACGCCTCCTCAGTAGAGAGCATACTAACTCACTTTTCTCTCTTTTAGAATCTTATCGACCTCTTTTATCTCCCCCGAGATACCATCGATAAAGTCGTATTCTTCCGCCTTGTCAGCGGTAATCCAAGCAAATCGAGTAGCCTCTTCGTTTAGTTTGACTTCACCCGTAATATAAGAGGCAAAATATGAGAGACACAATATCGGGATACCGTCTGGCCTAATGTAGGTTAGGTCGGTCAAGGATTCTGGTTTACCTATTTCCAGATTGGTCTCCTCTTTTATCTCCCGACGAAGCGATTGCTCCAGAACCCCGTACCACTGCTTGGCTTCTCTAGTACTCGAAGGAGTATCTACATAATCATCTACTGAGAGTCCCCCACCCGGGATAGTCCATTTGCCGGGCATCACTTTTTTATACAATGCCCTTTTGACCACAAGATAAGTGAAGTCTGGTTTATAAACTAGACATGTCGTGACAATCCTATGAAGTTCTTTGTCCACATCATTCAAATTAATGAGAAACTCCAGTCAGAGCCCTGATCCTTTCTTCAACGGGTGGGTGGGTCATAAAAAGTTTATGAAAACCGGAAGTTGACTGTGCCCCGAAGGGGTTAGCGATGAAAAGGTGAGCTGTCGCGTTGTTAGCCGATCGCATCGGTACGGCAGTAGCGCTAATCTTTTTCAAAGCGCTGGCTAATCCTTCCGGATAGCGAGTCAAGAGTACGCCAGTAGCGTCAGCCAGAAATTCGCGCTTGCGCGAGATGGCCAAGCGGATAAGAGTGGCGGCAATGGGTGTGAGGATGGCTAGGATAAGACCGATTACCAACAAAATCGCTCCTCCATTATTG
>Ga0209518_1005114_pt1 | contig 10141 bp, 13 predicted proteins | sample RifGroB1_FD_183993 | JGI IMG/M metagenome (GOLD analysis project Ga0209518, IMG submission 183993) | Groundwater microbial communities from Rifle, Colorado, USA - Groundwater B1 (SPAdes) (version 2) | ecosystem: Environmental > Aquatic > Deep subsurface > Groundwater | place: Rifle, Colorado... | reverse complement strand
ATGAGATACCATAACTTCATTCATTCTGTTTTGTATCCAAGCTCCATGAGTTTTACCAAATCTTTCACGTTCATTTATATTTACACCATTTAATTCCTTGTATTCCATATTTTCCATAGTAAATGTGCAAAAATAAGTCATTGCCTTATTGAACGCCAGCCATGATTGATATCTCAAATCACTAAGTATTTTTCTATAATCTAATACTTTCTTTGTATCACTTTCTTTATCACAATATTCATTGCAATTCTTTATTTCAATTTTTACACATTCATTCATTTATATCATCCTTTTCAATTAAATATTTTATATCTTAATTTATAATATTCATCGAGGTTATGATTTTAGTAAACTTATATAAATTTCCGACAATTTTTTAAACGCCAATCCTCTGAGTAGAAACTTACATCTTACATGTATATACAATTTGTAACTTTTATCAGTTATTGATTATAAAGAAAGCCATAACCTTACATCTTATACATATATGCAATTTGTAACTGTAAGTCTTCCTGAATTACTCATTTTTGCATAACTTACACCCTATGCGTATATACGAGTTGTAACTTTTTAGTATATCTTAAAATGACAACCTTGTTACTTACATCTTATACACATATATACAAGTTGCAAATTCCTCTCTTTGCAAATCAGCCACTCCAATCGTTACAACCAACTAAAATGCGATATATTTAATTGTTACAATTTGTATATACACATAAGAGTCTGGACGGTATTTGTGCCAGAGTTTCAATGGGTGCGAAAGACCTAATGATTTTATGTATGTTTTACATTCGCATTACTCCCATTACCTTACGAGTGTTATTCACAATCTTATAAATAAGATATTATGAACACTTCTCGATTTTAGGCCAAGTTGTTAAAAACAACTAAAGGAATACCTTTCTAAGATGGCCTTTTATTTATAATGATTGTGAACTTAATAATTTATGTATAGTTTAAATTGGAAGTTTTTATTCTCAATTTCGTTACTCCTTTTCACATCTATATATATTTTATTTATCGCTTCAACCTACAATCAGTTTACCATAAGTGGAAATGCCTGTCAAGTTTTATTTTGTAAAATTTTATTTATTGAATTAACATCTATTTTCTCTCACCTCGCTTTCTACTCTCTCTCATCATACCACTAGCAGATTGTATTGTCAAGTATAAATTTTATTTTTATATTTATTGATAAAATAAAGAGAAAGGAAAGGGAATTTTACTTCCCTTTAATTAAAATCTTCATCCTTCTCGCACATTGGTTTCCATATACTTAATTACAAATTGGCAAAAATCTTCAAATGCTTCTACATCATTTTTACCTGCAAATTCTGTTGTTCCTAATTTATGTCCAGTAAGTCTGTTAAATTGTTCTGTTAACTCTTTGTTTTCAGCACTCTGTATAATACATTCTGCAAGTGTCATAATAAATAATCTCCTTCTCTATCGTGCTAAAGATATATTTCCAATTCTAGCATTAGGAAAATCTAATCGAGCTAATTGTTTAGTATGTTCTTTAGACTCAGCCATAACTTCAAAAACATCCCAATAGTCCTTGGAAAATATAATAATAATCGAATATTTTTTAATTTTCATATTTAATTCCCTCTTATCCTATTACCAACACTTTATACAAATTACTTACAAAAGAACTTCCAACAGAATTTCCATTATCATAAAAATATCTGACTCTATTAGGAGAATATTCTATCTCAGTGAAATCAAAAACTTCTAACATGTTATGTTTAGCATAAAATTCTAAATCATGTTTTTCTACCTCTAATATAAATTCCTTTAATTCTGCATATGTTTTTATGGTTTTCAATTTAGAAATATATTCGGCTATGAGTTTATCTGATTCAGTTTTAATTTTTTCTATTGCGTCCATTGTGGTCACTCTCCGTTACAATAATTATAGTGGACAAGTTTATGAAAGTCAAAAACAAATAAATGATTATCGGATAGGCAGTGGATCCATTTCCAAACTCAACAATTTTATTGATATACATGATAGTGTTCGCTTCCTTCTTCCCATATCCTACCATTATATGAGATTGAAGCAATTTGTTCTGCACCTTCAAACACATAACCACCAATACAATTTCCTGCTTTTAGATTATATTCTTCAATATACTCACGAACCTTTTCTGAAGCTTCCTTTAATGTATTCACTTGAATAGTTTTATTAGGAACTCCATATACTGGAGCATTAGGATCTTGTCTATAATCAATATTTCCCCAATTTTCAAGAATTACAGAATATTTCTTTTTCATTTATTTAATCTCCTTCTCTTTTTATTACTTATTAATTATAGTGGACAACAGCATAAAGTTAAAAGGTAAAAATAAAGGGAAATTTAATTCCCTTTATTAAATTTCTACTTAACTTCTTTCATTTCTTCAAATTCCTCTAAACAATATTTTTTTGCATAAGCGATTACTTTGTTTATAAAGTCTTCTGTTAAATTCATAGTAACTTTTAAAACAAATTTAGAATCTTTTTCATTGTAGCTCAAAATATCTTCTTCTAGTATAAAATGCTTGGTCTTCTGAACAAAATCTTCACATGATATTTTGTCTACCATTAATTCTAGTCTACAATTATCCACTAAATTACAATCTACCTCTCCTGTTATGTCTAAAACTTTATTCAGTACCCCATATATAACAGAACTTAACATAATATTAGCACTCTCCCCTTATTTCAGATGACTTATCATAGCACAATCTAGTGCAGAAGTCAAGGGATTTTATTTTTGCATTAATTAATAATTGAATATGTAATCATATTTATTATCATTTATAATATCTTGATAATTATCATATTAATTATTATTAGAAATATCATTTATGAAACATGATTTGAATTATGATTCATAATAAATGTTTAGAAACTAATAAAAAGAAAAAATAGAGGGAATCCTAATCTAATTAGAACTCCCTCACAAGGAAAGAAAGAGAGTGTAAATGAAATGGAAAATAATAATGAATCATTTACATTTGTATTGTAACATTATTTTTATAGTTATGTCAATGGGGATATTTATTTATTCATTATCCCAACAGCTCATAAAAATCATCATCACTAATATCTTCTTCCATTTGCTGAATTATTCTTTTTACTTTACTTAAATTAGACAAAATAAAAGAGAGTCAAATTAAGACTCTCAAAATAAAAATTATTTAATTTATATTTCCCAAGAACTAACGTCATAGCAATCCTTAAAATTCTTTCCTTTATTCTCATGATTATAAGAATCATCTACTACGACATCATTTTCAACTTCAATACAATAATTACCATATCCATTTACAAATTGCTCTCTATCGAAATCACCAATAAAATAATACCATTTTTCTTCCTCTTCAATCCATACCATAATATAAATAATTTTCTCTTGCATAAATAAAGCCTCCTAAAAATTTTATTATTTATAATCATAATACCATAATATGTACAGATTTACAAGGTGTAGATATATTTATTTATAACTTCATAAACTAATTTACATATGTATATAATCTCTCAACCCTATCTTCCCTTATATTGTCACTATTCCTAATCTCAGTCTTAGTTTTTCTTTCCCAAACACATTTAAAATCATCCGGAGCATGATATTCTGAAATTATCACTGTATTATCTTGAGACCATTTTCTCATAGTTTCCCAAAATTCTATAGAATCAAATTCGCCAACTAAACCATATTGAGTAGTCCCTTGGTACGGAGGATCACAATAAATCAAACTATCTTTAAATATTAAATCCTTATAATCCGCAACTTCAAAATGAACATCATTTAATGTATTCATCTTTCTTAATATGGAATTTTTAGAATTTAAACAATAATTATCTCCTCTTGAATTAGAAGCATACCCACCGAACCATTTACCTGCAAAACTGCATCCAAATCCCACAAAACCTGTTAAATATGGTTTTTCGTCTTTGTTATTTTTTATGTAATAATATTCTTCTTTAGTAATAGTATCAGGAGGAATCCATCCATTTTGTAATTCTTTGTACATTGCTATTAGATATGGATGTTTGTCATATGCAGTTCTTTTATCAGATATTTTACTTAATATTATACCACCACCTACAAATGGCTCTATGTAATCTTGATTTGGATTCCTATAATTATTTATACATTGAACAATATCTTTTGCTGTGCGTGTTTTCCCACCAAAATATTGTATATTAATCACTCCTTCTTAATTATATTTTATTTATTAATTTAAACCAAAACGCTCATATTTCCATCTAAACATTTATTAACTCTTTCACAAGCTAAATTATAATATGTATTATCTAATTCAAACCCTATATATTGCCTATTCGTATTTATACATGCAATTGCTGTTGTGCCAGATCCCATACAATTATCTAAAATTATATTCTTTTCATTTGTATATGTATTAATAAGATACTCAAATAGTGCTACTGGTTTTTGAGTTGGATGTATTTTTCCTTTTTGCGAAGCATTACTAATTTCTATTATTGATTCTGGATTCTTATCAACATATTCATAAAGTTTATCTTCTTTTTCTCCATTACCGCCCATAACCTCCCCAGTTCCATAATTTTTCGATTTTTTAACTTTATCTCTTGAAGTTTTGATTGGATTATATACAAAATTATTTATTTTATCTGTTTCTAAATCATATAATGATTTGATATTTATAAATGGTTTTAATTCAATATTAAATACCTGATTAATTTTAATATATGTATTTTCTGTTGGGATACTCCATTGAGAACTATTAAATCTAAAGCAATGATCTGCACAACTACCAATTCTTTCAATAATTTGTTTTTTATTTAAACCTATTTTATTAAATATTTCTTTAAAGTATTCTCTTAACTCCTTATAATTTTCAGTAGAGTTTTTTACCTCTTCTAAGCCCTTATAAAATACTACAATGTCTTCGTGTATTTTCATAGGTTGGTATTGTGCTAAGAATATATTTCCTGCTTTCTTTTTATTCCAAACCCAACAATATTTGAAATGTTTTATATTACTCATAATTAAAGCACTTGTAAAAGGTTGACTCGATGTTAATACAATTGCACTTTTATCTTTAATAATACGTTCATATTGTTCCCATAATGGTTTAAATGGTATGATAGTATCCCAACTACATGCGGTAGTCCCGTAAGGTAAATCACAAAGTATCATATCTATACTATTGTCATCTATACTCTTCATTCCTTCTAAACAGTCCATATTATATATCTTATTCAATTCTAACATCTATTTCCTCCTCAATATTAAATTATAAAAATAACATTATTTATTACTTCCACAAAAACAGACTTATCCCTTGTACATTATCCAACAAATATGTATCAAAAACCATCTACCTAAAAATTCCAATTAACTAATTCACTTTTTCCACAATCTAAACAAACATAAAATTCCCTCAATAAATCTAATTCTTTATCTTCTTCATCAAAATAATCATATCTAACAATGCAATTTATAGATTTACAATTATTGTTACCACATTTTATTGTTTTATGGTTATTTATATCATATGATATTTTAAACATATTTTTATCACCTCACTTTGCAATAATTATACATCGTGAGGTGATGAATGTAAAGGAATATTTTATTTATTGTTTTATGATTAAGTTTTATTCGCCATCTTTGCAAATTATAAAGGGATATCCTTCTCCACCTATCCCAAATTGCTCTTTAATAATCTTATTCGCTCTGATTCTCTTCAAACCTATTTTGCTAACCTCTTCAATAAGTAAAACTGCAAACTCGTCTTTATAATATGTCTTTGCAGTTTCCTCTGTACATTCATAATCATTCATGAACTTATATACAATATCTTCTATTGTAAAATATTTTTTATTAGACAAGTATGTAAGACAATTAACAAACATTTCAAATCTTTCATTTTTCCCATTTCTACGATTTGGTTTTACTTCCCCTAATTCTATTAATTTTGATCTCAAGTTTTGAGTAATGTATTCAGTAGAGTATTTTAATTCTGTGGCTATTTCATCTATTGATTTACTTTCATTATACATTCTCAAAACAACATCAACGTCAATCTTTCTCCTTTTCTCTTTCTTATATTCTCTAAATGATAGTTTGTCCATTACAAAACTTACCTTACCACCACTGGCATAGTCTACATTATATAATGGATTTTCATTTGCAATATAGTATATTTCATAGATATGTGCTTCATTCCTAGTCATTTTATCACTGATGTATATTCTTGTAACTTTATCAAACCATTCTTTATCCTGTTGGTGTTGCTTCAACCTTTGTTTCATACTATTTGTGATACCAACATAAAGTAATTCATTATTACTATTATAGAATTTATAAATTAAATTATCCTGCATATTACTCATCCTTCTTAATAATTATCTTAGGATAACTTCTAGCAGAAACATTAATATTATATTTTTCTTTAATCTCTTTGTTAGCAGTCACTTTAACCAATCCATAACTGTCCAATATCTCTTGAATGCTACGTCCCCATTGGTTTTCAGTCATACCATTAACCTTTAAATCTTTCTCTAACACGTACCCTTGTACTTCTATTCCTTTTAATATGTATCCAACTAATCTACTACTATTTTCATCAGATTGTTCTGATGTACCTAAATTATTCTCATATTCATACTGAGGGAACACCTTATTGGTAAATTCTACACCAAAAGTCCTTAATAAATATTCTCTTGACAAACCCTTCAAAGAAATATTGTTTTCCTTTAATAAAATAGCAATCTTATTACTTTCTTCTAATGAATTTACTCCATAAGAATCAATACTATAATAATTAACTAACTTTTTATGCTTATATTTTGCAGCAATATGTTTTGCTTTCTTTAAAGTTTCTTCTGGTAGGTTTTCGTGAGGAATTTTGTTAAGCAAACTAAGTAGAGTAAATAATGTAATACTTTGAGATGTTCTGGTTTTATCTTTTGATCCAAATACGTCCATTAAATTATTTAAAGATACAAAGAATAATGGATTTCCATCTAAACTAAAATCCTCATCTTTAACATTCATCTTGGCATAATTATTTAATGCAATGAGATTAGATTTTCTAGTCCTTATTAATGAATGTAACTGTGGATATATTTCTTTAAATTCCTCAGATAGTAATAATTCTATATTTGTATCAAGTATTTCTAATTGTTCTTTTTGCCATTCTGTTTGTTGCAATTCGATATTATAAACTTGCTTAATAAATTCTATAGCTTTGACTCTTTTACATTTTGCTAATTTCTCTACCAATGATATTATTGTATATTTTGCTTTACATCCAAAACACTTATATATCTGAGTACCATTATCAGTTTCATAGATATGAGCAGAAGGTGTATCATCTTCATGTTCTGGTAGAATACAATTTATCATTCCATAAATGTTCGTAAATTCACACAAGTCTATTCCATTCATATAATTATAAACTTCTTGCTTATTAGTACATATTGTTTTAATTTCTTCATCAATATTAAGAATTTCCTTCATAGCAACAATATCAAGGGATTTTATAGCCTCAATATTCCCTAAAACATCTGTAACGCCCATAGGAGTAGGGGTGTGAGCTTCTGCAATACTAATAGAAGAAGAGTTTAGTGTATTAGTATTGAGAAAACTCAATTTACCCTTAGATGATTTATTTGAAGAAAGAGAAATAGATTTATTATTATTATCATTGTTTATTTTATCTAATACATCTCTATTATTTTCCATTATTTCTTTAATATTTATTTTATTATTATAATTACATTCTATTAATCCTTTTCCTCCAAAGAATAGTCTAGTAGGATCAAATGTAACACTATCACTATTAGAAAACAATTCTATTAATAATTTTTGAAAGTTATTTCTTATCTCTACATTAGTTATTATTTCATCATTACAAAATACTAATCTAAATTTCTCTTTATATTCTGTGTAAGAAAAAGTTTTATATCCGAATACAGGATTAATATTTAATTCATTACATCTTTCTAATTCATTATCAATGGTAGTTCCTTCATCAAAATCCAATGCAAATATTTGTTGACTTATCCAATCTTTACTTTTAGTACCATTCAATAATGCAGGTTTAAATGTTGCACCTTTGCTCAATAAATCTGCCAATTCTTCAATTTCAATTTCTGTTTGAGATAATCTGTTTTGAATTCCACCTGATTCAATTCCATTTGGTTTTCTTGTAAAAGTCTTTCTGTCTAACATACATTTAATCATTTTTATTACCGCCTTCTTTTATTATTTGCCTTAATTATTAAAAATAGGAGCAGACAAAAACACTAAGGCGAGCGTTTCTTTCAGATGGCCTATCCTAGTCTGCTCTGTGTTATTTCAACACAAAGAAAGAGCATCAATTTTTGGTGCTCTAATTTCTATTGAAATAATTATTTATTATTTATAAAATCCTAAATATCTAAATCTAAAACTATATGATATTTTCTCCAATGGTCTCTAATTTTCTCATATTGCTCATCTGTCATTCCTTCTTTTCTCTTTAATTCTATCCAAGATTTCATATCCATAGTTCCTTTTCTATCATTGCAACAGGCACAACTTGGGATCAAATTATGAACACAATCTGTCGATCCCTCACTACTTTGTGGTATAATATGTTCTGCTAATATTATTTCTTCACTTCCGCAATAGGCACATTTATTGTCAAAGGAATTTAATATTTTCTTCCATTCAACTTTATTACTATAAATACCTGCTTTGCTTACCCAATATCCATTTTCATTTTTAATAATTATTCCTTGTTTTATTCCGACTATAAATTGTTTTATTGATTCAATGCCAAAATAAGAGATCCAATATTGTTTCTTGTTTATTTTATTATTTGCAAAAGTTGTTCCAGTCCAATTCTCAAATTCTTTATTAAATAAAGTATAATTGTTACTGTATGTATTTTTAACTCCTAACGATTCCATAGCTATAAGAAAATCATTTACAATAAGCATGTCATATAATCTACTAGAATTTGAGTGAATCTTGAAAAGAGGTTGTTCTAAGAGTTCATCTACTTTTGTGATTAACATTTGTATATTATGTTTCAATTGTTCATTGTCTGTAATAATTATACTATTGTCATGTTTTAGAGTCTCATTAGTTTCCTTTAATAATTGCATGTCATTCATTAACAATATTATTGAATTATTGCTATCTTGTGCTAATGCTATTAGTTTATCTTCAACTTTTGTATTTTCTTCTACGTCTAATAGATAAGTTCTTACTTGTTTTGCTATTTCTGATTTTTCTATTAACATTCCCAGTCTTAATATTGCTCTTCTAGGGATTAGAGTCAAAGAAGTTGCTCTATCACCAACAAATGACTGATGTAGTGATCCTCCATCAGTCAAAAAATTCTTAAACTCCTTTAATTCCTGACCTTTAATTACTTTTAATCCATCAGATTCTAATTCGCTTTTATTAGCTTTTATATGATAATTAATTAACTCTTTATCTACTTCATAAAAACTCGCAACCATTTCCGTAGTTACATTTGTTCCATCTGGCAACAAAATTAGACCTTTTACCTTGTTTAAAATTTCCCCAATTCTTTCCTCATTTACCTTACAAACCATTTGTTCTCTCATTGTTTTTGATTCAACCAACATTAATTCATTTTCCATTTTCTTTTCCTTCTTTCTTATTTTTATTAGTAATTTCAATATAAAAACTATTCCTGCGAAGAATAATTTCTATATACAAAAATCACTTAGAGAAAAGTCAAGAAAATCCTAACTCTTCTCTTCGCAGTTTTCTTACTAATAAAATAAGAATGAAAGAAAATATGTTAGAATAGTTTTCACTACTCTCTAAGTGATTTTTGGATGATTGATTAATTTTGGACATAATAAAATTGAGAGATGATTATAAAACCATCTCTCAACCAACTAAATATTGTTAAATCGCCTAATATTTCATTTTATACCCTATTTTACCTCTCTTATACTTCCATTATATCTTGATTCCTTCAATTTACTACCTAGTCTATACCTATCCAATAAAACTGGAATTTTATTTGGAATTAAATGGATATTATTTTAATATTCTTTATAAAATAAGAAAGAGAGTAAAATTAATTACTCTCTTTCTTTTGTATTTATACAGTTTGTGAAACACAA